>JAEEGL011927417.1_pt1 | contig 62195 bp, 42 predicted proteins | sample 9134231 | NCBI WGS metagenome assembly JAEEGL01 (sample SAMN16246548, study PRJNA631951) | gut metagenome | biome: gut microbiome; feature: rumen; material: fiber-attached | host: Bos | place: Iran: Karaj | collected 2018-10
AACCACAGCAGGAAGAGCGCCATCAGTGCCTTAGACGCGGGCTTCGAGATGAAGACGGGCTGCAGCTACAATGTGCCCAGACCGGAATGCGACTGCCCGCCCGCCTCAAGCACGCACAGCTCGTTCGCGGGCTTCGGCACGGCCATAGACGCGGGAACCTCGGGCAGCCCGTACGGGATTGTGATAGACGGTGCTCAGTTCAGCGACAATATAACCGGCGTGAGGATAGAGGGCAGCAGCCACGCCACGGTGACGCGCTGCACATTCGACCTGTCCGATATGCCGGTGCGTGTTGTGACAGGGCTGTGTCTTGACGGATGTACGGGCTATCTGGTGGAGGAGAACACCTTCACGCGCGGCGCGAGCGCGCCAAACGGGAGCCGCTACGGCATACGAGTAGGCAATTCCGGCACGGACGCGAACGGGCTGTACCGCAACACCTTCGAGCGCCTGAGCCACGGCATATATGTGACAGGAACCAACGGGGACGACAACTCAAACACAGGACTCCAGATGACATGCAACGGGTTTACAAACAACGCGTATGACATATATGTCGCCTCCGGGGCCACGATGGGTCCCTCGCAGGGGGACAACAGCAAGGGTGCGGACAACACCTTTTCGGGCACGCAGACGAGCAGCCTGTACAATGCCGGAAGCCTGGGTATAAACTACTACTACAGCACAGGGACGAACCATGCGCTACAAAACCCTGTCGGGAATGTGACACTCCATACCAATGCGGGAAGCAATGATTGTGCCTCCACACTGTGCGTACTGGACCCGTCCAATCCGGGTCCCGGTCCCAAGTCGCCCACACCGTCATTCCTGGCGCTGAAGCAGCAGTACGAGAATCTCATGGCAGACTTTAACCGGAACGGCTATGCTGACATTCTGTCAACCGCCATTCCGCCGCAAAGCGGCGGAACCCCCAACGTTAACCAGGAAACGATAGAAGCGGCACAATACGCCTCGCAGCAGATAAACTCCATTGCCTCGGAGCTGTACGCCCAGTCGCACGCGGCGGTGCGCGCCCAGATGGCGGACACTCTGGAGGACCTGCAGGCGGTCATGGCGTGGTTGGACGCCACCCCGGGCCTGGCCAGCCGGTATTTGGCGGCGGAGGCGGAGTTCGCGACGGGCGGCAGCAACCTCTCGCTGGCCGACATTGCCAACTACATCACCACTTCAGAAGAGCGGGATGAATATGACAATTATCTGGCGTTCAACACGCTGAAACAGGCGTTGGCGGAGGGTGACCATGTGATGTGGCCCAACGCTACGGATGCGCAAATAGGAGATCTGGTCCGCATCGCGGATGCCAATACAGGCCGCTCCTCGCTGTTGGCGAAGAATGTGCTGTGTTTCTTCTTCGGGATCTGCTACGACGATATGGAAATGCGGGCATTGGAAACCACCACCATTCCGCCGCAGGCGGAACCTCCAACATTAACGGAATCCCGAATGAAGGCGGAATCCCCGACATTGACGGGTCAGCAAAACATCACCGTCCATCCAAACCCCACGGACGACATCCTGCATGTGGCGGTCACGGACGGCAATGCAAAAATCGCGCGCGTGGAAATGTTTGACATGTTCGGGCGGAACATATCCGTAAAGACGCACGGCCGTGCGTCTCTGCCATCACCACAAACCACGGTCAACACCTCCGACATCCCCTCCGGCCTGTACATCCTGCGCGTCACCCTGACCGACGGCACCGTGCGGAACATAAAGGTGGCCAGAAAATGAAAAGTCTCTCGTCTTACATCTTACCCCACATCTCACCTCTCATCTCTCATCTCACACATCTCACGTCTCACATCTAAAATCCAAAATCCAAATTTTTCCCTATCTTTGCCCCAACGAAAATATTAACCAATAAAACACACACATCATGAAAAAATCAGTATTCACCACAACACTTCTTGCCCTGCTGCTGATGTGCGGCGGGGTGGTCATGGGCCAGATGGTCCAACAAGTGGTCAATCTTCCGGAGGAATACATATATTGCTGTTCCCATCCGACAGCCAATATTCTTTATTTGGGAGGACTGCATGGCGTTTATAAATCCACGGACAACGGGGAAACATGGGATATGGTGCATGAATACGACACCACGGTCCATATACCGCAATCTTTGGAGGACACCGTGGTTCCTCTGCCATTCTTTTATATGAACTTCAAGGACGCCAGCACGGGTTTCGCCTCCAAGACCAGGAACCGCAAAAGTTTCTATTCCTTCGACTTCATGATTGTCCAGGATCATCCTGCCATCGGAAAGGAAAGTCCCGGTCTGTACAGGACAACAGACGGCGGGGTCACATGGAATGTGGTTGACTCGTCACATTTCTTCGCCAATGTGCAGTTTGCCGGTCCTGACATCGTTTATGCGTACGAGAGACATGAGAATACACTTTACAAATCCGTTGATGGCGGGGTGAACTGGGAAAGGGTTTTCAATGGAGCGGCTATAGACGACTACTCGGCAGTAGATGAGGATGTGGTGTATGTGCTGCAAGGTTCGCAGTATGTGGAGGGCTACTATGGCTCCCAAGACCCCGTTCTGCCAACCGTGTACAAATCGTCGGACGGAGGGGAGACCTGGACCCTGATTCTGAACGACGAGACGAGCACCTCAAAGGCGCCGGTCAAACTTGACATAATCCATTTCTGGGAGGATGGGAAAGGTGTGGTAATGGGGAACAAGCAATTGTTCACCAACAACGACTTTGCCACATACAACATTCAAGGAAGCGGGTTTACCTATGTGTCTTATTTGGCAAGTTACATCCAGAGTCTTTATCTGAAGACAGGACACACCATATCCACCTGTTCCTCTATCAATAATACTTCGATGGATGATATAAAATTGCGCTTTTCCAGGGATTACGGGCATCACACATCGTGTTTGGATCTGACCAGCTCTTTTCTCGGGGTGACTGCAATCACAGGGTGCGAGGAGGACACGATGTTCTTTGTTGCGGTTGAAGACCGCCTATATCGCATCGATGGCTCCTATTTTCCTCCTGTCGGGATTGAGGAATACGATGACGCCACCGGCATTACCGTGCATCCAAACCCCACGAATGACATCCTGCACATCACGGCGACGGACGGCGAAATCGCCCGCGTGGAAATGATGGACATGTTCGGGCGTATCACCATGGTGGGGACGCAAAATCTTGCGTCTCCACCATCCCCAGAATATACGGTGGATCTATCCTCTTTGCCGGCCGGCCTGTACCTCCTGCGCGTCACCTTGCGCGACGGCACCGTGCGGACCGAGAAGGTGGTGAAACGATGAAAGATGAGAGAGGATAGATTAGAGATTAGAGAAGATTTCTCAGTCTCCAGTCTATAGTCTTCAGTCTCTATTCTCAAATCTTTTACTATCTTTGCCCCAATAAAAATAATTCTCAATTCTGAATTTTCAATTTTCAATTAAAACATATCGCATTATGAAACGGACATTTTTTACCACCGTAATCTTTGCCCTGTTGTTGCTATGCGGCGGGGTGGCGAAGGGGCAGGGTTCCACAACTACTTTTTCCAATAAGCAGTGGCATATTGTCGAATATGATTTCGGGCACTACACCCATTCGGTAATATCCACTGGGTCTGACACGATGATAAACTCGGTCATTTCCTCTCAACTTTACGAAAATGGAGAATATGTGGGGGCATATTTCACCAATGGTGACAAGTGTTTTTTTGTGGATACGTTAGGGAACGCCAGTCTTCTTTATGACTACGGATTGCAACCTGGAGATACCGCTCTCTGGATTTCAGTACTGAATGCTGGCGCCGAGGAGAACCAATGTCTGATTGTAGACAGCATCTCTACAGTGCAGGTTTATGGGGAACCTAAGAAAGTGCTGTTGTTCAAACCTATTTCTGGCATGTTTTTTAATTACATTGAAGAATGCTGGATTGAGGATATTGGAAGTATGCATGGTTTCCTATATCCGACTCATTTTCGGCTGTTGGAAGTTGAAGCCGGACAAAAATGTGACCTCACCTGTTACTTCCAGGACAACAATATTTTTTGGATGAGCCCCAACTATTCGGAATGTGGAACTGGGGGCTTAGGATACGAAAAAGAGGAAATGCTACTGTATCCAAACCCCGTGTCCGATGTGCTGAATGTAGTCTTCCCCGAAAGAATAATTTCAGAGAAGGTGTATTGCGATATTATAGATACTCAAGGAAAACTCGTGAAAAAAGAGGTTTTATATGGTAGTAATCATATACACATGGATATATCCACACTCCCCATTGGACACTATATAATGCATTTCTATGATTTGTCCACACTTGACCAGAGTGTTAAATTTATAAAACAATAGGCATGAAAAGAATATCCATCTTCACTATATTTTTTTAGTTGCTGGCTATACATCAGGTCAAACCATGTCTGATGATAAAATATGGGTTACCTTTGCAGATACTGCAACCCTATTATCGGGAAATAAAGCGACAACCAATGCTGAAATTAACACCATATTTGAAGAATATGATGTTACGAGTATTGTTCCATTGTTCCCATTTGCTAAAACACCAATGCTGAGACACACTTATGAAGTGAGGACACAGAAAGCATCTTCCTTGTATATGCGGATTTCCGAAGAAAAAGGATTGTTCTCCTTATGTGATCGTGTTTATGAGCCTCAAAATCTTTATGATCCATCTGATTGGATGTGGTATTATACAGTTTCCAACAACATTACTAATGATTGGCTATGGTCTTTAGTAAAAATTCAGGCTGCAGACGCATGGGATATAACAAAAGGGGACAGTACAATAAAAATAGCAGTCGTTGATGATGGTTTTGATTATTTGCATCCAGAGTTGCAGAGTAAAATATACCCTCCTTATGATTTCTATACAGGAATACAAGAACCGACAAATAAGGATCATGGAACAAGTGTAGCAAGTATATTGGCCGCTGAAACTGTCGATCAAGGTGAAACGCCTATGGGTTCAATGGCCTCTATCGGATACAATTCTATAATTATGGTGTCCCAATATGAATTACAAGCATGTTTATATGCAAGTACCGTGTTGAACGCTGAAATTTTATCAATCAGTTGGTATTATGATTGTGAACCATCATATTATTATCTTGCTATTGAACAAGAGATTTTAAATAACGGAACTCTTATAGTAAGAGCAGCTGGTAATGGTAGTGCATATTGTGGGGGAGGAAGATTATATCCATTTTCAGGGCATGAGGATAATAGGGTTATAGTTGTTTCTAGTACGGATTTTGAAGACTATCATTCAAGTCCATTTGATTCTGTCGAAACCGTGAGTCATTATCCAGAAGTGACCATTTGTGCACCTGGTTATCATATTATGGGAGCCAAACATTCGCACAATGGTACTGTGGGTTGGCCATACTTTGGAGGTTGGGGAGGAACATCCCAATCAACACCAATTGTAGCAGGAGTTTGTGCGCTAGTAAAAAGTGTAAACAAATGTCTTACACCTGAAGACATTCAGGATATAATCAAGCAGACCGCAGATCCGATTCAAGACGCTATTTTGTATCCAGGAATGGTGGGTGCTGGAAGAATAAACGCTTATCAGGCAGTCTTCTTAGCGCAAACTTATCACAATAACAATGACACTATTACATCAGACGCGACATGGTCAACAAACAGTTATAGGGGTGGCGATATTGTTATAGATTCTCTCTCCACCCTTACCATCACTGGTACGCTACATTGTTCTTCATCCGCTCGCATCATCGTTAAGCCGGGCGGCAAACTCGTTGTAGATGGCGGCACGCTGACCAGTGCCTGTGCGGGCGAGATGTGGCAGGGTGTCTATGTGGAAGGCCACCGCGACCAGTCGCAGACCGCCGCCAACCAGGGCACCGTGCAGCTCCTCAACGGGGCCGTCGTCGAGAACGCCATCAAGGGCGTTCGCACCAGCGCACCGGGCTCGGGATGGAATACCACCGGCGGCATCATCACGGCCGACAGCGCGACCTTCCGTAACTGCGCCAAGGCCGTGGAGTACCTCTCCTACGCCGGCACCAACTATGCGGGCCAGGTCATGGACAACAAGGGGTCGTTCACCAACTGCACCTTCACGGTGGACGACAACAACCTCTTCGCCGCCAACGGCACCGACCTCCTCGCCCATGTGTCCCTGTGGGATGTGAAAGGGGTGGAGTTCACCCATTGCCGCTTCGAGGACGCGCGGACGGAGAACCACAGCAGGAAGAGCGCCATCAGTGCCTTGGACGCGGGCTTCGAGATGAAGACGGGCTGCAGCTACAATGTGCCCAGACCGGAATGCGACTGCCCGCCCGCCTCGAGCACGCACAGCTCGTTCGCGGGCTTCGGCACGGCCATAGACGCGGGAACCTCGGGCAGCCCGTACGGGATTGTGATAGACGGTGCTCAGTTCAGCGACAATATAATCGGCGTGAGGATTGGGGGCAGCAGCCACGCCACGGTGACGCGCTGCACATTCGACCTGTCCGAGATGCCGGTGCGTGTTGTGACGGGCCTGAATCTTGACACCTGCACGGGCTATCTGGTGGAGGGGAACACCTTCACGCGCGGCGCGCTCGCGCCAAGCGGGAGCCGCTACGGCATACGAGTAGGCAATTCCGGCACGGACGCGAACAGGCTGTACCGCAACACCTTCGAGCGCCTGAGCCACGGCATATATGTGACAGGAACCAACTGGGACGGCAACTCAAACACAGGACTCCAGATGACATGCAATGGGTTCACAAGCAACACATACGACATATATGTCGCCTCCGGGGCCACGATGGGTCCCTCGCAGGGGGACAACAGCAAGGGTGCGGACAACACCTTTTCGGGCACGCAGACGAGCAGTCTGTACAATGCCGGAAGCCAACGCATAGACTATTACTACAGCCCAGGGACGAACCATTCGCCACAGAACCCTGTCGGCAATGTGACGCTCCACGCCAACGCGGGAGGCAATGACTGCGCCTCCACACTGTGCGTACTGGACCCGTCCAATCCGGGTCCTGGTTCCAAATCGCCTACGCCGTCATTCCTGGCGCTGAAGCAGCAGTACGAGAATCTCATGGCAGACTTTAACCGGAACGGCTATGCTGACATTCTGTCAACCGCCATTCCGCCGCAAAGCGGCGGAACCCCCAATGTTAACCAGGAAACGATAGAAGCGGCACAATATGCCTCGCAGCAGATAAACTCCATTGCCGCCGAACTGTACGCGCAGTCGCACGCGGCGGTGCGCGCCCTGATGGCGGACACGCTGGAGGACCTGCAGGCGGTCATGGCGTGGCTGGACGCCACCCCGGGCCTGGCCAGCCGGTATCTGGAGGCGGAGACAGAATTCAAATTAGGTGGCAACAACATTTCGCTGGCCGACATTGCCAACCACATTGCTACCCAAGAAGAACGGGATGAATATGACAATTATTTGATGTTCAGCACATTGAAAGACGCATTGCGCTATGGTAACGGCCATGTGGCATGGATAAACGCCACAGATGCGCAAATAGGCGAGCTAATCCGCATCGCGGATGCCAACACGGGCCGCTCCTCGCTGTTGGCGAAGAATGTGCTGTGTTTCTTCTTCGGGATCTGCTATGACGATATGGAAATGCGGGCATTGGAAACCACCACCATTCCGCCTGCGGCGGAATCCCCGATAACGGGTCAACAAAACATCACCGTCCATCCAAACCCCACGGACGACATCCTGCATGTGGCGGTCACGGACGGCAATGCGAAAATCGCACACATTGAAATGTTCGACATGTTCGGACGGAACATTTCCGTAAAGACACACGGCTGTGCGTCTCTGCCATCCCCACAAACCACGGTCAACACCTCCGACATCCCCTCCGGCCTGTACATCCTGCGTGTCACCCTGACCAACGGCACCGTGCGGAATGTGAAGGTGGTGAGAAAATGATGTTTGTATAATCCGATATTTTTGCCTATACGCGAGCGAGAGGAATCTTGCTCCCTATTTCCAGATACTGCGAATAGTTTGCTGAATATCTTCCACTCCGAAACCCACCTCGTGATAGAGACTGGGAATGTCGCCGTGCGAGATGAAGCGATCGGGAAGGGCAATGTGATGCAGATGCACATTTGACTCCTGATTCTCAAGAAATTCAGCCACTGCTGAAAACAGACCACCCTTCTCGGTGCCATCTTCCACGGTGAGCCAAATCGGATATTTTGCGGCCAGCGTGGTCAGCACTTCTTCGTCCAGCGGCTTAAGGAAACGCACATTCAAATGGGCAGCGTTAACATTCTCTTTTCCAAGTGTTTCCAATGCTGCAGAAACATTATTACCCAAAGGACCGAGGGAGAGCACCAATATTTTTTCGCCCTCACGGAGCATTTGTGATTTTCCTATCGGAAGGATTTCCGGCTCATTGCGCCAATCGGTCAGCACACCGCGCCCGCGCGGATAACGGATCACAAAGGGCAGTCCGCCATCTTTGGCATTCTGATATGCGGTAAGCATCATATTGCGCAACTCATGTTCATTCAGGGGCGAGGCGATAATCAGATTGGGTACTGAACGCAAGAAGGCCAAATCAAAAGAGCCCTGGTGCGTAGCACCATCCTCTCCCACCAAGCCAGCACGGTCAATGCAGAAGATGACCGGAAGGTTTTGCAAGGCCACATCGTGAATCACCTGGTCGTAGCCGCGTTGCAAGAATGAGGAGTAGATGTTGCAGAACGGAATATATCCTTCAGCGGCCAATCCTGCCGAAAAGGTAACGGCGTGCTGCTCGGCAATGCCCACATCGAACACCCGATCAGGAAAAACCGCATCCATTATGGTAAGTGAACAACCCGTAGCCATAGCAGGTGTGATACCCACCACTTTCTCATCCTGCTGCGCAATCTCCAAAATGGTGTGTCCGAACACATCCTGATATTTCGGAGGCATATTGCCGCATTCAGGTTGGATAATTTGTCCTGTACTGGGATCAAACTTGCCGGGCGCGTGATAAGCGGTCTGATGCTGCTCGGCCATCTCCAAACCTTTTCCTTTGATGGTAAGGATATGCAGCACTTTCTGTCCGGGCAGTTTCTTCAAATCACGAAGCGTCTTCACCAAGGACACCACATCATGGCCGTCTGCCGGACCGAAATAGCGGTAACCAAGACTCTGAAACCAGTTACTGCCCCCCAGCAAATAACCTTTCACCCCGTTTCCAAGGCGACCAAACCAATTGGTTATCTTGTTGGATTGTTTTGAGCGGAAGGTGAATAGGTTCCACATTCGGTTTTTGAAACGGTTATAGGCAGGTGAGGCGGTAATGGAGAGCAGATATTTGCTCATAGCGCCGGTACTGCTGTCTATGGATATTTTGTTGTCATTGAGAATCACCAGCATATTCACATCGCGGTAGGCGGCCTGGTTCATGGCCTCAAATGCCATTCCGCCGGTCATGGCGCCGTCACCGATCACCGCAATATGGTTGCGCTGGGTATCACCGTTCATTTTGGCGGCCATAGCCATGCCCAGAGCGGCGGAAATGGATGTGGATGAGTGTCCGGTACCAAAGGCGTCGTACTCGCTCTCCTCGCGCCGCGGAAAGCCACTGATACCGTTATAACACCGGTTGGTGGAAAACTGATTTTTTCTTCCTGTAAGGATTTTGTGGCAATACGCCTGGTGTCCCACATCCCAAACCAACTTGTCATTGGGCGTGTCAAACACATAATGGATGGCCACCGTAAGTTCAATCACACCAAGACTGGAACCGAGGTGCCCCGGATGCTTTGCCGTCTGCTCAATGATGAAATGGCGCAGTTCGTCGCACAATTGCGGCAATTGGTCAAGTGCGAGTTTCCGCAGATCTTCCGGTGTTTGTATTTGATCCAAATATCCCATTTCCAACTATTTAGCAAGAATCTGATGGTAAAAATCCAATAATTTGTCCGTTATCAGTTCGTTGTTATGGTGAAGCGAAATGAAACCTCGGGCGTTTTCTGAAATAATGGTACAAAGGTCAGGGGTTTGGATGCATTTGTTGATGACTGAAAGAAACTCCTCTGGCGTATCGGCGATGAAAAGATGTTTCCCATTCTCCACAGACAATCCTTCGGCACCCACGGAAGTGGTGATGACCACACGCCCCAACGCCATTGCCTCCACGATTTTCACCCGAATGCCGCTTCCCGACAACAAGGGAACAATCATAAGCTCATGGTCCAGCATAAATTCATTCGCATCGGGCACTGTACCCACAAAAGTCACATTCGCATCTTTCCGCTGCATCAGATGGTCGGGTGTGCCATGACCGGCAACGGTGAATTCGAGGTCGGGGTGCGCCTCGTGGATGAGCGGCCACACATCGTCCAAAAACCACTCAATGCCCTCGATGTTAGGCGACCAGTTCATACTTCCGATATGGCACAAGGAGGGCTTGTCGGAAGCGATAAAATCATCCTCCAACTCATAGTTGTCCATGTCAATGCCAAACGGAATCACCACGCCTGGAATTTCCGGCGCCGTTTTTTCAAAATACTGGTAATCCGGCTCCGATATGGTCATGTATCCGTCAACCTTATTCAGAATACTATCCTCCACTTTGCGCAACTGTTTTTCATTGACATGATACAGGAATTTCATAAACGGATTGCTCTCGTTGCTTGCCAGGCGTTCCCAGATCTGATGTTCGATATTGTGCATACGGACCACAATTTTAGCGGAACTGTTTTTTCGAATGACATCCACATAGGGTGTCATATAGATGGATTCGATATGGACAATGTCAAAGTGTTCGTGTTTCAGTATTTCCGCCAGTTTGCATGCCATATCTTTGGAATTGAAGCGTTCAATATGATACGACTTGCGTTTAAGCACAGCACGGATGCCGTCCATCATACGCACGGTTGTGTCCGCAAACACCGATTCAAAGCGTGTCTTTTGCAGATAATCCTTCGGAAAGGCCTGCAATTTGACAGGATGCTTCGGAGTCTCGATTGCCAGCACATTCACCTCCTGACCGTTATTGAGCAGTCCTTTGGTAATGTTGTGCATGGCAATGCACCCGCCATCCACTGGGGGTAAGGGGGGCTTATGGCAAAGTTGGAGTATTCTCATTGGATTTCTTATGAAATATTTTTATTTTTTTCAATCTATCAACAAAACGCGTATAAGTATCTGGCGACAACACGGCTGAATCCGTGGTGGCATGATAAGTCAGGAACACGCAGATCGGGAAGAGGACGAACGAAGACAGGAACATACCGAACCAAACTGGCATAGGACTGTTTTTGGCTATTTTTTCCCCGATAATGGATATCGCAAAATAGAGCGTGAAAAACAACACCGTAATAACCAAAGGGATGCCGATTCCGCCCTTACGGATAATGGAACCTAACGGAGCTCCGATAAAGAAGAACAGCAAACATGCCAAGGACATCGAGAATTTTCTGAAAAATTCGATTTGGTATGACCACAAATAGGAGGTCCTGAAAGACATATCCTGATAGGAAAAACGAACCGAGAAGAGTGTGGACCGCACCATATTGTCGGCGCGGCGCAAAATCTGTGACATTATCTCTGGTTGTTCAACCTTGCTCACATCGCAGGTGCGGGTGTTGGTCAGCGTATCCACACTGGCATCATCCTTGACAATCGTATTGTAATAGTACAAATTGGCGAAAAAAACATTGGATGAGCCATGTGCCAGATTCTTGATTTCGGTTTTAAGGGTGTCTATCTTGTTGTTCAACTGATGAAGTGACATTGCCGTGGAATGCGACTGGAAAAGTTCCTCATCATTGTTTCCGATGGCGGAAAAATCGGAGAGGTCAAACCGTTTGTACTGTTTGGTGAAGGTGGCCCTGGTAAGCGGATATTTAGCCCTGTTGCTTGGGGAAGAATTGGAGGCATAAGCCGACTCATCCCAATAAGAGCCATCGTACAAGGTGAACATGAGATACTTCTTGTCCGGTGTCATTTTCATGGTTCCGCTTTTGGCGTATGTTACTGTAGTGTTCCCCATGTGTCGGGAATGCTCGTAGATCAGCACATCCTTGATGGTTTCCCCGTCGGGCATTTTTTTTCCCACACGGATAGTGTAATTATCGAAACCATAGTAGAACACGCCTTCGTCAATGTTGAATGCGGGTTTTTGTTCCTGAATATCAAACAACATCATACGCAATTTGACAGAAGCACGGGGTATAATCTCATTGGAGAACTCGAAAGCCACCAGAGAAATCACCAGTGATAGGATTGCCAGGGGCATCATCAGACGGCGGATTGAGATTCCCGCAGACTTCAGGGCGACAATCTCGTAGCGTTCGCCCATATTGCCGAAAGTCATCAGCGAAGCCAACAGCACGGCCAATGGAAACGCCATCGACGATAGTGTGATGGACGCATAGAAGAGCAATTTCAACAGCAAACCGATTTCCAAACCTTTTCCTACCAATTCATCCACCCACTTCCACAGGAACTGCATCAGCAGCACAAACAACGCCACAAAGAAGGTCAGGACGAATGGTCCGAGAAAGTTCTTACAAAGGTATCGGTTTATGATTTTCACGGTGAAAACGGACTATTAGTAATCACCGAGGGTTTCAGGCAGTTGGGCCAATGCCGCAGCCGCCTGCTCATCGTTAGGAGCAGAACCGTGCCACTTATGCGTGCCTTCCATAAAGTCAACACCTTTTCCCATTTCCGTCTTCATGATGATGGCTATGGGTTTGCGGTTATGGGCAAGTGTTTTGGCCAATGTGAGGGTCTGGACGCATTTTTTCATGTCATTGCCATCCATTTCCAACACGAGCCAGTCGTTGGCCTCAAATTTGGCTCTGAGTCTGCCCAGATTACATACTTGGTCGGTAGGGCCGTCTATTTGCTTGCCGTTATTGTCAACCGTAACAATCAGATTGTCCACCTTCTTGGCTCCGGCGAACATCACAGCTTCCCAAATCTGACCCTCTTGCAGTTCTCCGTCGCCAGTTAAGGCAAACACGAGGTGTGGATCCTTATTGGCGGTTTTGGCCAAAGCGGCACCAATGGCAACGGAAAGGCCCTGACCAAGGGAACCGGAAGCGATACGGATGCCCGGGAGGCCTTCCACAGGTGTGGGATGACCCTGCAAACGGGTGTGGAGTTTGCGGAAAGTAGCCAATTCGGGGATCGGGAAATAACCGCGACGCGCCATCACGCTGTACAAAACCGGCGTAATATGGCCATTGGAGAGGAAAAACATATCCTCACCTTGACCTTCACGGGTGAAATGTTCCGGGTCAATATCCATAATTTGAAAGTACAATGCCGTCAGAAAATCGGCGCATCCCAGTGATCCGCCCGGGTGACCGGATTTGGCGCCATGTACCATTCGGATAATGTCTCTTCTGACTTGTGCAGCTACATCTTGTAATTCTTTGATATCCATAATATTGTGATTTTAATTGATTATAATTCAATAGCGGACGAGATGTTTTCGGCAATCTGCTTGAATTGCTCTGGCGTAAGTTTCACACGCTCGGCTTTGAAATTCAAATCTCCAACCCCATTAATGGGCACCAAATGTATATGGTTATGGGGCACATCGATGCCTATAACGGCAACCCCGATACGGTTGCACGGAATTGCTTTCTGAATGCCCAAGGCCACCTTTTTGGCAAAGACCATCATCTCTCCCAACAGATCGTCCGGAAGATCGAAAATGTAATCATTCTGTAATTTTGTTATAACAAGGGTATGGCCTTGCGCGATTGGAGAAATGTCAAGAAAAGCGAAAAACTTGTCATTTTCAGCAATTTTATAACAGGGAATCTCCCCTTTTACGATTTTAGTAAAGATTGTGTCTTCCATAATGGTAATTTTATCGTGAAACTTCTAAAATTTCAAAATCCATAGCACCGGCAGGGGCTTGCATGGTGACCACATCGCCTTTGGTGTTTCCAATAAGGGACTTTGCCAATGGACTCGTAACGGAAATCTTTCCGGCCTTGAAATCAGACTCGGACTCCGGAACAATGGTGTATGTCATCACCGCACCGGTTTTCACATTCTTGACCGTGACGATAGAGTAAATCAGCACCTTGGTCACATCGATTTTGGATTCATCCAGCACACGCGCTTTGGATATAAGATTTCGCAAGTTGGCTATTTTGAGTTCGAGCAATCCTTGTGCTTCCTTGGCCGCATCATATTCAGCGTTTTCTGACAAGTCACCCTTGTCGCGCGCCTCCGCAATGGCTTGCGAAATTTTCGGTCTTTCCACCGATTCCAACTCATTAAGTTCTTTTTTTAAGGCATCAAGACCTTCTTGTGTATAATATTTTACGTCTTCCATAATTGTGGTTTTAATTACAATAATAATAGAAGAGGCTCGTACAAGCCTCTTCTATTATTGAAAAAAGGGATTAAACAATATTACAATGTGAATTTAAGACCGATATAATGGCTACCTTTCCATTGATTGGTAAATCTGTAAGCATAGTCGATATAGATTCTGCTTCCGGTGTTACCTTTCTTCAACGGGATAACGCAAGTGGCACCTACAGAAGGACCTGCGAAGAAGGAGTCGCTGTTGAAGAGGAGGGAGTAGAGCTCTTGGGTCTGTGCTCCATTCTCATCATATTGCATTTCTTTCTGGCGGGTGATGTTTTCAAGCGCATAGCCGGCGCGGATCATGAAGTAGTTCATGAAACCGTATTCCAGACCGAGGGCGAAAATATCACGGCTGTAGGAGTTTGCGGTGAAGGAACCAGCGAGGGTAATTCTGTGTTTCGCATCTTCACGGGTAAGTCCTTCGGCTTCGAGATCCTCCTTAGACATGCTGGCATACTCGCCACCAAAGAAGAGGAAGTCGTAAGAAACACCAATGGCCAACAAGGCGGGCATTTCATATTCTGCGGAACGAACAGCCAAAGTTTGCTCGGTGGTTGTTCCGGAGAGGACACCTCTGAAGGTCATACCGTCGCCCTTGTAACTCATGGGCAGACCGATATTCTTCAAAGAAACGCCAATCTTGAAGTTCTCAAATTTACCAGCGATGTATTGGACACCAGCGTCGAGGGCGAAACCAGTTGCGTGCAAGTCGGCAATACTCTCATTGATAATCTTCAGGGAGATACCACCCTTGATGAAGTTATTGAAGGATTTTGCGTAATGCAAACCAATATACATCAAGTTCGGACTGAAAGTACCAAGGCCGCCTTCGGGTTGGGCAACAGTGGTAATGTCAATGTTACCGAATCCTTGTGAGAAGAAGGAGACACCGAGTACGCCAAAATCCTTGCCCTTACGTCCAAGGTGCTGGGCGAAACCGATAGAATTGATACTGATACCGGCATTGGAACCAACCAGATATTGAGTGCGGTTGAAACTGAACTCAGTTTTCTTGACGAAGGTTAAGCCGGCAACATTGGAGTACATTGACTCAAGACCACGAATCTCAGCGACACCGGCATTTGCCATACCATTGGTTCGTGCCCAGGGGTCAATCAACAAATGGGATGCACCTGCCTGACCGGAACGGTCTCTATTACCTGCCCAAACATTGGAAGTGCCAACGGTGAGAAGGGCAAGTACTGTGCAAATTATTAATGATTTAAATATATTTTTCATATTTTCTCTTTTTTTACGTAATTAATAATTTTAGAAACCATTCAAGTCGGTAGGACGCATTGCACAGAAGAATTTAAGTGTACGCTCACCAATACCCGGAGCTTTCACATGGATGATGTAAACGCCGCCGGCGATTGGAATGTTGGCGTGGTTCTTAAGATCCCACTGTACGTATGATGTACCAGCATCACCCTTTGTCAGGGTTCTAATAAGAGTACCATTAACGGTGTAAATAGAGATTGTACAATTAGCGGGCAGATTCACAATACGCACATAGTTTTGCAAAGCGGTTTGCTCGTACTGTGAGAATCCGTAGTACGGGTTCGGGACAATGTTGATTTCATCCAACAGTGTTTGAACAGTTTCCTCAGATGCCTTCACATCCGTAGGCGTGATGTTCTTGGTGGTGAACTGATACATAGGATAACCATCATTCTGAGATGCGTTTGCGGATTGTGCAGGGTTGTCATACCAACGGGATGAGTATCTCATGTACGGACGGGTGACACGCAACTTGATGGTAGCGTCAGAAGAGAGCCAGTTGTTCTCTTGCAATGCGGCAGGCATCGGAATGCTGGTCCACATCACATTGTTGAAGAGTTGCATCTTCTTCAGTTTTCTCTTGGAATCTGACAAGTTGCTGATTTCCTCAATAGTGCTAAACTTGGCTTTCAACCACTTACCTTGATCGTAAGCGCCGCAATCATAGTACGGATAATTCTTACCATTGTATTGGATTTGACCACCGTGACCGGAAGTCATCTTCTCACCATCATTGAAGTTACGCAGTCTGTTCTTGTCACGCCAGTACTGGCTACAAGTGTTACCGGAGCTGCCGACAATGTAAACATAGTGACGACCACCGTTCATAGGCTCACCATAGTCCAAACCATAACGGGTACGTAACTCATTGTAACGAGCCACGGAAAGCGGATAGAGGTTGCCCGTAGTATCGCGGAGGAATTCTCCGGTACGGTAATCTCTTGCGTAAGCATACACATTCGTCGGGTTGAAAATCATATCGTTACCATTGTTCATGGTATCCAGGGAGTTCTCAGCGAACATGATGTTCAAACGCTCACCAGTTTCCACATTGATAGCATAGCCAGGGAACCAACCCATACCTGTCGTACCACTGTTGTCGGGGTTACCGTCTTTGTCAACAGAAGGGCATTTCTTAGGTTCGTGACGGACATTCATGTATGTTTGACCATCAAATTCTTGCGGAACCATGTAGTCATTTCTGAAGGAGGAACCAGACTCAAGCACAACGGCGCGGGTCCACTTGCTCTTATCAGGAGTGAGGACGATATCCACAGAGTAGAGGTTCGTCATCGTTTGGTTGTATCCCGGGTGATACGGAGCAGCTGTAAGGTTCTGGAAGGAGAAGTATGCATCCTTAGGACCTTCTTTTTTATCGCTTGCGGCAGATCCGAAATAAGACTTATTGTCGGCCTGGAGATACTTGGCTTGTGGACCACCGTCATACGGGGAAGAAAGCACATAAGGAGCCCATGTACCACCAATCACTTTCTCATATTGTTGTTGAGGATCTTTAAATGCGCGGATAAACTCGGCATCCTGGTTACCATTGACATCGTAACCCTTCACATACTTAAGCAAGCAGGTGGCATCTTCGGTACGCCATACAAGGTAATCTTCCTCAGCACCATTTTGTACAGAGTTGCCTTCCCATCTGCCGGATGCCTGTTGACCGGAGTGAATCCAGTTATTCGGATAGTCACCTTCGTCATCCACAACACCAGACAACCAGTTAATAGGGCCATCATAGGTAACCTCACCAGCAATGAAGTCAACCTGACCATATTTGGAGTAGTTTACATAATTGTATCCTTCGAGATTGTCTTTCACATAATCATCCACATCCTGTTGGTGAATCTGGAACTGGGAGTTACGAATTGCAACGGAGAAACCGAGATCCAGGAAGAGTTCCTCATTGGTAACGCTAATAGGTTTAGAGGTGTTGAATGTGCGTTCAAGACCAAGTTCTTCAAGTTCCTCATCGGAAATCTCGTCAGAGATGATAAGCTGCCATTCTGTCTCATCGTTCACATCTTTGCTCACATCGTTCGGTAAGAACTTGATGTAATAGTCACACGGTTTCACTTGCAGCGGGTCGATAACCTTAATGCTCAACGGACCAAAGTTGTTCTTGTATTGAACATTATTATAAGTGCCGTTTTCGAGGATAAGGTCACGAGACTCATCGGTCATATCCAAGAAGAAACCACCGTTGCCTTGACCCTCGATACGGGTAATCATCGGCTGGTCACCATATTGGCTGTTGATAAGGTTCTCAACGCTCTTATGCGGTGTTCCGGTGTAGGCCTTGATATTACGACGACCTGCCAGATAAGGTCTCATCTGACCGTCAAGATAGTCAGCATCCAATCTGAACTCTTTGTATTGGTTGTAACCGTAAGCGATAATCATAAAGTAGTATTGCTTGTGGTTAACGAGTTTCTTATTGGAACCTTGGGCGAATTTATCTTCTGTAACTCTCAAGGAGTGGAAAACGCCCGTGTTGGAACCGTTCACCATCTCGGTAGCGACAGAAGAACCGATAGCGTCATTATAAACCCAGTTCACCAGTTGTGCGGCGTCATTCTGAATATCACATTGAGCGATCAGGATAGCTTTGCTGAGGTCACCGAGGTCGGTAGCACTAACGGAAGCGTTTGCCAATTGATAGATCTGATAACCTTCAAATCTGTACTGGCGTTGAGCAGTCGTCAATGTGTCATGAGTGATAATCGGCACAGTGGAAGAAACCACATGAGTGTCGGGTTGAGCATTAGCGTCATAAGCGAACACTGTGTCATAGTGCATAATGTAAGAGGTTCTCTGAAGAGTCTTGGTGATCTGAGGATCCAACTCCACATAAGTCTCATGATAGTTGTTGCTGTTTCTATCTTCGTTGGAGATATAAAGAACAAGTTCGTTTTCAAGTTCGCGGATTGTCAAATCCGGAGCGTCAGGACCGTCCAGGGTCTTGAAACAGTTCTCGAACAGGGACTGGCACTTGTCATCGGCAATCTTCAAAAGATCAACAGAAGCGGAAGCACCACCTTGAGAGGCGCGTGCCCATGGAATACCGACGGTAATGTAGTTAACAGAACCCGGTTTCAAGGTGAAGGGACCTGCAGACTGCATAAAACGACGGTCGTACGGAGCATTTCCTTCATTGGCTTCAGTCCAGCCACCATCTTTGTCATAACCATTGGGCTCACCTCTGGTACCCCAGTTACAAACATCCGAAGTACCCGGGAACATGAAGTCACACTCAGGACCGTTGGTGTCGTGTGCATTTCCACCAAATTTCATCTTCGTGTTATCTTTCCAGATACCCTGCAACATGTTATAATACTCGTAAGCCACTCTCGGGTCACCGATTGGGGTGTCATCATTATTATGGAAGACGAATCTTCTCATACCGAAACGCTCGTTATCGATAATGCTATCGCCAAAGTTCACACCATTGATGGCCATTTGGTCCAATGTGAAATCGCTTGCCAGGAATTTGCTGCAATAACCCTGTACACTAGCGCTATCGGGATAGAATTTCGGGTTATCGCGGTTATCAGCGTCCATATAAGGTCCTTGGAAGAAGTCAACACCGACCGCAGGAGGTTGGTCGCCGTATGCCCAAGTTTGACCGGAACCGTCAACATTGTTACCATTGTAGCAGTAACCCAAACCACGGCCCACATCGCAACCCACATAGTCATCGTAAGCATAACCCAAATCCGGGTCAACCCACTGGGAGAAGAAGGTGTTTGTCAAGGTATAGGTTGAACGGTTGATAATCTCATAGGAGTAGAATGTCATATTGTTCAACTCATCATTGGTAGAGAAGCCGAAGCACTGGCCACGGATTTCCAAACCGATAGGTTCACCTTGTGATTCAGTGTGAGGACCACCATTATCGTTGAAGATCCAGAACAGGGTGGCGTCGCCCTTCAACACATGGTCGGCATAAATCATACCATTGGAACGTCTCCAGTCATAGTTGAACTCACCGGAACCGGAACCGCCATAGTTTTGGCGTTCTGTCCACAAATCCTCAGGGGTTCTGGGGAGCTTGTGAGCGGCAGCGAGAGCGATATTGTCCTCAGTCCAAGGACAAAGGTCGTTATTGACATCATAGTACGGATAGTCACCATTTTCAGGATCGTAAACCTCGTTACCGTTAACATCTTTAAAAGGAGCCAAATAGTAGGAATAGCCCTCATCGCCGTGTGCGGGCCAGTTTGCGATGGAAGAAGGCATCACATAACCGGAAGTGTTGTAACCGGAGATATGTTTGTCAACTTCAGCACGCGTGATTTTGAAGTGTTTGTCAAATTTGATACACATGGACTGTGTAGTACTGGCGCCCGTGAATTTCAACGGACCAGTCCAGTAGTCGTCACCCACCTGTCTGAAACGGACAGCAGCGAGTTTCAACATGCCGTTGGCATCTTTACCACCAATCCACAATGCGGCGCAGAACATGGAAGTTTTGCCAGATCCAATAGGAACCTCATATTCAGCAAGTTCCTTGAACCACATCGTACCACCAGTTTCAATATATGCGCGCACATTATTCACCGTAAGTTCGTTGGAACTACTTGCAGGAAGACATACAGCAGACTCCGCTTTCGGTGAGGAAGGTCTTCTATCTCCTTTGTGTTTTTCAGCGTGCAGTGAACTTAGCGACACGCACACCATAAGGAGTGTCAAGCATAAAATTTTACTAATGTTTTTCATATATCTTTTATTTTATTTCTAACTGTTAAAAACCGAACTGAATACCTAAGCTTGCACGAATCGGACGGCTGTAGTTATAAGGATTCTGAACTCTCATCTGATAATATGTGATGAAAGAAGGCACATAGATCTGGCCATTGATTGCCTGTTGATACTCAGCTGCGGAGAGGTAACCATCGTCATCCGGGTTTCCAGTATAGTCATATACGGAAATCACGTTCTTGAAGTTGAACAGGTTTTGAATATCCACATAAACGGTCAGATAACCCGGTTTCGCAGATTTTGCGTTGCCGTCTTTGTCTTTGGCGTTCTTGTTCAAATTGAAGATGAAAGTCTTGTCGATACGGAAGTCACACTGGAACTGCCATGGTTTGTTAGAACCGTTGATAGAACCAGAAATCGTGGAGGTTGTACCAGCTACGATTGTGGAGTTCGGAGTGCTGGAACGGGTGTACGGTGTACCAGAAGCAGCAGAGAACAAGAGGGAGAAACCAGTGTTGGAGAGCCATTGGATGGTCTTCGTAGTCGGTTTGCCATCAACCATAACGGTTTTTTCCGTAACCGGTCCTTCATAATCCACACCGCCTTCGAAACGATAGTCGAGGTTAACACCGATTCTGTGTCTTTGGTCAAATGACAGGTTGGTCAGTGTTCTGAGGTTCGGTTGGTTGGCGGCAAGAATGGACAACTGGGAGGTGGTGCTGGAACCCGTACCCTTTGCATACTGCAAGGTGTAGTTAGCAGAGAGGGTGAGGTTGTGGGTTCTGTTCATCTTGTAAGCGAAGGTGAAACCTTGCACGGTACCGAAGTCAATGTTCTTATAAGAATAATAGGTGTTCGGATAAGCGCCGGAGAAGCGGAAGGCCTGAATTTGGTTACGTTTCTCAGAATAGTAAGCGCTGATACTGATAGAAGACTTGTTACCGATTTTCTGACGGAAACCGATTTCATAGTCAATACTCTGTTGCGGTTTCATGTTCGGGTTGCTGATAATGTCACCGGCAGCGTTACGCTGAGAGATGAACAAATAGTCAACCGGAGAAATCTGCAAGTTGGTAGGACGGGAAGTGATAATGTTGTAGTGGGCATAGAACAAAGAGTTATCAGAAACCGGGAAGGAGAAGGAGATACGCGGCATAACTGACCATTGTGCCTTGTAGTCCGTGAAAGCGCCGGATTCCACCTTTGAAATACCACTGATCATATTGTTATCCTCATCGTAAAGCGGGTTCTTCAAGATAGGACCATTGACATTCAAAGCCAGGGCCTTCTCAGGATTTTCGACCTCATTACCGGCAGCGTCATACCAGATGTCGCCGTTACGGTAACCCACGATGGAGGAAGTGTTGAATTCGCTACCTGCAATATCGGCGTCACTCAAATATGTGTCATTGCCGGCATAATAAACAACCCAGTCGTTTTGAGCGTTACCGGTGAACACATCAGAGATAGCAGCGTTGGTGTAAGCGGGATTCTTCTTCAGGATTTCCATAATGTTGCCCACGGTATAAGCCTCACGGAGCAGATACGGATCTTTCAAGACTTCCTGGTTGGCGTCGAAGCGGTCAACACGCAAACCGACATTGAACAGCAAGGAGTTGATGGAGAACTTATCCTGGAGATAGAAGGCCATGTAAATCGGCTCATACGCACCGATGTTGTATGTTCTTCTGCCGTTGGAACCAACATTGTTGAAGAAGTCAGCAATCGTAGTTTTGTGACGATTGATTTTTCCTGTATGATCATAACCATAGTAGCTTACTAGCGGAGACGCACCAGCGGAAGTACCGAGCAACAACTCCTCTGCATCGAACATGCCGATATTGAATGTGGAAGGATCCAAATTGTCAATATCAATCCAGTCGCTACCATTAGGATTCAGACCGAGTGCCTTACGAAGGTTTCTGTCGAAGGTTGTCTGGTCTGCCAAAGCGATATAACGGTCATAATCAACCCAGAAGTAATCACCATCGGTGGTGATGATTGCGTGATCCTTATCCAACTCGGAAATATGGGTGTTGGTTTCGTTTCTCATGAGGGTCCACAAGGAAACAGGTCCGATACCGTATCCGCGATAGGTAAGTTTTTCGAAATCGAAACCGAACTTCAACTCGTGGTTCTTCAAGTTCATGGAAATGCTGGCCTTAACACCGAACTGCTCGGTTTGTGATTTGCTGTAGCCATTGTAAACTGTACCAGGAGAGCTATACATAGAGTAAATAGCATCCGGGGCGTCACCATTACGAAGAGCACCGAACTGGGTAAAGAGGTTCAGGTCGATGGGGAATCCTTCATAAGTAAGGTCATACAAGTCCTGAACAGGATATTGCTCTATAAAGTTCAAGGCATATTGTGACAGGATCGGGTTCACATTGAAATTAGGGTTCACCTTGAAGGTTACGATTGAGTCGTACCAACCTTCGAACTCATAAGCGTCATAAATGGTAACCTGCTCGCCGTCAACCATGATGGTCAATTCATCCTTCAAAGGAGAATATCCTTTGGTTTTAGTAGTCGTGTATTGGCCAACATAACCATACTCAAACAGTCTGTCCTTATGTCTTGCGGCATAACTTTCAGAGTTGAAGCGGGTATAGTTCACATTGACATCATACATGACATTCTTCAGCACGCCGGTACCGGTAGTGTCCGTAAAGACACGGTGGTTCAATCTGGCGTTCACACGCAGGGTAGCGTTGGTGGAAATGGGGTTGTTGTCACCATTGAACAGGGCGGTGGTGGCGCTCCAGGATTTGCCTTTGAGGTACTCGTAGGAACCGCCGAGAGACAATCTCATGTTGTTTCTCTTACCCATGGTGAAGTCGAACTTGAGCTGTCCGAGGTAGTCCCAGTTGCCCGCATTCTTTCTGACGCGCTCCTTGTGGAAGGATTCGCTGGTCAGGAAGCAAGCCTCTTGGTAACGGGCACCGAATGACTCGTTGGAATAGCGGATAGGATTGGCAATGATAGCCTCACGGGCATCATCGTTAGCCACCCAAACACCGCCACGGGCAGGAGAAGCATCGTGGTCGTAGGAAACCTCACCGCTGAACATGAAACCGATACGGGTGGGGTCGCTTTTCTTTTTACCTTTCAACAGCGGACCAGAAATGGAAACGGCACCCAAGAAGTTGTTGTAACCGTCAATGGAACCACGCAATTCAAGAGAACCGTGGAAGTCCTTCGGGGCGGACTTGGTCGTGATGACGGTGAAAGAGGTACCATCACCATACTCGGCCGGAATACCACCCTGAATCAACTGGGCTTCTTCGATGGACTGCATGGAGATACCGCCATTACCACGAACACGCACACCGTCGATAATGGTTTGCTGTCCGTCGGAACGGTTACCACGCACAGAGGTCATGGCGCCGTCCACACTAGACACACCCTCAAGGTTTGCCAAAGCACTGGTCACGGAACGACCGGGCGTTGTTCTCACATTGTCACCACTAATACGGCTTGTGGAACTCGTATTATCCGGATCGAACACCGGCGGCTCATACTTGATCACAACCTCATCAAGGTCGCTGGAACAGTTGATTTCGAAATCAATGAAGAGCACCTGACTGGTACCCACCTTGATGTCTGTCTTTTTCAGTGATTTCTTACAGGTCATTTGGGCATCTGCCTCAAGATCGTAAGTTCCAAGTTCGACACCGAACATGGAATACTCACCCTTGTCATCCGCCATAGCCATATTCACAACCTTGTCGGCAATCTTCAGGTAAACCCTGGTGTATCCCAATGGGTCACCAGCCTGATCGACCACCTTACCTTTAATGGTACTGGTTTGTGCAAAAGCCATGCTTGAGAAAAGGATGATCACTCCTAGAACTGAGAGTAATTTTTTAATCATAGCCATTAATTTATATTAAACTTAAAATTCAAAATTCGATATAATTTGGGGCGGTAAAACTACAAAAAATTTTGCTTACCTCCTTGCAATTTTTTCAATAAAATTCAAACCGTTTAAAATCAGTTATTTAGAATTTTCTTTTCAGAATTTCTGAATAAATGATTCCTTTCAGCACTTCTTCTTTGTCCAAGGAAAGCAAACTATTCCCTTCTACCTTATTATCAGTTTGTTGCACTTCTTTCTTGGGTGGCGCTTGCGCCTCATTTGTAAACACATACTCAGGGCTATCCCCTATGGTCTCATAGGTGAAATATTCCCCTGATTTTGGAATTTCTTCCATGGAATTCTGCAAAAACGGTTCGCGCTCATCCTCCATTTCGTAATCATAGTCTGGCTCGGGCACTTGTGTGCTCGCCTTGGCAGCATCCTTCTTTTTCAACAACGAGGGGATGGTAAACAACGCTACTAACGCTATCGTAATCAGAAAATCTAAAAAACTATCCATAATAATTAATGTTTAAAATATTAATTATGTATTACTCTTAATGGATTTTGCCTTGGCAATACTCACATTCAAATCATACCCAATCAAGAGTACAACAGAACTCCAGTTTATCCAAAGCAAAATCGCAAACAAAGCCCCCAAAGAGCCGTAAATCACATTATAATTGGTGAAATTGGAAAAATACACATTCAACACCCACAACAAGATCACCAGCAATACGGTACAGGTGATGGATCCGGCCGAGAAAAATCTGTAATTCGTTTTGTCAACGGGTGTTATATAATATGTGAAACTCACCAACAGATAGATGGTGGTGTATATAAGCAACCATTTTACCGCATGGATGATATAAATGTAACCCGCACTTGATGTGCCTCCAAGCAAACGCTCATGCACATTGTTGATCATGACGGAAGAGATGATGAAAAGCATCGCCACGATCAGGATCACGATGAAATAAACAAACATCAGGACAAAACTATATCCGATTTGCTTGATGAAATTCCGTTTGATCTCATCGTAGTAGGCCGTGTTCAAGGCCACCAGAATGCCGTTCATACAGACTATCGTGAAATATACACCGATAACGAGCATGAAAAAGGAGAGTGTTCCGTTTTGCCGAGTCACCAAGTCCGTAACCACGCCCGACACCGCCGTCCATGCGTATGTGGGCACCACAGACTCGATGAACTCCAAGAGCACTTGCTGTACGCTTTCGCCAAAAAACGAAATGGCGGAGAACAAAGCGATGATCATCGGCACCAACGCAATGAAGATGCGGTATGTCAGTGCGGCTGCCCGCTGGAAAATAATGCCTTTCCCCAAAGACTCAATATAGAAACGCATAGCATCGTACAACGGCACATGCTGGAATCCGGGCAACGACATCTTCTTCGATTTCCGGATAATCTTCCCGACCACCGGAGCATGTTCCAAATCCGCCCTTGCCGTCTGAATCTTGGTTTTTATCTCGTCAATGCTCCATTTCATTCTTCCTCATATTTCAAATTGAAATCAATCCTCATGTTGCCTTTGGACTTATGCTCTTTCTTTTCATTCATCAACAGCACCCGATCAGCCGGAACACCTTGCTTGACCAAATGATTTTTCATAAGATCGAACCATTGCTGTTTGAGTTCACCCTCATGTCTGGCATTCAATCCGGCATCCGCATGGGGCGTAAGAAACACCTCCAAATCCATTTCTTTCTTTTCTTTCAAATACTCCGCAATGGCATTCAACTGATGAACATGCTCTATAGTCAACTCTTTGGGCGCGTCCACCGGAATCGATATGGGTTTGAATGTCTCGTCGCCGGCCACCGCTTTGGCGATGAAATCCACGGGCGAGGCGGCAATCTTCACCACCAGATTCAGAAAAGTCTTCCAAATCACTTTTCGGAAGGAAAACTCCGGAGAAGAGACATCGCCTGTCACTGGCAGTTCCATCTTGGCGTGGCCTTTTCGATCCGTAATCACATACATGGCCGCCTTCATTGGAATCTTGGCGGCAGCGGGTTTTATGCTTTTGTCCTTTTTGCCAAACGCCGGTTTGTAGATGTCCAGCATATTCTGACTTTCCAGCCAATTGTTCTGAATCGTTATGTCACTGGCAAATTCAAGAAGACCATCCTCCACAGGATAGGCCAGATAATAAAGCGAATACGGGGTAAAATCCTTGATATTCAGATTTTTAATGGAAATATTTGCCGCCGCATTCTTCAAATCGAACGGATTAATCTTCGCTTTGCAAACCAATTCGCCCATGGTTCCGAGTTTCGCTTTAAGCTGAATCGGCGATGTGTTGTTATTCGAAAGATTATCGGCCTGGATCTGCACACCCGACACCTCAAAATGCTGTGTCTGCGGCGACACCGAATGGTCGGCATACAAAATTTTACCATTGGATACGGACAGTTTCTTCACCAGATACTTGGTAGCAGTGAGATTGGGCTTTTTGGCTGTCTCGACTGTTTCGGCAGGCTCAACAGTCGGATTGTTTTTCTTGTCAGATGATTTGGCTGACTTACCTGACATTTTGGAAGATTTGCCAGCAGTTTCGGCTGTTTCGACAAGCTCAACGGCCGAATCGTTATTCTTGGCAGATGATTTGCCGCTTCTCAACCGGCTAAGGGTGGTGCCATCTTCAAACACATCAAAATTCACAATCAGATCCTTGAGGGTGACCTCATCAATCTTGAAGTCCTTTTTACCCAAATCGCCTTTTTCCAGATTCATATCAAACGAAGAGAAGGAAAGAAGTGGTGATTTGTCTTTATTGACTGCTTTGAAGTTACTCAATCCGGCAGTTCCGGAAAACACCATGTCGGTGATGTGCTTCACGCATCCCGAAACATTGGCATCGCCTCGCAACTTTCCAGACAAACTCCCCACATTCAACACTTTCCGCAAGTAGGGCCACGCCATATTCAGCGGAAGCTCATGCATTTTCACATGGGCTTCGAAATCGCCTTTCCGGATGTCATATCCGCCTTTCAGCGCAAAATCGCCGCCGTTTCTGAAAGCCGTGGTCATGTTCACACGAGTTAAGCCATGCTTCAGTTTAAGCCGCGGCACCTTGATGTTGACATCCTTAGTGTCGAACTTGCTGCCCATCCGTAAATCCTGGTAAAGCACATCGGCGCTTTTCACATGAATATTACGGATGTCCACCGTCCATTTTCCCTTCTTTTTCTTGGGTTTAGGTTTTCTGTCTTTGGTATAAAAATCGATGATATCGCTAAAGTTGAACCGATTCCCGTTCTGGATCACCCTGCCCGTCAAATCATTCAACTGTATCTTATTGATTCGCACTGTTTTACCCAATAATCGAGGCAATGAAACCCGAACTTTCAATTTGTCAAAATACAGAAAGCGGTCTTTACCGTTCTCCTCTTTCACATCCAGTCCGATAACGGCGACCTTCCCTGTAAGAAAATTAATCCGGACATGCTTGATTGTAGCTTTGCGGTGGCACAATTCCTCGCTGTGTTTCTCGGCATACGCACGCACAATGGGACCGGCAAAAATACCGGCCAGCAAAATGATGCCAACCAGTACACCCAGTACAATCAACAATATTTTCAGCCACTTTTTCATCGGTTACAGGATCACGGTTTTCAAACTCAAATCCAAACTGGCAATATGATGGGTGAACGCTCCAATGGAGATGAAGTCCACACCTGTTACGGCATAATCGTGCAAGGTCTCATCGGTAATGCCACCGGAGGCCTCCGTTTCCATCTGATGATTCACAATCCGCACGCCCTCGCGCACTTGCTCCGGCGTGAAATTATCGAACATAATGCGCTGCACACCGCCATGTGCCAGCACCCGACGCACATCGTCCAAACTGCGGGTTTCCACCTCTATGTTCAAGTGCAACCCCTTTTCTTTTTGATAGGCGATGGCCGCGTCAATGGCTTTCTCAATGCCACCGGCAAAATCGATGTGATTGTCTTTCAGCATCATCATGTCAAACAACCCGAAACGGTGGTTCTGCGCGCCACCCACTTTGACCGCATACTTCTCAAAAATGCGCATGTTGGGTGTCGTCTTGCGGGTGTCAAGCAGTGTAACTGTCGTGTCCTTCACCATCTCCACATATTTGTGTGTGGTGGTGGCAATGCCGCTCATGCGCTGCATGAAGTTGAGCACGGTGCGTTCCGCCGTGAGCATCTTTTGCGCCGAACCCCGCAACCGGAAGACGATGTCGCCCTTATGGATAACATCTCCGTCATTCATGTACTGCTCCATTTGGATGGTATCGTCCACCTGGCGGAGCACCTCGCGCGCCACATCGACACCGCAGAGAATGCCGTCCGCTTTCACCAATAATTTCATTTCGCCCTGCACATTTTCAGGAATGCATGACAAGGAAGAATGATCCCCATCACCGATATCTTCGGCCAAGGTCATCTTGATCAATTGTTGGATTTCTTCGCTGATTTTCATTTGTTTACAATAATTTCGGGTGTTTCAATTACATTACTGCGATGCAACGCCCTGTCAACCAGGCAACAGGACAACTTTATCGTATCGTAAGTGGAAAAATAGTTGTTGATGTATGTCAGTATGGTGATATCGCCCTCGATAGACTCAGGCAGGTTCTCGCTCAGTCGGGGAATGCGGGCGTGCAGTGGAGTGGGCAACTCCACCAGCACCCATTCGCCATGCTGTTTTTCATAATAATCGATGAAGAAATTGTAGTAATACAGGGAATCCTTGGAAAAAACGCCCGTAGTGTCGGCATCGTTCAAACCAACATCCCCATCGCCATCTTGGAAATGCACGGTAAGGTTGGCCTGATTGTCCACACCCGTGCCGTCATCCACCTTTTCAAATCCCACAAATTCAATGTATGGGATTTCAGAGAAGGGTTCGGGTCGGGGGCAGCCGCACAGCAAAAGAGGCAGGATTCCGATCAACAACAATTTCTTCATCTGATATATAAAGTCCTAATCCATAATGACATGCACGCCATTCACAAAGTCGATGGACTTTTGGATAAGCTTGTGCATGTAGGTGTCGTTCTCCACAAACGGGACAAACTCACGGTAGGCGGCCACGAAATCCTCAATAAACGGGGAGGATTTGAGCGGGCGGCGGAACTCGAGAGCTTGTGCGGCGTTAAACAGCTCAATACCCAGTATTTTCTCCACATTGTTGACCACCAAATAGCACTTGGTCGCGGCATTGGCACCCATGCTCACATGGTCTTCCTGGCCTTGTGACGACTCGATGGAGTCGGTGGAGCAAGGCATCGTGAAGGCCTTGTTCTGGTTCACGATAGAAGCGGCGGCATATTGCGGAATCATAAAGCCGGAGTTGAGGCCGGGGTTCTTCACGAGGAAGGAGGGCAGTTCGCGCTTGCCGGCAATGAGTTGATAGATACGGCGTTCGGAAATGTTGCCCAACTCAGCCATGGCGATGGAGAGGAAGTCGAGCACTAGGGCCAGCGGCTGGCCGTGGAAGTTACCGGCAGACACCACGATATCCTCATCCGGGAACACCGTGGGATTGTCAGTCACGGAGTTGATTTCGGTTTCCACCACATCCTGAACATGCTGGATGGAGTCTTTGCTGGCGCCGTGCACCTGCGGGATGCAGCGGAAAGAGTACGGATCCTGCACATGCTCTTTATGACGCTTGATAAGTTCAGAACCATCAAGCAGTTGCAACATGTGAGAGGCGGTAATGATCTGACCGGCGTGCGGACGGACCATGTGCACATTCAGGTTGAATGGTTCGATGCGTCCGTCGAAAGCGTCCAAAGAAACAGCGGCGATGATGTCGGCCAGCCAAGAGAGTTTCTTGGACTTTATCAGCAACCATACGGCATACGAGCTCATGAACTGGGTGCCGTTCAGCAGAGCCAAACCCTCTTTGGATTGCAGGGTGATGGGTTCCCAGCCGAATTTCTCGTTGATGACGGATGCGGGATATTTTTTACCGCGATAGTAAACTTCGCCCATACCGATGATAGGCAGACTGAGGTGTGCCAGCGGTGCCAAGTCGCCGGAAGCGCCAAGAGAACCTTGCTGATAGACAACAGGATACACGCCTTTGTTGTAGAAATCCACCAATCGTTGGATGGTAGCGAGCTGTACGCCGGAGTGGCCATAGGACAGGGATTGGATTTTCATGAGCAGCATCAGTTGCACGATTTCTTGGGGAACTTCCGCGCCAACGCCACACGCGTGCGAGATGACGAGGTTGCGTTGCAAGGTGGAGAGGTCCTCCTTCGAGATGCTGCGGTTGCAGAGGGAACCAAAGCCGGTGGTCACGCCGTAAATGGGTTCCTTCTCGGTGTCGGTTTTCTTGTCCAAATAGGCGCGGCATTTCTGCACGGCGTCGATGGCCTCTTGTGACAATTCTATTTTCTGTTTGCGGTCGATAATTTTTTCAACCTTCTCAATGCTAAGGAATTTTGTAGAGATTTTGTGTCGTGTCATATAGGTGTAACTTTATAAATATTTTTATTCAATATAAGCGTGCAAAGGTACATAAATTTCGGATACACTTTATTTGTTGAAATACTTACTGTAGAAACGAGGCTTGCGCTGTTCCCACTTTTCAGGAAAAGACAGCATGTACTTGATTACAGATTCCGTTTAGACATCCAAAGGCTTAGCAGAGGGTCGGAAATAGTATAGGTATTTTCAGTACGAGTAATAAAATCATATTCAAGCAGTTTCAACGCAGCCGATTGAGTTGAGCTAGGTGAGCGCAACCGGTATTTTTTGTTAAAGGCCATGGAGGTTATATTCTGTGCTTCGTGTTCTGCATGGATGGCATAGAGCAATTCTTTTTGTGCTTCCGTGATAAAAGCAAGCTGCTCGCGCAAACGCAAGTCGTTCTCATCAATGTAATCATCAATCAATTGTTGAACTTTCTCCAAATCACAGGTCTCTCCCACCCGAGTTTCCGCAAAAGCATCCTTCATAATCCGTTGAACATAGAAAGTGACACCCGAAAAAGTGTTATATACATGTAGGAATGCATCACTATCAATCGATTTTTCTGCCTCCTGGAAATGTCGCTTAGCAAAATCAAAGTATATCTCAGGTTTGATAGGCTCAAGACGAAGGGGTTTCGCACTCTGATAAAATGGTCGTTTCGACGAGAAAAACATCTCTTCCATCAATCGGCGGCGACTACCCGAAAAGATAAAGTTTGCATTGGACAATTTTTGGATATGTGTCCTAAGCAATGCCTCTACATTCTTTTCTGGATAACGAGTGATTTGCTGAAATTCATCAATGACAACCAAGCAAGGCTTGTCAACGGATTCAAGGTAATTGAAAATCTCCTGCAAAGTGTAATCAGGATGTTGAACATCTCCCAATTTGATGTCAAAAGTAGGCATATTTTGAATAGGATCGTAGCCGAAACTGGCACTCAACGATTTGAGAAAAGAGACAAACTGCTTGCGCAGTTTTTCGCTTCGTGTGGCCACACTCTCAAACACAGCTGTTCCAAGGGCAAGAATCAGTTCCCTGAAAGTCGTAGTGTGCAAAACATCCACATTGATAGTGATATATTCATCTTTGATTTGCGGCTTGTCGAACACAAAACTAATGAGAGAAGTCTTTCCCATCCTGCGTGATGAGGTCAGCACCACATTCATCTGATTGACAAGGGCTTTTTCTAACACAGCCGCTTCTTCCTGCCGATCGCAGAAATATGCCGGAGGAATCTTCCCAGAAATCACAAAGGGATTGATACTGTTTACCATACATGTAAATATTGGATGGCAAATATACTATTTTTTAGATTACCAAAAAAAAATTACCGAAAAAAAATAATTTGCTGAATAGCATCCCTAACCTTCACCTGGTCACGCTGATTGACAACCTCTATCCTCTGAGCTCCAACTTCACCACATTCTCCACATGGTGGGTGTGGGGGAACATATCAACAGGTTGCACGGCGGTCACCTTATACTTCTCATTGAGCAGGGTGAGGTCGCGGGCCTGCGTGGCTGGATTACAGCTCACATACACGATGCGCGGCACCTCCAGTTTCAGCAACTGCTCAATCACATTGGGGTGCATGCCGGCGCGCGGCGGATCGGAGATGATGACATCCGGTTTCCCGTATTTCTTTATAAAACTGTCCGTGAATATTTTAGCCATATCGCCTGCCACGAATTCAGTATTGGTGATATTGTTCTGCGCGGAATTGATTTTGGCATCCTCCACAGCGGTATCCACATACTCGATGCCCACTACCCTTTTGGCTTGGTGCGCCACAAAGTTGGCAATAGTGCCCGTGCCCGTGAACAAGTCATAAACCACATCATCGGGATGGATATCCGCAAACGCACGCGCCACCTTATACAAGTTGTACGCCTGCGTACTGTTGGTCTGGTAAAACGACTTCGGACCCACCTTGAACTGCAAACCTTCCATTTCTTCCATGATAAAATCCTGTCCTTTAAACAGATGGAACGGCAAATCAAAGATAGCGTCGTTCATCTTTGTGTTCACCACATAGACCAATGAGGTGATTTCGGGGAAGCGGTCGGCGATGGCCTGCATCATATTTTTGGACTCCTCATTGAAATCGGTAATCACCATCACCAGCATGAGGTCGCCGGTGGAAGCGGTACGAATGATGATGTTGCGCAGCAAGCCCTTCTGCTCACGCGGGTTGTAGAACTCCAGATTGTGGGTCAGCGCATACTCGCGGCAGAAGAGGCGGATGTCGTTGCTCGGGGCCGCCTGCAGCCAGCAGTGCTCAATGTCGAGCACCTTGTCGAACATGCCGGGCACATGGAAACCAAGACAGCGTTGCTCATAAAACTCGCCCTTCTCATAACGACGCAGATCCTCATACGAGAGCCACCTCATGGTAGAGAAAGTGTACTCCAGCTTGTTGCGGTAATAATACTGTTTCTCCGCCCCGATAATAGGGTTCAGTTCCGGGAATTCAAACTTGCCGAGATGTTTGAAGTTATCCTCCACCTGTTTCTGCTTGTAAACCAATTGCTTGCTGTAATCAAGCATCTGCCATTTGCAGCCGCCGCACACACTGAAGTGTCCGCACGGAGGCACCACGCGGTCAGGCGAGGGCGTGCGCACCGCCAAAAGATTGGCTTCGGCATAACCGTGTTTGCGCTTATAGACTTCCACATCCACAATATCTCCCGGCACGGCAAAGGGCACAAAAATGGTGAGGCCGTCCTGTTTGGCCACCGCCTTGCCCTCCGCGCCTGCGGAGATGATTTCCAAATTTTCTATGTTATATCGTTTGAATGCCATGATAAAAAGGGGTTAAAGGGGTACAAGAGGTGAATGGTTGGGATCAGGGTACAGTATAATGTGTAATTCTTAATTCTCATAAAATCCCATCTCATCCAGATATTGCCAAACTTTCGGAGGCAGCATGTAGCGGACGGATTTTTTCTGACGGATGTTATCGCGGATCATGGTGGAAGAGAGTTGCATCTGAGGGGCTTCGACAAAGGTCACATGAGGGTGGTTTTTTCTTTCTGTGGCATCATAACCTGGTCTGGGGTAGACATATAGGTGATAATTTTCCAGAATCCATTCGTAATTCAACCACTTGTCGAAGGTGGCCAGATTGTCTTCGCCCATAATCAGACAAAACTCGCGCTGGGGAAACTTTTCGGCCAGATGCGCCAGCGTGTGGCAGGTGTATGAGGGTTGCGACAAACTGAATTCAATATCGGAGGCCTTGAAGCGGTCATCATCCCCAATGGCCAGATTCACCATGTACAACCGCTGCCGATCATCCAACAGGGAGCGCTTCTCCTTTAACGGATTACGCGGCGACACCACAAACCAAATCTCCTGCAAATCAGAGTGTTCCAGCATATACTCCGCTATGATGAGATGTCCCACATGAATGGGGTTGAAGGATCCGAAATAGAGACCTGTTTTGCGCATGAGAATCTTCAAAAAGTGGGCAAAGATACAAAAAATGCGGCCAATTATGCCCTAAAAAGTGAAACGATAGTTCATGGTGAAATTCCAAACGGTAACCACCCCGATGGCGATGAGTTTGGCCAAATAGAAATTCAACTTTAATTTTTCATGTAACAAATAAATAACCAGATTGTTAAGTCCGAGACCTATTACGGAAATCACAAAAAATTTTCCGTATTCGATAGGAATATTGGCGTTGTCGCTTTGGAATGTCCACCAGCGGTTCCAGATGTAATTGTTGGTGGCCGCCAGCACAAATCCGATGGAGTTGGACACATATTTGTTCCATTTGAATTTCTCCTTGCAAAGCCATGTGAAGCCGAAATCCACCAGCATTCCGGAGAAACCGACCAGACAGAACTTCAAGAATTTCAATATGATAGCGCGGTTAATCATGCTTTCTCACTTTTAGGGGAACACTGTTAACGGAGCGGCAGACACCATTGTCAATACAAAGCACAAAAGGTGTGTCAGGGATAAGCAGCACGGAAGTGGTGCACTTTGCGATGCCTTTCGCCGGAATCACAAACGCATCGGGCATAGGACAAGTTATGGGGAAATATTCCTCCAATTTATACACCGCATGCAAGGTGGTCAGATACTCTGGATTGTAAAAGTCGTATGGTTCATCGTAAGGGTTGTAAAAAGACAAGTCCATCGTGATTGTATCCCCTTGAACCCGATAATGGTCAACCGTCACCTCAATTCTGCCGGCGCCTTGGAAGGCCGCCACTTTCCGGAAAGCGAACTGCGCATCCGGGGTGGTTATGATTCGAGAATTCCAGACCGGACTTTTGGCATCAGCATCACTGATAATACACAACTCTTTGCCTTGCAACTTTTTATCGAATTGCCAAATATCAAATTGGGTGCGGCGGCCATACACCGAACTCACTGGAACAGCGTCCTCACCCGTATAATAGCGATACATTGACGGATTCTGAAAAGAGCCCACAAAAACCACGGGCAGATTGCCGCATTGGGCATGTATTGCCTCCATTTTCTTTTTATTTCCGACAATATTTATCTTTTCGGAAGCCAAAACCGGAAGCAAAATCCGGCACACGAACACCAGACAAACCATTGGCACAATGCCCCACCCAATCCATTTTTCCCATTCTGGAGATTGCACATGGCGATGGAGAACGAGTATCATCGGTACGGAAGCCGCCACTGTCCAATGGGGTTCCACATGGCCTTTGATGGTCATCAGGAAGAAAAACAGCACAAAACCCGCCACCATAAAGAGACATGCCCGCTCAAAGAGATCTTTTGTCTTTCGATTACGCCAAATAATAACAAAAGCTAAAATGAGGCAAACCGGGTTGAACACCAGCAATTGATAAGGGACATATTCCAATATATGGCGCACATCGAATCCTGAACTCCGATCCATCAGATGATACTGGAAACTGGGAAATTCGTGTTGGACCTGCCAGACAATATGCGGAACAAACAGCAGGGCCGCAAGCAGCATAGCAGTCCATATCTTATAGTCTTTCAACAATTTAAGATTCGAAAACAAAACAAAAAGCACCACCAGCACCGCCATATATTTGCTATACAGCATACCGGTCACGGCAAAGGACAACCCCAACGCCACAATCCATCGTGGTTCCGACAGGTAATGCTTATACAGAAAGAAAAACAAGGCCGTGAAAAACAGCAGTGGAGCGTCGGGGGTAGTATAAAAGCCATAGGCCACAAACATCACCAGCGATGTGGCGATTGCGAAAAACACCCACACGGAGCGTTGGTCGCGCTGCCTATCATCCAATGTCCGCCACACCAGCCAAACGGTGGCGCCATGCAGCAGCACGGTGACCAGTCGCACCGACAGGTTCCCTTTGGCCAACAGTCCGCTCAAAGCGGTCATCAGGGCCACCATAGGCGGGTGGTCGAAATAGCCCCAATCCAGAAACTGCCCATACAAGGCGTAATAGGCCTCATCGGGATGAATCGGGGTTACCACGGCTTGTAAAAAGTCGAGTAAAACCCATATAATCAGAAGGATACCAAATAATCGGGCGGGTTTCATCACAGCGGCAAAGATACAATAATCTTTGCTTTTTGAATTTTGGGGATTAGAGTATTTTCACTATTTTTGCAAACCTTAAAAACAACCTTATGGCAAAAAGTAAAACGCTATATTTCTGTAAGAATTGTGGGGCGCAGTCGGCGCAATGGATCGGCCGTTGCCCGTCGTGTGGTGAGTGGAACACTTTTGTGGAGGAGGTGGTGCAGCGGGAGGAGACCCCGGCAAAGGGCAGGTCCAACGCTTTCGTCACCAAGAACGCGCCGAAGCCTATCGACGAGGTTTCGCTCCTGCAGCTTCCGCGCATATCGACCACTTTTGAGGAGTTTGACCGTGTGCTCGGGGGCGGCATCGTGGCCGGCTCCATCGTACTGCTCGGTGGTGAGCCCGGCATCGGCAAATCCACCTTATTGCTGCAAATGGCACTTAACATTGCCAACCGCAAAATACTCTATGTTTCGGGTGAGGAGAGCGAAGCGCAACTCAAGATGCGCGCCAGCCGTATCTCCTCCGAGAAAGCGCCCAATTGCTATGTGCTCACCGAAACCTGCACGCAGGACATCTTCAAGCATGTGGAAAGTTTGCAGCCCGACATCATCATCGCCGACTCCATCCAGACCATGCAGAGCAACTTGTTGGACTCCGCAGCAGGCTCTATCTCGCAACTCAAGGAGTGTGCCGCCGAGTTCCAGCATTTAGCCAAAACCACTGGCATCCCCGTGTTCCTTATCGGGCACATCACCAAGGAGGGCAGTCTAGCCGGCCCCAAGATTCTGGAGCACATTGTAGATACCGTGCTGCAATTCGAGGGCGACCAGCATTATGGCTATCGTATTGTGCGCTGCATTAAAAACAGGTTCGGTTCCACTTCCGAGATGGGCATTTTTGAGATGACGCAAGGCGGTCTCAATGAGATTCACAATCCTTCAGAGATATTGCTCTCGCAGCATGAGGAGGATTACAGCGGCAACGCCGTGGCCTGCATTTTGGAAGGCAACCGCCCGATGATGATTGAAACACAGGCGCTGGTGAGTTCTGCCGTATATGGCGTACCTCAGCGTTCCGCCACGGGTTACGACATCCGCCGGATGAACATGCTGCTGGCCGTGTTGGAGAAGCGTTGCCATTTCAAGCTCGGGGCCAAGGATGTGTTCCTGAACATCGCGGGTGGCGTGCGCGTGGAGGACCCCGCCATCAATCTGGCCATCGTGGCCGCCATCTTGTCGTCCGCCACCGATATCGCCATTGACGCCAAAACCTGCTTCGCCGGCGAAATGGGCCTCAGCGGCGAGGTGCGCCCTGTGACCCGCATCGCCCAACGCATCGCCGAAGCCGACAAACTCGGATTCACCCGCATGTTCGTTTCCAAATACAACCTCAAAGGTATCAACCTGAAGGACTACAACATCAAAATCATCCCCATCATAAAGGTGGAGGAAATGTTCCGAACCTTATTTGAATAACATGACCGAAGACACCATTTGCAAAGAAGGCATCGTCCGCGCCATCCATGGCGACCAAATCGAGGTGGAAATCACCATCAGTTCCGCATGCAGCGAATGCCATGCGAAGAGCATCTGCATCCCCAGCGACCACAAACGCGAGACCGTCCTGGCGCAAAGTCTTTACGGTGAGCATTTTGAACCAGGCGAAAAAGTTCAGTTGGTCTTGAAAGGTTCGGCGGGCAACAAGGCCGTTGTGTTGGCCTATCTCCTACCCTTCATTGTACTCATGGTGGCCCTTTTCAGCACCTACGCCATTACCAAAAGCGAATTAGCCGGCGTGATTGTCAGCGTGTTTTTTGTCGTCATCTACTATATCATTCTCAAAACACAAAACAAAAAAATCGAACAGAATTTCCAATTTTTCGTAAAGCGCATGGAGAATTGAAATCCTTAACCGTTTTTTCACTACTTTTGCAACCATTAATAAACCTATACCTACTATGGAAGATACCAATCGTTTTCACGAACTTAGCGAAGAACTATATGATGCTGTAAAAGAATATCTTGCGCATCATACCCAATATCCTACCGATGTGGTGATGGCCATCAACTGGGACACCAGGGAAATCAAGATGGACAGTCCGGGCAAGATTGCGCCGGAGTTTACCCAGTATTCCATGGCCGACTTCATCAAAATCAACGAGCAGGGACTTTACGAACCCATGGTGTTTTAAAGTGCCCGTATGAAAAAGAGTCTCGTTTTCAGATTCCTTCTCCTGCTGATGCTGTTTTGCTCAGCGGGCAGCATTTGTGCGCAACATCGTGTAGGTGAGTTGTTTAAGAACATGACCTTGGAGGAAAAAATTGCGCAATTGATGATTGTGCGCGTTAGTTCCACGGGCACGGCTGCGGAAACCAAGGCCATGATGGAGGACATCCAACGGTACCAGCCGGGTGGCGTGTGCTTCTTCAAGGGCGGGCCCGTGCGCGAGGCCAACCTCACCAACCAGATGCAGGCACTCAGCAAAGTGCCGCTCTTCGTGTCCATTGACGGCGAATGGGGACCGAATATGCGCCTCGACAGTTGCTCCGCCTTCCCGCGCCAAATGACACTGGGCGCTTTATCCTCCGAAAACGACTCCCTCATCTACCAAATGGGCCTTGAGGTGGCAGCGCAGTGCAAAGCCATTGGCGTGAACCTCAACTTCGCCCCCTGTATCGACATCAACAACAATGCGAAAAACCCTGTCATCAACAGCCGCTCCTTCGGGGAGAGCCGCGACAAAGTGACAGCCAAATCGATGCTATACCTCCAAGGCATGACCGAGGGCGGCATCATTGGCTGTATCAAGCACTTCCCTGGTCATGGTGACACCGAAACCGACTCACATCTGGGACTTCCCGTCATCAAAAAGAGCCGCATTGAGTTGGATGAACTGGAACTTTATCCCTATCGCCAGTTTATCAACCAGGATGTGGACATGATTATGGTGGCTCACTTGAACATTCCCGCTCTCGACAGCAGCCGAAACTCTGTCTCCTCACTCTCCTACCCCATTGTTTCCGAACTGCTGAAACGGGACTACGGGTACACTGGCATGATCATCACCGATGGCATGGAGATGCAGGGCGTGCGCAAGCAAAACCGCTTCGAGGGTGATGTGGAAATCAAAGCCCTGCTGGCGGGTGTGGACCTGTTGCTGTTGCCCGAGAAACCCGGCGAGGCCATCCAAGCCATCAAGAACGCCGTGGACAGCGGCATTGTACCCATTGAGCTCATCAACGAGCGCTGTCTGCGCGTGCTCCGGTTCAAAGCGAGCAAAGGACTGCTGGATTACACTCCGGTGGATCTGAAAGCCATTCCTGACGCTATCGCCACACCCAGTGCCGTTGAACTCAACAACACGCTGGAGCAAAAAGCCATCACGCTGCTGAAAAACGAGGACAACATCCTGCCATTGCAGCAGATGCAAGGAGACACTTTGAAATCCGACAGCATCGTCTTTCTCTGCATCGGGCGCAGCGAATATCAGAAACAATATCGTGAGATTGTCAAAAAATACGGCTTGGTTTATATCTATCAGGATAAAAACCTGTCGGAAAAGACCGCCAGCACGCTGAGCAAGCAATTGATGGACAAACTGGCGCCCTACAATGTCATCCTGCTGGCCTATGGAGGTTCTAACCAATTGGCTAACAAGAAGTACGGCACTGACGACAGGATGATTTCCCTGTTGAATCAGATTGCCCAAAAGAAAAGAACCGTGTTGCTGCATCTGGGGAATCCGTATGCGCTCAACTATTTCGGTTCCACCAAGGATTACAAGGCGCTGATGGTCACCTACCAAGCCACGCCCAACAGTGTGCAGGCGGCGCTGGAGGCGTGCTTCGGCGCACGCGCGTGCGAAGGCACACTTCCCGTTTCCAACAACGAATACCCCTGCGGCGCAGGCATCACCAACAGCACGGCAGACAACAACATCTCCATGCTGCCCGACTCCATCACGCGCAAACTGGACAACCTTCTCATGCAAGGCATTAAGGATCAGGTATATCCGGGATGCGTTGTGCTTGCGGTGAAGGACGGAAAGCCCATCTATCATAAGGCATTCGGATACTATACCTACGACCATCAGAACAAAGTGACCACGAACACCATGTACGATGTGGCCTCCATCACCAAGACCGCCGCTACCACTTTGGCGGTAATGAAATTATATGACGAAGGCAAGATTCGCCTGCACGACCACATCGGCGAATATCTGCCCTATCTGCACGGCACCAACAAAGCGCATATCACACTGGCTGAGTTGCTTACGCACACATCGGGCATGCCTGCGTTTATCCCGTTCTACACCAAAATTCAGAACGATGAAACCTACCTGCGGCGATACAAGACACCCAATTTCTCCATCAAAGTGGCCGACAATTTGTATCTGCGCAACGACTACCCTGACACCATGCGCCACACCATTGCCCATTGCAAACTCGGTGGCCATCAATATGTGTATAGCGATCTTAACATGTTGTTGCTCAAGGATATGGTGGAAAACATAACCGGACAGCCGATGGACAGTTTCCTGATGCGGCACTTTTACGAACCAATGGGGTTGAATCATACCTGTTTCATGCCGCTGAACAATGGCTTTACGAAGGCGGAGATCGCCCCAACGGAAAAAGACGAGACCTTCCGCAAGCAGGTGGTGCAGGGTTATGTGCACGACCAGACTGCCGCACTCTTCAACGGCAATGCGGGTGACGCCGGACTGTTCACCACCGCCGAAGACCTGGCCAACATCTATCAGATGCTTTTGGATGGCGGAGTTTATAAAGAAAAACGCTATTTCTCGGAAGAAACGGTTAAGACCTTCATTTCCGCTCATGAAATGCACGGGTGCAGTGTTCGCGGACTTGGTTTCCACACACCCAAGCACCCCGGCAGCAGCAGCATAGTGCCCGCTAAAGCTGGCAGGAAAACATTTGGACATCAAGGATTTACGGGCACGGTGGTATGGTGCGACCCCGACAACCGCCTCATCTATGTGTTCCTCTCCAACCGCGTTTACCCCAATTGCTATCCCAACAAACTGTCTCAGAGTGGAATACGGTTGAAGGCGCATGAGATGATTTATCAGGGGATGAAGGAGTAAAGGAGGAGGGAAAGAGTAAAAGAGGAGAAGAGATAATAATAGTTTAGAGAATAAAAAAGTGATTATAATGGAGCCGACAATATTGCATATAGAAACCGCTACGGATGTGTGCTCGGTGGCATTGACACAAGGCATGGAAGTGCTGGGTGTAAAAGAGAGCGCCGATGGCAACTCCCACTCCAAGAACCTGTTGCCATTCATCGACCAAGTGCTGCGGGAAGGGAAAATGAGCACATCAGACTTGCAAGGAATAGCCGTCAGCATCGGGCCGGGGTCCTACACCGGACTGCGTATTGGGGTTTCCACTGCCAAGGGGATTGCCTACTCGCTCGGCATCCCGGTCATCACGGTAAGTACGCTGGAGAGCATTGCGCAGGGTGCGAAACACCAAACCGGGAACGACCACTGCGACATCGTACCCATGATTGACGCGCGCCGCATGGAGGTTTTCGCTGCCCGCTACGATGCTGCCATGAACTTGGTGGACGATGTGGCATCCGTGATTGTGGAAGAAAACACATACGCGGAACTGTTGAAAGAGAAAGAGGTGATATTCTGCGGCAACGGGATGCCGAAATGCAAGGAATTGTTGTCCCAATTCCCGAACGCCCGTTTTGCCGATTTCACCTTGTCGGCGCAATACATGCTGCCTGCCGCATTGAAAAAATGGGAAGCCAAAGATTTTGCCGACACCGCCTATTTCGAACCCTTCTACTTGAAAGAGTATGTGGCCGGAAAACCCAATGTAAAAGGTTTACACTAAGATATTTGTAATCATACGCCAGACGGAGAGGACATGGAAATCAACGAACCCATTGACCAGAAGAAGAAGCTGAACATCATCGCTATAGCCGACGATTCCGAGTACGGCACTTCGGCGGTGTGCTACGGCGGGATGCTGGCCGCCATCTTCCGTGCGTCACTTACCGTCATCACTAAATTTGATTTCACCTTGGAGGAGCGCAAGGGCAAATTCAACACCGAGCGGATGCTCCAGAATGTGCAGCAGCTTCTCGCCCACGATATCGAAACCATCCTGCTTACCGACTATTTTTTCCCGGAACACCTGTATCCATACGCCGAAGAGACAAACACCATCATGTTTGTCATCGGGGTGGACGGGGAAGGCAAAACTGGCTTTTTCGACAAGCGGAAAGCCATGCATTTCATCAAGCCCTCCCGCCTGCCCGTGATGACGGTAGGGAAAAAGCTGCCGGAGAAGGATGTGTTCCAGCATGTGCTGCTGCCGTTGGACATCGAGCGGCAAGCCAAGGAGAAGGCCTTGTGGGCGGGCTACTTCAGCCGGTTTTACCAGTCCACCATCCATATTTTGTCGCCCAAATACAAAGACAGCGGACTTCAAAAGCAAGTGCACGACAATATCGCCTTTGTGGAGAAATTGTACAAAAATCTGGAAATCCAGTATGCGTTGCATGAGGTTGAACCCTCGCGTGACATTGACCTTTTTTCTGTGGAGTTCGCTCCAGAACTGAACGCCACGCTTACCGTCATCATGATGACCAAGTACCTCACGCCCGCCACCCTGTTCACGGGCAAACGGGAGAAGAAGATCATTGGCAATTCCCAGCAATTCCCCGTGCTCTGCATCAACCAGCGGGACGATTTGTATGTGCTGTGCACATAGGATAGGTGAAGTGGGTACAAGGGGTGAAATGGGTACAAGAGCCCACTCACCTCTTGTACCCCCATGTACCCCTTTCACCCCATGTACCTCATGTACCCTTTTTCGCGTTTTTTTGTATTTTTGCAACCTAATCAATAAAACATGCCCCGACCATGACAACAACTGACCATGACATTCTCCAAACCCCGATAGAGTTCCTGAAAGGAGTGGGGCCGAAACGGGCGGAAGTGTTCCGCAAAGAATTCGATATCAAGACTTTCCAGGACTTATTGTACTATTATCCCTACCGGCACATCGACAAGTCGCATGTTTACCATGTTTCCGACATCATAGAGGACGGCAGTTACATCCAGTTGCGCGGGCGCATCACCAACATGCAGGTGGTGGGCCAACAGCGCGCCAAACGGCTCACGGCACAATTTTCGGATGAGACCGGCAGCATAGATCTCGTGTGGTTCAACGGCATCAAGTGGGTGCAGGATATGCTGCAAAGGAAACAGGAGTTCATCATCTTCGGCAAACCCACCGTATTCAACGGGCGCTGGAACATGACGCATCCCGAGATGATCGATCCCACCGCGCAAAGCGACTTGCCCGTGCCCATGCGCTTCCAGCCGCTGTACAACACTTCCGAAATCGCCAAAAAGAAAACCTTGGACTCCAAGGCCGTGTCCAAATTGGTGGCAAATTTACTACCCGTAGTGCACGACATCATTCCGGAAACGCTGCCCGATGACATGTTAAATAATCTTAAATTGATGTCATTGAAAGATGCGCTTTGCCAGATTCACTACCCGGCCAGCAACCAGGACCTGTCGCGCGCCGCTCTCCGACTCAAGTTTGACGAGTTGTTTTTCACCCAAATGAAAATGCTGCTGCTGAAGCAGATCAACACCAAGCGGATTAAAGGGCATGTTTTCAGTCAGGTGGGCCACTATTTTAACACTTTTTATAAAAACCATCTTCCCTTTGAACTGACCAACGCGCAAAAGCGTGTCATTAAGGAGATCCGTGCCGATTTGGGCAGCGGACACCAGATGAACCGCCTGTTGCAAGGCGATGTGGGCAGCGGCAAGACCATCATTGCGCTTTTTATCATGCTCATCGCCAAGGACAACCAGTACCAGTCGTGTCTGATGGCGCCCACAGAAATATTGGCCACACAACATTACGAAAAAATCAGCAAACAACTGGCACCCTTGGGGTTACGGGTGGAGTTCCTGTCGGGTTCCACGAAAACGGCCAAGCGCCGTGAGATTTTGGCAGGACTCGAGAACGGCGATGTTGACATCCTCATCGGCACACACGCGCTGATTGAGGACAATGTGCAATTCCAGAACTTGGGACTTGTGGTGATTGACGAGCAGCACCGTTTCGGTGTGGAACAGCGCGCCAAATTGTGGCGCAAAAACACCACTCCGCCGCATGTGCTCGTGATGACGGCCACGCCCATTCCCCGCACCCTCGCCATGACGCTCTACGGTGACCTTGACATATCCGTCATCGACGAGCTCCCGCAAGGACGCAAACCTATTATAACCAAACACTTATACGAAAAGGACCGGCTTCGGTTATTCGGTTTCATGCAACGGCAGATAGCCGAGGGACGGCAAGTGTTTGTCGTCTATCCGCTCATTCAGGAATCCGAGAAAATGGATCTGCTGGACCTTATGGCAGGTTACGAGGCCATGGAACGCGCGTTTCCTTTGCCCAAGTACGCTATCGGCATCATACATGGAAAAATGAAAGCAGAAGTGAAAGACTATGAGATGCAGCGTTTCATCAAAAAGGAAACACAGATTCTGTTATCCACGACGGTCATTGAGGTGGGCATTGATGTGCCCAACGCTACGGTAATGGTGATTGAGAATGCGGAGCGTTTCGGTTTGTCGCAGCTCCACCAGTTGCGCGGGCGTGTGGGCAGGGGCGGGAACCAGTCCTACTGCATCCTAATGTCCAAATACGAACTGAGCAACGACGGCCGGAAGCGGCTAAAAGCGATGGTGGACACCAACGACGGTTTCGAAATCGCCAACATCGACCTGCAGTTGCGAGGGCCCGGCGACATACAGGGCACGCAGCAGAGCGGCATGCTCGACTTCAAAATCGCCGATATCGTAAAAGACGAGAAATTAGTGGCTTACACACGCAACTTGGCTATGCAGGTGCTGGACAACGACCCCGATCTCAGTCGTCCGGAGCATGTGCGTCTTGCCAAAACCGTAGCCAAACTCATGCAACGCGAAACGAACTGGAGCATTATCAGTTAGAAGACACATAATTGCCCCATCCACCCTTTTTCTCCAGCATTTTTCCCTCCTTTACCTGGGTGGCCGCGCACCATTCCGCGAGACGCGCAAGCGTGAGCGGAATCTATTATTAACCAGGTCAACTGCTATATCATTACCTAAAAATATGAACTTTACAAACCTTACAAACTTTATGAATTTTTCAAGCATAAATGTACTAAAATATATATATGTTGCAAGATGTCGAAAAAAAGTGTATATTTGCCGCCCTTTAAAAACAATAACAATCAATTATCAATCAAATAATTAAAATCACCGATGAAAGTTTATCAAACTAAAGAAATCAGAAATGTTGCCCTTATTGGCGGTAACCGCGTAGGTAAGACAACATTGGCCGAGGCTATGGCGTTTCACGGAGGCGTAGTCAGCAGAAGAGGCACCGTTGAAGATAAGAACACTATTTCCGACTATCGTGAAGTTGAATTGGAGAGACAACAGTCCATCCAAAGCACCGTCATGTATGCCGAGTACGAAGGCAAGAAAATCAACATGATTGACTGCCCCGGTTTTGATGACTTTATCGGTGAGACTATTGGTGCTTTGAGAGTGGTTGACACCGCCCTGATGGTGATCAACTCCCAGAATGGTGTGGATGTGGGCGCTGAAATCCAATGGCGTCGCACCAAAGCCATGAATGTGCCTGTGATGTTCGTGGTGAACCAACTCGACCACGAGAAGGCCAACTTCGACGAGACCATGCACCAGCTCAAGGAATACTTCGGTGGCAGCGTAATGCCGTTCCAATACCCGGTGAACGCAGGTGTTGGTTTTGACTCCGTTATCGACCTTCTGCAAATGAAGCTCCTGAAGTTCCCCGCAAACGGTGGAAAGATGGTTGTGGAAGACATCCCCGCTGACCAAGCTGACAAGGCAGAAGAGATGCACAACGCTCTGATTGAGGCCGCCGCTGAGAACGACGAAGCTTTGATGGACAAATTCTTCGAGGAAGGCACCCTTTCCGAGGATGACATGATCAAAGGTTTGAAACTCGGTATCGCCAACCGCGGCACATTCCCGGTAATCTGCGTTTCCGCAAAATCCGACCAAGGCGTTGACCGCCTCATGGATCTCGTGATTAAGAACTGCCCCACTCCGGACGAGGTTCCCGCTATGAAAGCCACCAATGGCAATGAGCACAAGTTCAACGCCGCTGAGCCGTTTGTCGGTTTCGTTTTCAAGACCACCATCGAGCAGCACCTTGGCGAAGTTGCTTTCATCAAAGTATGCGACGGCACCATCAACAAGGCCGACGATGTGCTGAACACCAACACCAACACCAAGGAAAGAATCTCCCAGTTGCTTGTCTTCGCTGGCAAGAACAGAGTGGAAGTTGACAAAGCTGTGGCTGGTGATATCGTGGCCACCATCAAACTGAAATCCACTCCTACAGGCACCACTTTGGTTGCCAAGGGTGACGATATGATTGAACCGACCGCTTATCCGGATCCTAAGTTCCGTACGGCTGTCCGCGCCAAGAACAGCGCCGATGATGAAAAACTCGGCCAGGCGCTGAACGAAATCCGCAAGACTGACCCGACCTTCCTGATGGAGCAATCCAAGGAATTGAAACAGATGATCATCTCCGGGCAGGGCGAACAACACCTCAACATCGTGAAATGGATGATTGAGAAATTGAACAAGATTGAAATCGAATACTACGCTCCGAAGATCCCGTATCGTGAGACTATCACAAGATCTGCCGAGGCCATGTATCGTCATAAAAAACAATCCGGTGGTTCTGGTCAATTCGGCGAGGTTCACATGCTCATCGAATCTTACTATGAGGGCATGCCCACTCAGACCAAATACCCGATCCGTGCCACGGAAACTTATGACCTGCCTTGGGGCGGCAAGCTCATTTACAACAACTGTATTGTGGGTGGTGCCATCGACGCTCGCTTCATGCCCGCCATTCTGAAGGGTATCATGGAGAAAATGGAAGAAGGTCCGCTTACCGGTTCTTACGCCCGCGACATCGTGGTCAACATCTATGACGGTAAAATGCACCCGGTTGACTCCAACGAGTTGGCATTCAAATTGGCTGGCCGTAACGCCTTCAAAGAGGCCTTCAAGAACGCTGGTCCGAAGATTCTGGAACCCATTTACGATGTGGACATCTTCGTTCCCGCTGACCGTATGGGTGATGTGATGACTGACCTCCAAGGCCGTCGTGGTATCATGATGGGTATGGACGCTGAAGGCGCCTTCCAGATGATCCACGCCAAGATTCCGTTGGCAGAGATGAACAAATACTCCACCACCCTGAGTTCCATCACTTCCGGTCGTGCTTCCTACAGTATGAAATTCTCCGAGTATCAGCAAGTTCCTGTTGATGTTCAGACCGAAATCATCAAGAAGTACGAAGAGGAAAACAAAGACGAAGAATAATATTCCAACATATTATCACACATGGAAAGAGACGGCGCACATGCCGTCTCTTTTTTTTGTACCTTTGCCGCCGTGCTGCGATACATTGTCAAGAAAATATTATACGGCCTGCTGCTGATGCTGGGTGTGGTGACACTGGTGTTCTTCCTGTTTACCGTGCTGCCCTCCGACCCCGCGCGCATGATGATGGGCCAGCGCAGCGACCTGCAGACCGAAGAGGCCATCCGCAAGGAGATGGGACTGGATTTGCCCATCGGCGTGCAATATCTGGCTTATCTCAACGATGTGTCGCCCATCTCGTGGCACAAAACCAAAGACAAAGAGTCGTTTTTCTATCTGGACGACAACGATTACCACTATGTGAAAATACTACCCTTGGGCAAATCGGCAGTTGTGCTCAAAACGCCTTACCTCCGGCGCTCCTATCAGAGTAAACGCCCTGTGGGTGAGATAATTACCGAGGCGTTCCCTAAAACCGTACTGCTCGCTGTTGTCTCCATCGTGTTCGCTCTCATCGTGGGCATCATCATCGGCATCTTCTGCGCCTTGTACAAGGGCACCTGGTTCGACCATGTGGCGCTGGTATTCTCCACACTTGGCATGTCCGTACCCTCGTTCTTCGCCGCCATCCTGCTGGCCTGGATCTTCGCCTTCCTGCTCTCCGACATCACCGGATTGAGCATGTTCGGCAGTCTTTACACGGTGGATGACTACGGCACCGGACAATATCTGGACCTCAAAAACCTAATCCTGCCCGCCATAACATTGGGTATCAGACCTTTGGCTGTGGTAGTGGAGTTGACAAAAAACTCGCTGTTGGATGTGCTTTCACAGGACTATATCCGGACCGCCAAGGCCAAAGGACTCAAGAAAAGTGTGATCATCACCAAACATGCACTGAAAAACGCCCTGAACCCCGTAGTCACCGCTGTTTCGGGCTGGCTGGCCGGACTTTTGGCAGGCGCGGTGTTTGTGGAATACATCTTCGACTGGAAAGGCATGGGCGTGGTTATTGTGGACGCCCTCGACAAATACGACTTCCCTGTGGTGATGGGTTCTTTGCTCTATGTGTCCATCATCCTCATCATTATCAATATCTTATGTGATATTATCTACGGATGGCTTGACCCGAGAGTAAGCCTGAATTAGGCACGCAAGATACAGGGTAAAATTGGCACATGGGGTACACGAGGTACATGGGGCTCATTTGATACATAAGGGTAACTGGTTACGCCATTCACCCCATTCATCCATTTTACCCATTGCACCCATTTTTCACCGCCTCAATCACCTGCTGCACCTGTTCGTCGGTGAGGTTAAAATAGACCGGCAAACTGATTTCGCGGGAATAGTTGTCGTAAGTGACCGGATAATCAGAAATCTTATAGCCCATCTTTTTATAGGCGGTCAGCATCGGCAAGGGTATAAAGTGCACATTCACACTCACTTCCTGCTCAAAAATACGCTGCATAATGGCATCGCGCTGGTCTTCTGTAACATTGTTCACGCGTAACGCATACACATGATATGAGGAGGTCTTATCCGTGGTCTCATATTCCGGAAGTTGGAACCGGGCATCTGATTCAAACGCTTGAGTATAAGCGTCAAAAATCTCTTTGCGCCGTTTCAGAACCATAGAGTCATAGCGGGCAAGTTCCACCAGTCCCATAGCGGCGGCCACATCGGTCATGTTGCATTTATAGCCGCATTCATACACATCATACCGCCAATTTCCGATTTGCGTTTTAGCGAGTGCGTCTTTCGACTGACCATGTAACGAAAAGGTACAGAGCTGTTTATAGATTTCCTGTGCGTCAAAAGAATTCGGAAGGGCCAGGCAGATGGCACCACCTTCCGCAGTAGTCAGGTTTTTGACCGCATGGAAAGAGAAAACCGTAATGTCGGCCACGGCTCCGGTGCGTTTCCCTTTGTACCAGGCACCCAACGAGTGTGCTGCGTCGGAAAGCACCAACGGACGACCCATTTTTTCCTGCAACACATTGGATGGCTGAAAATTGCGCTTAACCTCATCATCCTGCACCAGCGCCATAATCGCATCATAATCGCATGGAAGTCCGGCAATGTCCACCGGTATAATCACCTTGGTTTTAGGGGATAACGCTTTGCGAATGTTATCTACGGAAATAAGGAAGTCAGGATTCACATCCACCATCACGGGGGTGGCACCGCAGTGCACCACCACCGCAGCTGTGGCCGTATAGGTATAGGCGGGTATAATGACCTCATCGCCAGGACCCACACCGAACCAGCGCAACATCAGTTCCAGACCGGCGGAAGCGGAATTTACGCACAACACCTTCTCCACGCCACAATATTCGGCGAGTTTCTGTTCAAAAAGTTTGGTGCGCGGACCCGTGGTAATCCATCCCGATTTTAAGGCCGCAACGACCTCGTTTACAATATCATCGTCTATGTGGGGAGGGGAAAAAGGAATCATCTTGACAAAATTTAATCGGTCATTCGCTGCAATTTCTTGGCTTTGTTCTCCTGATGCATTTTCGACAACTCGCCGAAATCCAACGCAAAGTTAAAGCAGTTTGGTGTGGCGCCTGGCGCATAATGCAACCGTGAGAATCCGAATCTGATGCCTTTCACATTGATATTCAGTCCATAGGAAAAACCGGCCAAGGAATTTCGGGCCAACAGTTTCATTTCTTGGTGAACATTGTGATTATAAGCGGCTTGCAACGAAAAATATTTACTGGGTTCTATTTCAAGACCGAACACAAAATGACGGAAGAAATTGTCGAAAAACTGTGCGGCCTTGGAGGGATATTTTATCGTATTGGTAAATGCGTCTGTCTGCAAAAAAGGATTGCCGTCGCCATAATAATTCATATTCCAGCGGTAAAGGGAGTGCAGGGATATGTGGTAACGGATAGGCACATGTTGGAGGCGTTGCGAGAAGGCGAACTGCAAGTCAAATGGTGGAAGTTCGAAACTGCCGGGCACAAAGGGCTTGAGTTCAGAGCCTATATTTTTCGCCAACAATGTGAGTGACAAGTTCTTATCGGGATTATGATAACTGCCGGCCACATCCACGGCAAAGCCGAAAGAGGTGTACGACTCGTATGTGCACAAAAGCAGTTTCATACTGGCGCCGATGGTAAAGTTCGGGGAGAGTTCGCGTCCCCAACCCACACTTACCGCATAGTCACCGGCGGAAAAGTAGCCTGTTTCCTGTCCGGAGGCATCTGTGCCCATGAATTTGCCGTACGCCACGCCGCGCACATCAAACACGAAGCTGCCGGCTTTCGGGAAGGTGTAGGCATAGAGCGCCGACATGTAATTGGCGCCCGCAAAGTAGTTGGTGAAGTTCAGCGCCAGGTTGTTATGATGGCGTTCACCGATATAGGACGGGTTCATCATCAACAGGGTGGGGTCGTCGTCATAGACGGAAATGAGATTGTTGCCCAGCGCGTTCATACGGGACGAGTAACTGAAATTCAGAAAGTTATACACGCTTCTGCCACCCGTTTGCGCCGAAGCACAAAACCAGAGCGACAAAAACGCCAACAACAGTGCTGTATTTCTTCTCATCTTTTTCATAAAACTGCGCAAAAGTACAAAAAAGTATTTTTCTCTGCCATCATACACCAATTATAAAAAAATGTATCTTTGCCATCGTACTTTTGGATTAAACTAAAATGGAGAATCAAGCAATGGTAAAAACTATAGCCGATTATTTTAAGACCCAACCTGTCTTAAAAGCTTGGCTTTTTGGATCATTTGCCCGTGGAGAAGAAAAATCAAATAGTGATGTTGACATTTTATTTATTCCCGACTATTCAAACAAACCCTTCACTCTTTTAAAGTACAGTGAGATGTATTTGAATCTGAAAAAGCTGTTGGGAAGAGAGGTTGACTTAGTAGTAGAAGGTTCTCTCCGCCCATTTGCCGTAAATTCTGCCAACAGAGACAAAATATTAATATATGAGAGAAAAAATTAAAGATCAAGGACTTTTAGAGGACATTCTTGAATATTCAAACAATGTTATTGAGTTTACTAAAGAATTGACTCTTGATTGTTTCATTTCCGACAAGCGAACTTACTATGCAGTGATGAAGAACATTGAAATAATCGGAGAGGCATCCTATAAGTTGACACATGCATTTAAGGACAGTCACCCGCAAACACCCTGGGATATTATTCAGGGTATGCGACACATTCTCGTACATGATTACGCCCAAATAGTTCCCCAGATTTTATGGGAGACAGCAAAACACAGCATTCCCGAATTACATGATCAAATCTCGTTGTACCTCGAAGAAACAAATTGGGATGACTGGACAGAAAAAGAATAAACTATATCAATTTATTAACAATTAAAATATCACTATTATGAAAAAGTTATTTCCAATCTTTTTACTTTTAGTTTTTGGTTTCGCCGCATGTACAGGCGGTGAAGGCGCACAATACGCCGGAAAATACAAAGGAACTTTCACATTCATCAAACAAAACGGAAGAACCAAACCCGGTACTGTGGCCATTTCCAACAATCCGCTTTCCCAAAACGGCGTATTGCTCTATTATTGCCTGCCTTTGGATTATGTGTCCACAGGTGTGTACAGAACCAAAAGTGAAAATGTGGAGTACATCGCACAAGTGCTTTCCTCCATCATTGGTGACAACAGCTACATTGACACCACTTCGGAAGTCGTGAAAGATATCACCGTGGAATGCACCTTTGCCGGCAGTTCCATGACCATGTCGGTGTATTACACCGTTGCTCTGCTGAGCGATCTGCTACAAACCCGTGTGGAGATTATCACTTTTGCCGGAAGCAAATAATCCGGTCTTTATTCATTTAGCCCCACAGCGCCATAGTACTTTGTATTATGGCGCTTTTTACTTTTGCAAACCTTCCATTTCCAAAGAAAATAATATCTTTGCCGCCGCATAACGGAAATCGGACGATGGGAAACAGTTTTCAAAAAACGATCAAAAAGACAGTGCTGGCGGTTTGGCTGCTGGCATGTGCGACCCTGCTCCAAGCTCAGGACACCATTTCCAACAACGGCTACACCATTTTCCGTTATCCTTCCGGTGTCAAGTCGAGCGAGGGTTACCTGGTAAACGGGCAACCCGACGGCTGGTGGAAATCATACGACGAGAAAGGAAGGTTAGTGTCTGAAGGCAACCGCAAAAACATGCTGCTGGACAGTATTTGGACTTTCTATACCGACGGGAAAAAATCCATGACCATCCACTATCTGGAAGGACAGAAACACGGGGAGCAAATCCAATTTTCGCCGCGCGAGTACACCGTATCGCAATGGCAGCACGACACCATCGTGGGGGCGGTGCGCACCTTTGACACCGCAGGATGGCTGAAAAAAATGGTGCCCTATTTCGATGGCAAACCCCACGGCATGGCCAAAGAGTTTGACGACACCGGACTGGTGGTGGCCGTCACCAACTACTACCACGGCGTGATGAGCCGACGCGAACGCATCAACCGCACCGACAAGTTCGGCATGAAGCAAGGCGGATGGAAATATTTCTGGAACAACGGCCAACTCCGTGTGGAAGGCAACTACCTCAACGGCAAAAAACACGGTTTCTTCAAGTTCTACGACGAAGGCGGCAATTTCCTCTATGTGGAAAAATATGAGCACGACCAACTTATCACCGACGCCAAGGAGACCAAGCAGTTGGAGAAGCGCATGGCATACCACTCCAACGGCCAGCCGTCCATTGTGGCCACCTACTACAACGGCAAACCCGATGGTATCCGTCGCGAGTTTGACCCACAAGGCAAAATCACCAAAGGATATGTTTTTGAAGAGGGCTGGATGCGCTTTGAGGGCATAACCGACATGAACGGACTGCGGCAGGGTTTGTGGAAAGAATACTACCCCACCGGTGAACTCCGCTCAATGGGCAAATACAAGAACTCCAAACCGATTGGCGAGTGGAATTTCTATTTTGAGGACAAAACGGTGGAGATTACCGGCGAATACAATGCCAAAGGTGAAAAACAGGGCGAGTGGATCTGGTTTTATCCCGATGGCGACACCATGACCATAGCGCACTATGAGGATGGGGATGCCGACGGCGAGTATGTGGAATACGACGAAGACGGGAAAACGCTCATCAAAGGAACCTATGTGGCTGGTTACGAAGAAGGTACATGGTACTACCGCAACGGCGAGGCCGTGGAGCAAGGCAATTATGAGGGCGGCAAACAAACCGGACTCTGGAAAACACACTACGAGAACGGAGGACCCGCCTTTGAAATCCGCTACCGCGATGGGATCCGGGATGGGAAATACACCGCCTATTGGGAAAACGGCAACATCAAAGTCACTGGAAAATATGAAAAAGGGCAGCAAGACGGACCCTGGAATTACTATAATGAGGATGGCGTTTTATTCTTAACTACCTTATTTTCAGATGGTAAAGAAATAAAATGGAACAATTACACAATAAAATAGCTTTTTTTTCGTAATAAATGTTTAACTAAACAACATTCTATGAAATACCGACTCGTAACCATCATATTTAGCATCCTGTTTTTCAACATCCTGTATGCCCAAAATGGGGATGTTGCGAACAAAGGTGCCGGATTGGTGGACACTACGAAAAAGGTATCGGACGGTTCTGACATTTTCGCGCGGATTGAAATCCGGAAGATGGATTCGATGCTGAATCTGCTTTATGTGCAAAATGAGCTTTCCAAAAAGAATTCTGTTTTATCCAAATACAAGGACGACACAACCGCCTACGACAACAACGACACGATGATGTTCAAGCGTCTGTCGCAGATTGTCACGGCCGTTCCGCTGGCCTACAACGATAAGGTGAAGCGGTTTATCGAATTATACTCGGTGCAGCGCCAGCGCTCCTCCTCGGTGATATTGGGTCTTGCGCAATATTATTATCCTTGGATGCGGGCTATTTTCGACAAGTACGATGTGCCGGAAGAGTTGGTTTATATCACCATCATCGAATCCGCGTTGAATCCCACGGCGGTATCGCGCGCAGGCGCAACGGGAATCTGGCAGTTCATGTACAACACGGGCAAGATTTACGGTTTGCAGGTTTCCACATATGTGGACGACCGTCGCGACCCGTACAAGGCCACGGATGCGGCCGCCCGCCATTTGCGCGACCTGTACAACATCTTCAATGATTGGGGGTTGGCCATTTCCGCCTACAACTGCGGCGCCGGCAATGTGCGCAAGGCCATCCAGCGTTCCGGCGGCAAAACCGACTTCTGGGGCGTGTCGCCCTACCTGCCCAAAGAGACGCAGAACTACTTCCCCGCCTTTATCGGTGCGCTGTATATGATGACCTACCACAACTTGTACGGCATCTCCCCCGCCCCGATTTCCTTCCCCACCGACGTGGACACCGTGATGGTAACCAAAGAACTCCACTTCGGACAAGTTTCCGAAGTGCTGGGCATCGACCTGGCGGAAATAAAATCGCTGAATCCACAATACAAGCGCGACATCATACCCGCCTTCAACGAACCGTATCCGCTGCGGCTACGATCCAATGATGTAATCCGTTTCATCGCGATGAAAGACTCCATTGAGAAGTATCACTACGACGAGTATTTCAACCCGGCACGAGACCTCAACAAGGAAAATCTGGTGGCTGCTGCCAACGGAGATATTGTGAAAACCACGCCCAACAAATACCACACGGTGCGCAAGGGGGAAACGCTCTCCTCCATTTCGCGCAAGTACGGGGTGAGTGTTAACCAATTAAAATCAATGAACCGGTTGCGCAGCAACTCGTTGAAAATCGGGCAGAAACTGTTGGTGAAGAAGGGAACCACCATTGTGGTGAAAGCCGGGCCGGCAGTACAGGACAGCACTACCACCGCTCCTGTGGCCAATCTTACCGACAGTACTGCTAATAACAGCACTTTGGAGCCCGTGGTAGTAAACAAGGACACCACCGCTGTGACACCGGCACCACCGGTAATCCGCACGCACATTGTGAAAAAGGGGGACACGCTTTCCTCCATTGCCCGGCAGTACGGCACCACCGCCGCCGCCCTGGCCTCCTACAACCACCTGAGCAATGTGAACGCCATTCAAATCGGGCAGAAAATCAAGATTCCGCAGCATTAATCCTCCACCACTCTGTATCCTCCCGTCTTGTTGGAGCCCACATGCTCGATGAGGCCCTGTTGTTTGAGGCGGGCGATGATGCGGAAAACCATGCTTTTATTTAATTTTGTTTTCCCTATGATTTCAGGTGCACGACAATTCGGGTGAGAGGCAATGTACTTATAAACTTTTTCTTGTTTTTTCCCGTTAATAAACATTCCTGTTGATGATTTAACTAGTTGATTTGTTTTCCTTTCCTTCCGAACAAGTGTATTGCGCGAAATTTTATCAAACTCTTCACCAAGCATGTTCTGCAGATTATTCAAGGAACCATAATGGTAGTATTCATTCCCATTTTTTAATGTAATAGTGGTGTAATTACCATTCTGCACGCAACGGTCGATGTCCGTTACATTTATGGCAAACGCAATATTTTTGTGGTTTTTAACTATTATCTGATTGTCCAGCCTCAGCAGATTCATTTCTTGTTCTTTGTGAAGTGAATACAATGTTTTGAGTTCGCAAACGAAAAACGAAGCAAGCCAGAAGGCTGTATTCCGCATGAACATAAGGGCAAAATCATTTAACAAAAGCAATCTGGCTTGTTTGGCAGTGAAACCCAAAGGAATGAAAAGTCGGATTTGCGGAAAAACCATAAAGAACTCCATGAGGGTGGCAATGATTGTTATGGCAATGGATAAAAACACATAGAAGATAGCCCCATATCTTCCAAGAACATGGGGAAAGACAACCAAAGCGTTGAGATAAAGAAGGGAGACAACGATGAGTCCGCTCAGATATTCCTTATATAAACAGGGATATGCTGCTGGACGAAGGAGACTGTTGCGCCCGAAAAAAACCACGATGCAAGCACATAGTAGCAACTGGAGAATAATTGAGACGATTTTGCTTGTGTTCTGATTCATTATATTACATTTTGATGCAAAGATAGCTTTTTTTGTCCTTGATTATCTCCAGCTTTTATTTCCAGAATAAAAATATGATGAAATATGATGAAAGCACGGTGTTGTTTGAAAATTGAATGTTAAATATATATTATACTCTTGACCCCAAGTATTTTGTAAAAAATATATACACTCATTTATTTACTCAAATACATACTCAAAAACTTGTTGTTTGTCATATTTTGTCATATTTTCAGAAAGTTGGACATTTTTCCGGTACAAAAAGAAGTACTTTTGCAAAAAAATGATTCAGATGACACATACTAAAATAACTTTATTTTGCCTACTGTTGATGGCATGTAGTTTGGCATTTTCTTGCCAAAAAAATGAGAATCCGCATGAGATGTCTTTTAAGAACCTTATTGTTTCAGACACTTCTGGAGGAAGAGCCGGAAGCAACTATACATTGTTTTTGTATTCTGGTCACAGCGGTGACAAATGTAGTGGGTGTATATACTACAATGGACGGTTTATCCACCGTGACTGCCAAGGGGCAGGGAACGCGTGTGTGCTTTCATCCTCTGTCATGCTCCAGCAGGTCGGCACGACCATCACGGCCATGACCACGGACACATTCGGCCTGACCAGCGAGGACTTCTTCTACATGCCGGCGCGGTCGTTGTCCACCCCGACAATAGGCCCCGAACATTACCTCAACATCCCCGCACAGGTAGTCTATCGTGACTCTGCCAAGCTGCAGTTCACCTTCACCGGGCTGTTCTATTCGGAAACGCCGGCATATAGTAACGATTAGAGTGAAGGTGGTGAAAGAATGAAAAGAGTGAAAGCCGTTCTCAGAAAAAACTATCTTTGCAATTGAGAATTATAATAGCATTTAAGAAAAACATTAATATCATGAAAAAATCATTATTTACCACAGCACTTCTCGCCCTGCTGCTGATGTGTAGTGGGAAGGTCATGGGACAGGAAAGAATATCTTTAGGTTTTATACAAACCAAGCAGTCTGACACTGATTATTCACAAAAGAATAGTGTTTTTCATTTTAATCATAGTTTAGGAATTATAAACGGATATTCACTATTACCAGGTGTGACATATAAATACAGTTCCTCCCAACATTTTTCTTTGGAGACAGATCTTAATCCCAAAATACTAATAACAGGAAGGCTTTTATCGGAAAAAGCCAATCATATAATCATGTATATGATTGAACTATCTGAAAACTTTTTATATCAACAATCTTTTGCGGAAAAGAATAATATATCCTATCAATACTTATTCGGAGGAGGTATCAATGGTGCGATACAACCATTCTCACCTGTGGTTTGGAAATTCGGAGCCAATGCATTTGCAGGCATAGAGTTTATTTTTCAAGACAGGCCTATCTCATTGCAAGTGGACATCAGGCCAGGATATGGATTGCTTCTGCGTTCACCCAAAACTATAGAAGCTCAACACCACTACTTGGATCTTCTAACTCCTGGACTTCAACAAAATCCTCAAAGTTGTTTTGATTGGGCCATAAATTTTTCAATAAGATTTCATAAAAAAAACAAATAATATGAAAAACAAATATTTATTTCTGATTGTCGCTATATCGTTAGTGTTTTCTAAAACACAAGCACAAACTTACACGCAGGCATTTGACAGTGTGTTCGCTCATATCAGCAGGGCAGATGCAACAACAGGCATTTTGTATGAACGAGTAATACCGTTTGGAAACCTCACACATTATAATTCTTTAGAGGGGAATCCTGATACTAGCTGTTTTTCACATTTTCTGAGAGCCTATAACGAATTATGCCGTGCCACTTTTCAGCCCTCAATTACAATGGTGCCCAAAGATACTTTAAAACATTTAATAGAAAATGACACAACTCGAGTGCAAATAGGAATGCTTCATTTCTCTTTCAATACATTTGACACTTCTGTATTTCGGAACAAACTGTATTTTGACAATGACAGTGTGTTACGGGAAAATCTCTATAACACAAATTCTTTGTATAAAGAAAACATGTTGTTTGTGGCCTCTCCATTGACACATGTCTTAAATACCCACAATGCGACTTTCGTAGTTAATAGTCTCTACTATTTTGACAACACTCCAGACATGTTTAGCAATGTGTTAATAGATTTCAATGATGGCTTAGGTTTTAGGATGATAGGGTTGAATGAAGCTGTTAAAGTAGATTATTCGCAGGACGGTGTCAAAATCATTAAATTCAAAGTGTCATTAGGGAGTGGGAACTTTTTGTTGGCATATGCCACTTTGGAAGTGAAGACAGAAATTCCTGAAGGGCAACGCTATAGTGGTCCTCTCTATTATGATGATTTCACAGGATCAAACGCAATTAAAGCGAATATTAATCTCGAAAATCCATATAATGGGGGAAACTTTCAAAAATTAAAGGGAGAAGTTCGTATATATTACGCCAGCTCTGATAAAGTTTTAAAAAAACCACTGCTAATCATTGATGGCTTCGATCCATTAGATGAAAGGAAATTTGACACAAATTTAGTAGCAGGACAGAAATCCATGTGGAAAATGTTATTTTATGACGATGACTATGGTCAACATCTTCATCTTGGTTTACATTTGTTAGATATGGGGTATGATGTTGTATTGTTGAACTTACCAGATGGAGGTGCCTATATTGAAGAGAATGCGTTGGTATGTATAGAAGTCTTAAATCAATTGAATGAGATGCTCTCACAGAACAATAGTACAGAGCAGATAGTCGTTGTTGGTCCAAGTATGGGCGGTCAAATAGCCCGATACGCTCTGACCTATATAGAAAAGCATCCTGATGTAAATACAAATTATGGGAAACATAATACTCGATTGTGGATTTCATATGATTCCCCTCACCAAGGAGCAAACATTGCGATGGGTGCACAGACTTTGATTGAACATTTTGCCAAAGAAGAAGACGATGATGATGCTTCTCTAATTTGGAGGAACAAATTATGTTGTAATGCTGCGATGCAAATGTTAATTCACCATCGAAAAGACACATTACAACAAATGTATAACGCATATTATTCTCAAATTCGAAATCTCAATACTCAAACAAATGGATATCCTTCTAACACCCGTAATGTCGCTATAGCTAACGGAAGTCTAAATAATATTCCCAGTGGTATTCCTTATCAAATTTCATACGAAAGTTTAATAACTGTACTTGGGGCTTACTCATACGATATTAGAACAAGAAATGTGGTAAATTCTGGAACGGGTACCGTTTTTGACTATACTCATTGGATTTTGTTTGTGCCTATTCACAAAGAAGTTGCATTTTCCAACAATTTTGGAAAAGGAAGTCCAGACATTGCACCCGGCTGTCTATATGATACATATAACCAGATAAATGCAGCAGTAAAAAAGAAATCATGGAATTTTTCTATTACTGTACATAACAATCAGTATCACTGTTTTATGCCAATTACTAGCACTTTGGATATCAGTGGTAATTTGAACTATGGCACGGATGTTTCTAATATTGATTTAGTTGCTGAAGGGTTAACTCCTTTTGACAGTTATGCAGGCGTTATGGATAGCAATATGTATCATGTGACTTTCGACCAACATTTAGTAGATTATATGCTGAACGAAGTGGAGACCTATATTCAAGGCCCACGAGAAGTACAATTGTGCACACGCCCCACTTATACGCTTCACTTGCCGCAAGATTCTGCTGCAACTGTCACATGGTTGTGCAGCGACAGTGTCAGACTGATAACAGGCAGCAATCCTTATGAGGTGACAGTTGTGCCCTTGGCCACAGGCGACGGATGGATAAGTGCGGAAGTGTCCACGTTGAAACACTGCAAGCGATTGGCCAATTATCCCATACATATAACGCAAAACAGTTTGCCGGAAATCGACACCGTAAGCTATGTGACAGATACACTCCATGTGAACACAACCCTGTTGCTCGGTGGTACCTTGAGCGTGGATAGTAACAAGACTTTGCTTGTGTCAGGCACTCTTCATTGTGCCCCATCATCCCGCATCATCGTTAAGCCGGGCGGCAAACTCATCGTGGACGGCGGCACCCTGACCAGCGCCTGCCAGGGCGAGATGTGGCAGGGCATCCAGCTTGAAGGCCACAGCAACCTGCACCAGAACGCCGCCAACCAGGGCACCGTGCAACTGATCAACGGGGCCGTCATCGAGAACGCCCTGTGCGGCATCCTCACCTGCAACCCCGCCGACAGCCTGCACACCACCGGCGGCATCATCACGGCCGACAGCGCCGTCTTCCGCAACTGCGCCAAGGCGGTGGACTACCTGCCCTACACCGACACCAACTACGCGGGCCAAGTCATCGACAACAAGGGGGCTTTCCACAACTGCACCTTCACGGTGGACGACAACAACCTCTTCGCCGCCAATGGCACCGACCTCCTCGCCCATGTGTCCCTGTGGGATGTGAAAGGGGTGGAGTTCACCCACTGCCGCTTCGAGGACGCGCGGACAGGGAACCACAGCAGGAAGAGCGCCATCAGTGCCTTGGACGCGGGCTTCGAGATGAAGACGGGCTGCAGCTACAATGTTCCCAGACCGGAATGCGACTGCCCGCCCGCCTCGAGCACGCACTGCTCGTTCGAGGGCTTCGGGACGGCCGTGAAAGTGTGCACTTCGGGCAACCCTTACGGGGTGACGATAGACGGGGCATATTTCAGCAACAATGTGACGGGCGTGAAAATAGAAGGCAACAGCCACGCGACGGTGACACGGAACCAGTTCGACCTGTCCGGACCGAATGTGCGCGCGATAGCCGGTCTTTCCCTGGACACCTGCACGGGCTATCTGGTGGAGGGGAACACCTTCACGCGCGGCGCGAGCGCGCCAAACGGGAGCCGCTACGGCATACGAGTGGGCAATTCGGGCACGGCCGCCAACGGCCTGTATCGGAACACCTTCGAGCGGCTGACCTACGGAGTGTATGTGACGGGGATCAACGGAAGTGACAACACCAACACGGGTCTTCAGATGACATGCGGCGGTTTCACGGACAACACATATGGCATATATGTCGCCTCCGGGGCGACGGTGAGCCCCTCGCAGGGGAGCAGCAGCAAGGGTGCGGACAACACCTTTTCGGGCGCGCAGACGAGCAGTTTGTACAATGCGGGGAGCCCAAACATAGACTATTACTACAGCGCGGGTACAAACCATGCACTTTATGGTGCGACCGGCAATGTGACACCTCACAACAATGCCGGAAGCAATGATTGTGCCTCCACATTGTGCGGACTGGATCCGTACATTCCGGGGCCGGGTCCCAAGTCGCCCACGCCGGCGTTCCTGGCCCTGAAACAACAGTACGAGGAGCTGTCCTCCGATTTTGCGCGCAACGGCTATGCCCAAGTGCTTGAGCACGCGGATGACAACAGCTACGATGCAGCCACGGTGACGGCGGCAGAGAATGCCTCTCAGCAGCTCAACGCCGTGGGTACGGAGATGTACGCGCTGTCGTACGCAGCGGTGCGCACGCTTATGAACGACTCGCTGGAGGACATCCTCGCC
>JAEEGL013942403.1_pt1 | contig 62171 bp, 62 predicted proteins | sample 9134231 | NCBI WGS metagenome assembly JAEEGL01 (sample SAMN16246548, study PRJNA631951) | gut metagenome | biome: gut microbiome; feature: rumen; material: fiber-attached | host: Bos | place: Iran: Karaj | collected 2018-10
TAAACCTTTTGCACCATTCACCGCATTAAAGTTTAGTGTCTCTTTTGCGCCTACATTTAATGTGTTCCAGTCAACGTGAGCATTCCCATTAAATTTTAATGTTGCAGAATTTTTTCCAACATCCATTCCGGCATAACCACCTGCCGTTGAATTAATTGTTGCATCAGCTAAACCTGCTGCAGAAACGATTGACATTGAAGCAAACATTGTTGCAACTGCCAAAGCTGATAATTTTCTTGATAAGTTTCTCATATTTTAAAATCCTCTTTTTCTCTACGTATATATATAAAGTATTTGAGTTTTCAAAAATTGCGCATTTGTTAAAAAAAGTTAACATGAATTTTCTCCTTAAATGCTAAATAATACCTAAAAGCATTAACAATACTGGAAAAATTAATTCACTTATTCCAACAAAAAGCTTAATAAAATTTTACAATAATATTGAGGAAAATGAAACTATTTCAATAAAAACGCTTAATGTTTTTTTACAATTGACCTTAACTATCAACCTTACGCCAAATATTTTTGTAAAGTTTCTTTATCAAAAACTTCTATACTTTCTCTGGAATGAATAAATACCAAGCATGACACTAGTGATTTGAAAGATTGGAAATCATCATACGCAAGTTTCTGACGCAGATCAGTCATGTTATTTGCCATAAACTCAGTAATAATTGTTTTGTCGTTATAATACAATTCAGATAAGAATTCAAATGCCTCTCTGGTCTTTATTCCTTCTATATATATCAAATCCGGATTTTGGAACTCAATAAACCTTAAAGCCTTGTCAATATTAAAACCTATATTTTCGTTCAATTCGCATTGATGAACGTATTTGAGTTCATACTTAGCTATTGATTCTATAGTCATGACATTTTTGTGAATGTTATCAGTTTCCATCAATAAAGAGTATATAATATGCGTTTTTCCGCTTAATGGAGAACCGCAGACAAGAATAATCCCCGGTTTTTCTGCAGCTCTTAATAACAAATTACGCTGTTTTTCATCAGATATAATTTTATCCAGCTTTTTAGGGGGTTTATATATTTTCAATGAAATTCTCTCCCCCATGATAGTCGGGAACGAGGAAACCGAAGCAATAAGAATAGTATTGTCTACTTTAAAGCATAATTTTCCGAGTTGCGGAATTTCACAAACTGATGGATCAAGATTAGACAAAACTTTCAGTTTTGAAACAAACGCAGAGTTCAGAATTGAAGGAATTACCCCCTTATCATAAGTTTCACCATGCTGCTTGAATACAACCTTTAAGCCGTCTTCTACTTGCTCAAAGTTCAATTCATGTATATCATTGAGTATTGCTTGCTTCAATATTGCACGTATAACTCTTTGTATATGTTCTTCACCTGAATCATCCTTATGAAGTTCTTCCGTCCAGTCGAATTCTTCGGCATTATCTTCCGTTGTTATATCATCTACCGTATCTGCTACATTATAATATTCTTCAATTTTTTTTATTATGCTGGGTTCAGATGCAATGACAGGTTCAATTGAACATTCTGCTGTCTCAATTATTTTATCTATTGCAAATAAATCCAAAGGATCCGCCATCGCAACAGTCAAGACATCTTCTATTTTAAACAGAGGAATTATACGATATCTCCGTGCATCCGTAAAGGTAATATAAGAAAAACATTTTGGGTCAGGCGAATAATCTTCCAAATTTACGTATGGGATATGAAGTTTAGTTTCAAGAAATTTAAGTAAAGTTTCCTCATCAAGAATCCCTGAATTAATCAAAGCTTGCCCTACATTAATGTTCTGTACGCCTGCAAGTTCTTCCGCTTTTTCCAATATTTCGTAAGAAACAATGCCGTCGCGCACAAGTTCATATTTTAGTTTTTCTAATGTTTTATTATTTACAGTCGTTTCCATTCTTTATACTACTTTTCTAAAACCGTTAACTAATTTGCTTAAAAACCCTCTTTTCACTGCTTTATTTTGCAAAATTAATATGTCATGCTTTGCCAAAGTTTCTCCCAAAATAAAGCGCGGAAGCTTCATTTCATAAGGTACAGGGACTTTCATAGGTTCAAGTGGCGTTGTAAAAATTGTTACCGGTAAATCCGAAATACCAAAAATTTTTCCCATAATTTTAATCCTCCTTTTCTCCCAGATATTCTTCAACTTTTTTAACAATCTGGTCCAGCTCAAAAGGTTTTGTTATGTATTCGTTAACCCCTGTTTCTTCACCGATTGCCTTATCTTCAAGTTGAGAACGTGCTGTCACCATAATAATTGGAATATCTTTGTACTTATTATCATATTTTAATAAACGACTAATCTTGTATCCGTTAATTTTCGGCATCATAACATCAAGAATTATTAAATCCGGCATGATTTCCTTAGCCAGTCTTAAGCCGTCTTCGCCATTGAAAGCTGTGTAGCACATAAAACCTGATACTTCAAGAACGAACTTCAGGCTTTCAACTATATCCTGCTCATCATCCACGATAAGAATCTTTTTCATGTACTTCCCCCTCAATCTCGTACGAATACATTATATCACATCCTTCATAAACATTCTTCTTTTGTTCCGCTAAAGAGCTGATTTTCTTCTTTAAAAACTCAGCAGAAGGTTTATCACCATCAACTATAACCATTGACAAAGATGTCATGCCTTTATGTTTTTCTATCAAAGAATTTGCCATATATGTTTTATTCAAAAGATTTTCTTCCTGCAGCAAGTTTTCTATAACTTTGTCAGTTGATTTTATGGTGATAATTGCAACTGTACTTAAATTCGCTTTTGCTTTTTGAATTAATTGTTTTTTTATCATATTGAAGTTACTTTTATCATTTGCGACAGGTACTACAAAATAGAATCGAGAACCCTTGTTGATTTCACTGTCACACCAGATTGCACCATTATGAGATTCCATTAACTGCCTTGCAATAGGCAATCCCAAACCTGATCCCCCTACTTTCCTTGAAAGCGAATTTTCGATTTGAGCGAATTTGTCAAACACATGGTTTAAATCTTTGCGTTCAATACCTATTCCATGATCTTCCACACACACCAACAAATAATTACCCTGCAGGTTTTTTATATCTTCTTCAAAACATTGGTCATAATGAAGTTCTCTTGCATTAACGACTTTTGTAAAAATCTCTATTTCACCTGAAGGAGTAAATTTAATTGCATTGGAAACCAAATTTGTAAGAACTTGCTCAAGCCTGTTTGAATCTGCATAAATTTCTACTGTTTCTTCAGATGGGGTGTATTTAATTTCTAATCCTTTCTCTCTTGCCATTTCTGTTAAATTATTTTTTACATACTCAATTACAGGCTCAATATGTGTAAGTTCAAACTTGAAGTCCATTTTTCCGGCTTCAATTTTTGAAATATCGAGTAAATCATTAATAATTCCCGATAATCTTATTGCATTCCTTTTCCCCATAGAAACAAATTTTTCAATATTTTCACTCATTTCGCCGGCTTTTCCGCTCAAAATAATGTCCATAGCATTTTTAATTGCGGTTAAAGGTGTTCGGAGTTCATGAGAAACTATCGAAATAAATTCGGATTTGAGTCTTTCCAATTTTTGTAGTTTTCTGTTTGTAGCTTTTAGTTCTTGTGTAAAGGATGCACTTTGGAGTGGAATTGTAACCTGCTGAACCAACGTTTGAAATACTGTTGCATCTTCTGTTGAAAAGGACTTATCTCTATATATTTCTACAAATCCGTAAAACTCCTCATTTTGCATAATGGGCGCAAACATATTGTCATAGCGCAAAACAGAAAAGTCATATTCATTGATATTATGCTTTATATTTTTTTCTATCTTCAAGTTCCCTATCTTAATATCAAATGGCGGATCGGCAAGCAGTGATTTATAACTCAAAATGGCCCTCAATTTAAGTGCTTCAAGCAATCTGTCAGAAATCTTGTGCAAAGAATTAATTATTAAAACAGGTTCTCGTTCCGAACGAAATGTTAAAATACAAGAAAGCTCCGGGCTTAAAGATTTTTCAATGCCTTCATTCATGATTTTTAAAAGCTTATCTTTATCCAAAGAGCCGGCTAATTGTGAACTCGTATTATACATAACATTTAACTGATAAAGACTTCTCGCCAATTCCTGATTGGCTTTTGTCATTTTTATCAATGACTGCCTCGTTTTTAGGGCAGAATCAATTGTTATGGACAAAAGTTTTTTGTCTATCGGCGTTTTTATAAATAAATTTACGTTATGAGTAACATCTTTATTGTGTTTAGTTTCTCCTAAAATTAATAAAATGACAACGGGATATTGTTTAATTTTTCGGCACAGAGCCTTAAAGTCTAAACCTGTTAAATCTCCGTCTATAATTACTATATCAGGCTCCTCGACTTTGAGGCTGTCAAAAATAAGTGTTTCATCCGTGGTCGAAATTACTTCGTCAGAAGAAAACACCTCCCTGATAATTTTTTCTTTTTCACTATCCCCGCTAATTAACAAGAACTTTGTCATGGCAATATAATACCAAAAATGCCGAATTAATGCAAAAGTGATAAATTATTAGAGCAATATACTCTGTTAACAAAAGTTTCCATCAACAACTTTTATTATGACTCGTCGCAAGATTTCATATTGCAATTATTTATGATTGCCGCAGGTATCACTAGAACACCGCCGGTTACACAATTCAAACCCAGAGATTCTATTCTTTGCTTCACATTTGCATGTTTATCAAATACCTTAATACATGTGTTTGATGTGTACTCTACTAAGCCGAGAGTTGATGCTTTTACACCGCTCCTTGCACTTCTGTAAGCGTTTTTATACTGCCATTGTTTAAATTTGCTCCAAATACCTTTAAAACTTTTAAAACCTTTTAAGCCTTTGAATTGTTCAGCAACCTGTATTTTTTTAGGTATTGGTATGTTTTTAAAATATTTTGTGAAAAATCCCATATCGAAACCATTGACTATAATCGCATGGAAGAAACCATCTCCGGCGACCTTCATAGCGGTACCGATGTTTAATGCATCCGGATTAACTATTTGTCCTTTTTTTACGCCTGCAGTTAATGTTTCTGCAGCTTCAACTCCTAAAGGTATAAACATGGAAACAATTTTTGTATAAGGACAATTCGATAAAATCTTTGGTATAATGTACTTCAATAGTACTTCATATGCAATACCTGTACTCATCTTATTCATGGTACAGTCTACACGGTTTTCATATGAACCAAATGCATATACATATTTTTCCATTTTGGTTTGACCATCTGTATTCTTGTCTGACAAAGTACTTTCGTAACACTTTATACTATCGTATGAAAATCCGGTTTTTGTAGCATATTTATATACTTTAAGCAGTTCTTCCACCCCACCTTCAGCTTCCAAATCTATATTTAATAATTCATCCAATAATATATTTTGAGATTTTAAATTATCTATAATTTCGAAAGAACTTTTGACATTGCTGCCCAAAAATTGATCGCAAAAGGCTGATACGTCTTCACTTTCTACATCCAATCCAATTTCCATTAACAATTTTGGAACCTGCATAATATCTTGAATCCCAATTGTTCTGCCTTCTTTAATTAATCCTGCATTTTCAAGCACTCCCGCAATTTCAGGCCCAAATAATAGAATCCATGCATCAATTTTATTAAGATTTTTCTTATATATACCATATGAATCAAGCTGTTCTATCATATTATTATTTGATTCTTTGATTGTTTTTACTGCGATATTTAATGCTTCACGTATCTTTTCAATATCATATGTTCCGTCAGCTTTTATAGGTAGAGATTTTAATAATTCCTCATCAGATGTTCTATTTAACATCAAAGTATTTGCTGACATGTATAAATAATCTTCCGGTACTATTTCTCTGGCCATACCCGGAGCGTGTTTAAGCATGAATTCATTTATTACATCTAATTTCAAATCTTTTATTACAGGTTCGGCCTTAATTGTTTCCCGAATAGTTTCGGGAAGAGACTCATTAACTTCATACCCATTTGTTATAAGTTTATCTTTTATTAATTGCGGTTTCCTTTGCATGTATAAATTATCCATCACATGCTCGTCTGCTTTAATTCCAAATGTAAATTCAAGCGATTTCGTTTCCGTTTTTTCATTAGAGCCTGAGGACTTTAATAACTCTCTAAAATAAGAGGGAACTTCTTCCATACTGACTGAATTATCAACAAATACATACGGATGCTTTTTCCTTTCGGAAGCTACTTGTTCGCTGAGTTTATATTGATAAAATAAATTTGAATTTGTTGTTTTTATGCTACTCATATATATAATAAGTATATATTATGTAGATAATTGCCTTTTTGTTTAACATTTGTTTACATTTTAAAATATTTTCAAATTATTTTATTAGCTTTGTTTTTTCACTTTCTTCAAGGTCAAAGGTTTCTTTTTGGGATGGGAAAAGGCCTTCTTTTACCTCTTTTATATAAGAATTTACACCTTGTAAAGCAGTATCGTGAATATTGGCGAACTTTTTGATAAATTTTGGCGTAAAATCGGTAAATTTACCCAGTATATCATCAGTAACAACTATCTGCCCCGAACAATACTTACCGCCACCAATTCCAATTGTTGGAATATTAAGATTACGTGTAATATATTCAGCACTGACTTCCGGCATGAGTTCAAGAACAACCGCAAAAGCCCCGGCTTCTTCAAGCTTTTTGGCACAAATTAGAATTTTTTCTGTATTATCAGCTGTTTTACCCTGAACTTTGTGTCCGCCTATCGTATTCATCATTTGCGGAGTAAATCCTAAATGCCCTAATACAGGTATTCCGGATTCTACACATCTTTTTGTGAGCTCAATTATATGGTCATTACATCCTTCCAGTTTAATTGCATGTGCTCCTGATTTTATCATCTTTGAAGCATTTTCAAGACCTTGTTCAATAGATAAGTTGTAACTCATAAATGGCATATCTCCAATTATAAATGAGTTTTTTGCACCCCTTGCAACAGCTTTTACAAAAATCAGCATTTCATCAATTGTAATGTTATATGTATTTTCATATCCCAGTGCCACCATAGCAAGCGAGTCACCGACGAGAATGCCGTCAATACCTGCCGAATCAAGAACTTGCGCTGTGGAATAATCATAAGCAGTCAGCATTGCGATTTTTTCGTTGTTATCTTTTAATTTTTGGAATGTTAGTACATTTTTCATCTGATTACCGTTTATTTCTTGGAGGCCTTTTTATACCAATAATATACCGCTCTTGCAACTCTGTTAGAGGAATGCCTTACAAGACCTTCTTTATTTTCCTGTATTAATTTTTGTGAGACAACCGTAACACCTGTCGGGATAAGATTTTCCATATCAATTTTAACAGGTACAGACCCGCTTTTTGCATAACCGTCCGAAATATTTTCCGGCAAAGAATTGTTTACTAAAACAGCGTTTATTATTCTTCTTCCTCCGGCATGGCTAAAAAGTGCATTTACATGGCTTGCCACTGAGTAATCATCAGTTTCTCCCGGTTGTGTCATTATATTGCAAACATATATTTTCTTTGCTGACGATTGTTCTATTGCATCTGAAATTCCTGCAACCAAAAGATTCGGAATGACACTTGTGTACAAACTCCCCGGCCCTAAAATAATTAAATCCGCATTCGCAATTGCTTCTAATGCTTCGGGCAAAGCTCGACAAACAGCAGGCTCTGTGAACAATCTTTTAATCTTTTTGTGTGCTTCAGGAATGTTGGATTCTCCTTTAACTATCGTACCGTCTTCGAACTCTGCAGCAAGTTTCATGTCATCAAGTGTCGTGGGAAGAACAACCCCTCTTATATTTAATACATTTGAAGATTCTCTTACCGCTTTAACCATATTTCCGGTGATTGCACAAAGCGCCGTCAAAAAAAGATTCCCAAAACTGTGCCCTTCCAAACCTTCACCTTTTTTAAAACGATATTGAAATAATTTTGTAACCAAATCTTCGTCATCAGCCAAAGCCGCAATGCAGTTTCTTATATCACCAGGAGGAAGGATACCCATCTCTTCTCTTAGTCTGCCGGAACTTCCGCCGTCATCACCAACGGTAACAATTGCAGTAATATTATTTGTGTACTTTTTCATTCCTTTCAACAACATTGAAAGTCCTGTTCCTCCACCTATAGCAACAACCTTTGCACCCTTATTCAACTTCCTTCTGCGATAAAGTTTTTCAAGTAAAGATATGTTACCTTTTGAGGAATCCATATCCATAATGGACAATGTTGTCTTTTTCCAGCCCTTAAAGAAGATAATGGCACCTACTATAATAAAAACTGTAGCCAGTATGTTTGAAGGTAGTACCAATGCAGCTTTTCTGATAAGTTCCATTAACAAATAAATCGGACGAACATCCATTATGATAAGAAGCCCAAGCACCATGAAAACAGAGCCTAAGAATATTAAAAACAGCCACCTTTTAACATTCAACCCCGGGATCAACCAACCTACATCTTTTGTTACTTTTATCTTTTTATTTTTTAAATCAACCATATCAATCCACCCAGCCGGAAATCTTTGCATTATTGTAATTTACTGGTGACGGAGTTATAAATCCATACGCCTGCTTAATTAAATCAAGCGAATTTTTATATTTATTTGAAAAATGTATGGTATCAACTTCCACATAATTCATCCCATTGAGAGTATTTTTTATCTGAGAAGTATGCAAAAGGTGCTGCAATCGCTTTATTAATTCATAGTTATTTGTATTATCTTCAATAGAATAATCTACAGTTAAATCCGGATTATAGTTCTTTTCAAGCATTAATTCTCTGGCAATACTTATTCCGGTATAATCTGAAACTTTCTCCGTTATATCACCTATTGGTGCGTAATACACAAGCCATTCCGAACATTTCTTTATCGCTTTTGCTATTGTTGAAGAAAATGTAAAGTCTTCTCCCGCCATTTTATACATAGCACCATGTGGTCTCACATGCTCAACTGATAAGCCATAAGCCTTTGCATAAGACATAATTGTTCCGATTTGATAAACTACTATTGCTTCCAACTCATCTTCTTTAAGCTCAACCGGACGGTAACCAAATCCTTGAATATCATTAAAACCTATATGTGCACCAATTGCTACATTTTTTTCTTTTGCTCTAAGCAACGCTTCCCTGATTGTAAGCGGATCGCCGGCATGGAATCCGCACGAAATATTTACTGAACTTACATAATCCAGTAAATCAAACTCGTTATCATTTTTATAAACACCATATACTTGTGCTAAATCACAGTTAAAATCAAGATTTTTAATAGATTTACGTTCTAAAATTTCTTGCATTATACTCTCCAAAACTTGTATTTTATAACGGAATTATACAACAAAAAATATCGAAAATTCTTTTAATTATAAACTTTTGTAAAACTTATGATTTCTTTTTGGCAATTTTTCATTAAAAAAAAACTTGATATATACATAGGGCAAATTGGGTGAAGTTTAAATATGACATCAATTTACAATAATTTTAGTATTAACACAGGTTTTAAATTACCGCAAATACAATTCAAGAGCAATCCTGAAACATATATTTTGCGGACAATTCCTGATGGTGACAGTTATGCATCAAATCCTATAAATGAACATTTTTGGTCAAAAACCGATTTAGAAGCTGCAGCGAAGTCAAATCCGAGGATTTTGGAAATTTTAAATAAATACAACTTGCCCCTAAAAATAAATGAAAAAGAACTGGAAAATCTTAAGAACGGACATGCTCAGAAAACACGCATTACCGCAGCTAAAATTTATTCCAATCTCCCGCCCGAATTAAAACCATATGTAAATTTGCCAAAAATTCAAACAGCTGCACTACTTCATGATATAGGAAAAGTTCTTATACCAAATAATATCCTTAATAAGGAAGGAGAATTAACAGAGCGAGAATGGGAAATTATACAGCAGCATTCAGAACTTGGCGCAGAACTTTTAAAAAGTATGAAAATTGATGAAGAAGTAAAAAACATAATAAAATATCACCACCAAAACATTACTGAAAATGGCTATCCTGAACTCGATAATACAGAATACAATCTTGAAATGATGATTGTATCATTGGCGGATAAATATGAAGCTTTAAGAGAAAAACGCCCGTATAAAGATGCTATGGCGAAAGAAGATGCACTTGCTTTAATTAAAGAGGACGTAACAACAGGAAAAATTCCCGTTGAACTTTTTGAAGCTTTAAAATCTGCTGTATAAATCTATAAAAAAAAAAGGACTTTTACACAGCCCTTAAAATGGTAAGTATATAAAAATTGTAGACTAATTTTCTTTTCAATACTTATTTTATCTACATATAATTTAACAAGCTCATATTCATAGATGATGCTGCGACTTGCATGCTTGCCTGATATGCGTATTGAGCATTCATCCACTGGGTTATTGCTGTGGCATAGTCAACAGAATTTAAATCAGAAATATAAGAAGTCAAATTGTCGCCGGTTGTTTCAAGTGTGGAAGAAGACATTTCCATCCTATTGTATACACCGCCGAATTTTGTTTGCTCATTTAAAATATCATTATGCGCATCAGCAAACATATCTAATGTCGCATTCATTTGTGCATAACCGTTTTCGGTATCACCGTCTAAAACCATTTGAATAGAGTTACTTAGAAGTCTTAAAGCGCCCAAAACGCCTTCTGCTTCTTCTTCGGTTTCTGTCAATGCAGCAGGATCGCCTTCATAAAGGCTACCGTCCTTCTGGTACCTATATATTGGGTTTCCATCATCGTCAACTTCATCTGTTTTTATAACCCTTTCTCCAGCGGAATCTTCATAAGCTGCTGCTTTGTAGTAACCAAACACTCTGTCACCGGTGGTATTTACGACTTCAAAAACTCCGTCCGCAACTTCAGTTTGGCGAATATAATCAGGATTATCTTTGGGAGTTCCTTTATAAACTATATCCCCGTTTTCTAATATGTCGAAAGGTATCAATTTTGTATTTGCCCCTGCAAAAACATAATTATCATCGAATTCGGAATTTCCTAAATCAACCATGGTTTTAGTAATTTCATCTATTTCTGTCTTAAGTGCTTTTAGTGAACTTTCGCCATAAGTTTGGTTATTTGCTTGTACAGCTTTATCCCAAGCTGTTTGCAGATAACCTCGAGCCAATTCCATAAAATCATCAAGTGCACTGAGTTCGGAAGTTGCCATATTAACGTTTTGTTCGTATGTTTCCACCTTACCAAGCTGTCTCATGGTGTTAACGTAATTCACAGATGCAATTGGATCATCGGTGATACTGGTTAATTTTCTGCCGGAAGATAACTGTGCAGTTAACCTGTTAAAGTTGTACTGGTTAATCTTCATGTCTGCTATCAGTTGAGCATATCTTGTTGCTGTAGAAATTCTTTCAACCATAATTCACTACCTTCCTAAACTCATTAAAGTATCCAAACAGTTATTAACAATGTTAAATACTTGTGCAGAAGCCGCAAATGCAGTTTGGTATTTAACCAAATCTACAAGCTCTTCATTTAAGTCAACACTATTATTAGCTTTAATTTGCGCATACAAGGAATCACATATATCCTGCTGTGTATCTACAAGATTCTGCGCATTATTTCCACCGGAAGCAATTTTACCTACCAAACCTGAGTAAAAATCTTCCAGAGATTGCCCATTCAGATTTTCCCGTTTTTCACTTCTTGTACCCAAAAATGAACCAATCGGATTGCCGTCAGCATCAACAAATGAGTTCCCGACATTCTGTGCATTACCGACAGCATTTGGATCAAAATTATCCGTATCTCTGAAATATGCAGCTGAAATTAACCAGCAGCCATCATCTTCCAATAACTCGGGATTTATAGTAATATTTCCGGCAGTAAGCGTGCTTCCGCCGCCATCAGCGATTGAGAAAATATCAACTTTATTATCATCAGAAAGCTGCGTAGTGTCATTCGGATTTATGTGATATGCACCTGCCCTTGTATTTAATGTATTAAACATATCTGCAATTTCAGATGCAATTAAATTGAGAGCTTCTTGCGCCTTACCGGGATTCATCCCGTCAGCATTCAAATCTCCTGAATGAAGCAAACCACCCAATGAACCACCGGTAATGTAACCATTGGCATCATCAACAACTGTTGCACCGTTTTCATTAATAATGTTTATTACCGCCAAATCCGTTCTTGGGTTACCGTCTTCATCAACCCAATCATCGGGATATGTCATATCATGATCAATACAATATTGTTTAGCTGTTTGTATTTCCAATTGTCCGGTAACTACTGATCCTTTTACAAGAGTTGTACCACCGGCATATAGAGTCACTGAACCGTTTGGATATTCTTTTGTGTCGATATCAATATATTCGGCAATTTTATTTAAAATTAAATCCCTTCTATCAAGCAGATTGTTAGCCGTTAATGTTCCTGTTTGTGTTGTTTGAAGAGCTTTGTTAACTTCTGCCAATTCTGCTAAAGCATCATTAAATGAAGTTATTTTTGTATAAATTTGAGAATTCATTAATGAATCTTCGTTCTCGCCATCTCCTAACGCTTGTGAGTTTAACTGATCCAGTTGTATACTCTTAGCATTTAATACAGAAGTAAGAGTTCTTGCACTTTCAATAAAATTAATTCTTGCAGTTGAACTTGCAGGATATTCATTTAAATTGTTAACCGCATCGAAAAAAGCTGCTAATGCACCATCTATACCCTCACCATCAAGGTCATCAAAAATCTTTGCTAAATCACCTAAATTTCCCAACTGTTGCTGATATTTATTCAAATCAGACAACTGTGTACGGTAGTAATTATTGAGATAATCATTATTATATCTCATTACATTTGCAATCATAACACCACCGTTAGAACGAACCTGTGCTTCAACATTATTTCCGATTACTCCTGCTATGTTTCTTGTTGCAAGATTAACCCTCTGCTTTGAATATCCTTCAGTATTCATATTAGCAACATTGTGAGAAACAACACTGATTGCGGATTGATTAACCGAAAGAGCATTTGATGCAATGTTTAGAGAATTAAATAAACTGACCATAATTTACCTCTGTTTTCTACTTTGTAGTTATAAAATTATAACTATTGTACCTGTTTGTTTGTTCATTATACCAATATTTTTGTTTGCCCTTCAAATTTCTTCATTTACAGTCCACATATTCAAATCATGTGTATCTGTTTTTCCTGTTTCATTGTAATTACTTCCTTGTGGAGCAAACGCATCAACAATAGTTTCTAACATCTTGTTAGTTATTGTAATGCCATGTTTTAATAATTCCACATTTTGATTATTTAGTAACACTAACTGGTCTAAAATGTTACAAATCTTAACTTTTCTTAACAATAGAGCCTCTTTATAAGACTCATTTTCTTCCCCTAAAAGCTCGATATAGTCTGACATTGAGCAGTCTTTATTGAAGTGTTCTATAGACATCTTTTGACGTGCTGTATTCAGCTTAACAATTAGTTCATTTTGAGCAATTATTTTATTATCAACTTCTACCAAATCTCCGGACTTTGATTTTTTCAAGAGCTCTTTTTTTTCTTCGAAAAGAACCTTTAAACCCTCATAAGCCGTAATTTCATCATCTATAGCTGCTAACAGTTTTTTAAATTCGATTTTGTCCATTTTGAATAGGTGAATAAGTGAATAAGTGAACAACTTGATAAGCAAATAAGTGAGATTTAAACAAATTTCTTATTAACTTAACTCTCATTAACTTAACTCTTATTAACCTTTCCTCCTTCCTTAGAGCCTTGATATCATAGTGTCGTAGTGCTGCCATTAGAACAGATACTTAATAAATCTGTTAAATATACCTTCATTTTGGTTTCTGGAGATTGCGCCACGGCCAGAGAGTGCAAATTGAAGATTAGCCACTCTATATGAATATATTTCGCCGTTTTCATTAAGCCACCTTGGATCAACCACACCTGTTACAAGAAAATCCATTCTTTCATTCCCATTAACGATCGTTTTCTTACCCTGCACGTTAAGATTACCGTTTGGCAACTGTTGTACGACTTGGACTGCAACTCTGTCACCTAAAGCCATTGCACGTGAACCGGTCGCTGAATTTGATACATCATTCGTTCCGCCATATCCATCAGAACCTTTCAGTCCTGAAATATGCAGCCAATCTTTAATAAATGAGGTAAAAGAATCTGTTGTAGTTGATTCTTTCTTTGATGAATATGAAAGGTTATCATTAACCGAAATATTTTCGCTCATTATAATAGATATCAAATCTCCGATTTGGCGAGCCTGAACACCACCAAATAATGAACGAGGAACTCCTTGGTAGTGCTGAGTTGCACCAAGTGTAAACAATGACTCCGCATTTACACTTACCGTTGTAAATACCAGCAAAGCTATTAGTGTTGTGATTAATTTTTTCATTTTTATGTCCTCACAAATTTTGATTAACATAACCATTCAGCTATTACGCTTCTTCCATACATTAGTCCGTATTTTATATCGTCATCAGTGATATTATATTCACCTACATACTCGGCAAATTTACGTATATCAGCAACATCAACTCGGTCAAGCAGAGTTTTTGGGGCGGATTTTGTACCACTGCCTGTACTTTCAATTATGGTGTCAGTTTCGATGCTTTCAGGCTTCGTTATGCGTGAACTTGACCTAAATGCATTTGCTGCTGAAAATTTTTGTACGTTATTATTTCGTTCTACTCTCATTTTTATTAAGTGAATAAGTGAATAGGTAAATAAGTAAATAAGCGAGTTTAAATAATTTTCTTATTAACTTATTAACTTGACTCTTATTAACTTTTCTCCTTTCCTATTTTTTGATTTAACACTCTTAGTTAACATATTTTTCCATTTGTTTATAAATCTGATCAGCTAAACCGATTGAAGTTCGCGGGTTGCTTGCCATATCATGTGCCATTTGCTGGAATACGATTGATTTAAACGTATCAACGTAAGGCGATTTCTCACCAAAAATGCTGTTCGAACGGTCAACTGTTTTATCCATTTGAGAAAGCATTTTTGTTATAAAAATTGATTCAAATTCTTCTCCTGCCTTCCTTAACTGTGCCTTAGAATCTCCCGATTCTTTAATTCGGTTATAAAGAACCTGATCGGAGTTAACTACCTGCGCTTTATTCAGGTCATGTTTTATTAAATCTATTGTAGGTGTTGAGAAATCCATTTTAATTAAGTGAATAAGTGAATAGGTAAATAAGTGAATAAGTACTTTAAAAATTTCTTATTAACTTATTAACTTAACTCTTATTAACTTATCCTCCTTTCTATATTACTATCAACTCAGCTTGTAAGCTTCCTGATTTTTTGAGTGCCTGAAGAATTGATATCAGATCAATCGGAGCAACTCCGATTGCATTTAATGCCGAAACTAAATCATTTAAATTGCTGTTAGCCGGCATATGTATTAAACTTCCCGGAGCTTTATTTATTTGTATATCAGAGTTTTCAAATCCTACTGTTGCACCTTCAGCAAAGCTGTTAGGCTGGGAAACCTCGTTGGTGGTTGAAACAGTAACCGTAATATTACCGTGGGCAACAGCGGCGGGGAGTAATTTAACATCTGCACCAATAACAACCGTCCCAGTGCGCTCATTTACAACAACTTTAGCTCTCTCTAACGTTGGTGAAACCTCAAGATTCTCAAGCAGTGATACAAAAGTTACTCTGTCATTAATAAATCTTGGCGGAATTTGTACTCTGACAGAGCTGCCGTCAATAGCTTGCGCCGGTGCAAGCGGAGCTATCGCATTTGCGATTCTTGAAACCAGAGTATAATCCGATTTGTCAATTGAAAGTGTTATTGAATCTTCATCGCCAATTTCAGTATAAATATCACGTTCTATAATTGCACCGCCGGGGATTCTGCCTGAAGTAGTAATTGCAGTTCTTGCAGAAGATCCGCCGGCAATTTTATTAATACCACCAACTGTTAATGGGCCTTGAGCAACCGCAACTGCTTCACCGTTTGGAGCTTTCAATATTGTTTGAACCAAAACGCCGCCTTCTAAGCTCTTTGCATCAGCTATTGCTGAGCATGTTACATCGATTTTATCACCGTTTTTGGAGAACGGAGGAACCGTTGCCGTAACTATAACTGCTGCTGAAGCACCTTTTTGGATATAGTTTTCCTGTTCAATAACCGTTCCTAAATTTCTTAACATCATTTTGTTAGTAATCTGGGTTGAACGGGAGTTATCACCTGTCCCGGGAAGACCGACGACTATACCATACCCTACAAGCTGGTTATCACGCACCCCTTTAATGTGCGTAATATCCATTATACGAACTTTTGCTTCAATTGCTTGAGCGGGAATTGTCCATGTTATAAAACTCATCAATATTAATATTGTTGTAAATAGCTTTTTCATTTTTTACAAGTGAATTAGTGAATAGGTGAATAAGCGAATAGGTAAATAAGTAAATAAAAACTCTTATTAACTTATTAACTCAACTCTTATTAACTTATTAACTTAAATTCACTTTTCCTCCTTCCTATATATTAACCAAAACCCTGTTTTCACCGATTACTTTCCCTGTATAAACTTTTTTGTAGTTTTTATTTTCAACATTTACATAATCACCATACATTCCGTCTGCCATAGCGGTTCCGTCTATTGTAATCATTACTGCACCATTTGCAACAAAATATATTCTGACATCCCCGTTTCTTGCCACATCCGGACGCATTTTCACAAATCTTTTGTCAATAATTTCACCTTTTTGGAATGCTTTTTTCGCTGACATTTCTTTTTCAAGAACTCTATCTGTTAAAACGTAATCCATTTTCATTGAGACATCAATTCTTTTAACTTCCGTTGTTTCTTTGGTTATGGACTGTTCTCTGTTTATAAAATCAGATGCTACAAGTACATCTTTATAAACGGAAGTTTGTGCCGGAAGGTTCAATGTTTTTACAAATGCATCATTTACGTACACATCAATTCTTTTTATATCTCTCGGAACAATTTTTTCCGCACCTTGGGTAATTTTATAAGTAACTTTTCCATCCGGAAGTTGAATTTCTGCAAACGGAGTTGCCATGATTTTTACCTGTACGTCAGCATCATGATACTGTTTTTTATATGTTTCAGTGAGTTGATTTGCAATCTGTGTTTTTACTTGTGCAGAAGTTACAACCTGAGCATTTGCAGGCTGAACAGATACAAGGATTAGTGCAAAAGTGAATAAGCAAATAAGCGAATATGAGAATAAGCTCATTTTATTCGATTCTTTCATATATTTAATTTTTGATAAAATATCAATTCCCATTTTATAACTCTCTTATTAACTTATTAACTTAACCCTTATTAACCTTTAAACCATATTATTCGTCATCTGAAGTACATTGTTAGAAGAATTAATCAGTCTTGAATTTGATTCAAATGCACGTTCTGCTTTGATTAAGCCGACTAATTCGTCAACAATTTGAATATTAGAACCTTCGAGCATACCTTGTTGAATCAACCCCAAACCATTTTGCCCAGGAGTATCCTGAACAGGATTGCCTGATGCTTGCGTTTCTTTATACAGATTATGACCAATTGACAATAGACCTGAAGGGTTCTGGAACTTAACCAATTGAAGTGACCCTACAATTGATTGTTGTGTCTGCCCCGGAAGTGTTACCGAAATATTACCGTCTTGTGTGATTGTAATTTCAGTAGCATCACGAGGAATTGAAACAGAAGGTTGAATCAAAAGTCCATCATTTGTACAAAGCTGTCCTAATGAGTCTACCTGCAAACAGCCGTCACGGGTATATGCGAGAGAACCGTCTTCTTTCATAACTTGCAGGAAACCTTCACCTTCAATTTCTATATCAAGCTGTCTGCCGGTAGAAATTGCAACACCTTGAGTGAATACCCTCGTTGTAGCTGCGGTTTTGACACCTAAGCCGATTTCTATACCAACAGGCTGATAAGTTCCTTGATTCATCAAAGCGCCGGGAGTTCTTTGTGCTTGAGATAATAAGTCCTGAAATTCAATTCTTACTTTTTTAAATCCTGTCGTATTAACGTTGGCAACATTATGTGCAATAACATCAAGATAATTTTGTTGTGCTATCATGCCTGTTGCAGCTGTTGTTAATGATCTTAGCATTTATTCTCCTCCTGAATTAATAAGTTATTCTATAATTTTCTTATTAACTTATTAACTTAACTCTTATTAACTTTTCTTATGACCTCAATCTTCCTACCGAAACTGCTGTTCTTAACATTTCATTGTTAGTACTAACCGTTTTTGACAAAGATTCATAGTTTCTTGTTGTGCTTATTGTATTAAGCATTTCTCTTATTACGTTTGAATTTGAACACTCAAGCATCCCCTGCTGAACGGTAAACTTTCTTGAACGAAGCTCCGGATTGTTTTGAATGTCCCTTGGAACAAATCTGGCATCTCCTATTTCAAACAAATCTTCTTTGTCTGAAAAATCAAATATTCCGATTGTTTGCATTGGAATTTTTTGAGTGTATGAATTCATCTCAATATTTCCACTTTCGCCTATTATTATTTCCATTTTGTCCCGCACCAGTTCAGGGTCAAAATCTTCAGGAATCATTCTTATTCTGCGATTATTTACATCGAGTACATATTCGCCTTGTTTTGTAACAAGATATTCATCGCTGTTTACCGTAAATGAGCCGTTTCTGGTGTAAGATTCTTTACCGTCGACATCACGAATTTTGAAGAATCCGTCTCCCTCAATTGCAACATCAAACCTGTTTCCTGTTTTTTCCAAAGCCCCTTGAGAAAAATCGTGAGTATAGGTTAAAGAAACAGAGCCCATACTCAAATCACCTAAGTACCTTCCGGCATCATTTCTCAAAATAGAACCCTGTTGGGCAAAAACAGCAGATTCCATAATATCCTTAAATCTTAATTGTCCCCTCTTAAACCCTGTAGTATTGACATTTGAGAGATTATTTGCAATATTATCCTGTGCTTCCATAAGAGCAAGCATACCTTTTGCAGCAGATTCCAGTCCTCTTACAATCATTATGCTTCTCCTTTCATACGGTCATATTTGCTTAAAACGCTCTTTACATAATTTTGGGTTTCAGCATAGGGAGGGATTCCACCATACTTTTTAACGGCATTCGGCCCTGCGTTGTACGCAGCAAGCGCTAAAGACTTATCATTATTAAACCTGTCCATAAGACCTTTTAAATATTTAGTACCGCCTTCAATATTCTGTTCAGCATCATATGCATTTGTAACACCTAATCCTTGTGCAGTAGAAGGCATTAATTGCATAAGCCCCATTGCACCGCAATGTGAAGTTGCATTTGGGTTAAATCCGGATTCTTGATTAATAAGTGCTTTTACAAAATCTTCATCCAGTCCGTTTTTGTCTGAGTATTTTGAAATTAAATCATTTATTTCATTTCTTGAAATTGAGGTCGGATTCTTTGAATGACTTACCTTAGTATCTAAAATGTTTTGAAAATCCTTATCTGGTTTTTGAGCATATGTTTCCAAGGATTGAAATTGTCTTTCAATCATACTAATTCTATGTAACGTAATGTCCAACCCCGAAAGCTGCACCTTCTCTACCTCTTCCAAATTTTTATATTCTTACCAAGTCTTTTGGGGATATATTATCCCCCATAATCTACAATTACAGTTTATTATATATATTTACACCTAACATCAATCAATTGGTTTAAATTTAATTTTGCTTATAGACCATGTGGTCAATATTGTGCAGTAAAGATTTTTTGTCATTCTGAGCCTTTCCTCCGCCATTCTGAGCCATTTCCCACTCGTCATTCTGAGCCATTTCCCACTCGTCATTCTGAGCCGAAGGCGAAGAATCCGGATTACACCAAGTCCTCCCCTTGAGGGAGGACCGAAATCTTTGATTTCGAGGTGGGGTTAAAAAGTGAAGATATCGTTGTATTTCACCCCGCCCCTGATTTTGCACAATAACAAAGTTATTGGCAAAATCTTCCCCGCCCTCATGGGGTGGGGATAAAATGGTGGGAAGGGAGGGGAGGTTGCAATCCGACAAAAAAATAAGCCCGTCAAAATGATGGACTTATTTTTATATAATTCGTATCGAACTATAGCTTATACTCAGCCTTTAGGCCGTTTTCCATGATATGGCCGGCACAACGAGTTGCATGTATCGGTTTTTGATTTCTCTGGCAAGCAGCAGTCCATCGGTCATCCTGATTTGTCTCACCTGAAAAACCCCAAGGACGTAACGAACCGTCATCCATTACATCAAAATAAAACAAGTCTTTTGAGTCTCTATTCGGTCCGCTATCGCCATTTATATCAACTACCAGACTATTAAAAGCACGACCTATAGTCCTCATATGAGCGAGTGTTGGTGATGATGGTCTAGTCCCGCTATCCATTCCTATAAACTTATAAATAACACCGTTAGAAGCTATAAACTCAGGTACAGTTTCAACAACAGTGCCTTTCATATGATGACTCAAATACTCTGCGAAACAGATAGGTACGGTCAAAACCGTATTTTCACCGCAAAGTCCTACTGCAGGAACACTGGCTCTTGAAATAGCATCCACCTGAGCATCATCAAGCATGGCTTTTGTCGCCTGCTCAAATTCAGCGACTGCCTTACCTAATCTTGGACCAATTTTTGCCGCTTGTGTTTGTGCAGTAAAAGTCGGAATAACCATTGCGGAAACTACGCCTATTATACCAATGGTGACCAATACTTCCGCTAAAGTGAAACCTGTTTTTTTCATTCTATAGTCCCTTCACCTTATTTATATAAAGCCTTCATACCATTTTCAACAACGTGACCTGCACAGAACATAGCGCCTGCAGGGCTACCTGTTGTTCCTGGCTTGTGATCAGCTTGACAAACGCCAGCATCACTCCATTTCTTAGTTCTAGCGCCAGGATTAGCTGTACCACTTAAAGCAATTCCAGCAGAACCCCACGCTACTAACGAACCGTCGTCAGCTACAGAAAAATAAAATCTGTCACGAGCATCTCTATTTGGCTCTGCAGGACCGTTTACATCAACCATAACAGTATTTATATAATTATTTCTGTGAGGATGACTATTAGTTCCAATCGTACCTGCTGTACCAAAATTGTAGGTAAAACCATCAGCAGATGCATAAGTTGCAGTATAACCAGAGAGAGCAGTCGTAGTACCGCCTTTCAAATGGGTACCCAATGCATTTACAAAATTACTGACTTCTGCGGCCGTACCAGCAGCATTCGAAAGAGCCAAATTATCCACAGTAGAACCGGATAGAGTATCCGCACCCGCTTCTTCAATTAATGCTTTTGTAGCTTGTTCGAATGAAGATATTGCTTTACCCACTCTCGGACCGATTTTTGCATTCTGTGTCTGTGCTGTAAATGTTGGGATTACGAGCGCAGATACCACACCTATAATACCAAGCGTAATTAAAACTTCCGCCAAAGTGAAACCATGTTTTTTCATACTTAAACTCTCCTTTTTTTATAAGACCAAATTCTTATATTTTCTTAAATGATAGCTTATTTAAACGGATAAGTCAATACGGCAATAAGAATCTCCCCGCCACTCTTAACGAAGAAAAAAATATGGTAGAAAGACTCTGGCACCTATGTGACATCATTTCCCTTTAATTTCTCTTTCAATTAATTCATCCTGCAAATCCACAAGCATAAGGTGTTGTTCAAGCATAGTCTGATTTCGGCCTTCATATGCAGGTTCATAATCCTCATTGTTATCAATTGCAAGATTATAATATTTTAAGGCCTCTTCAAATTTGTCCTGTATATAATAAACAGTGCCTATAAGAGTATATTCTATTTCTTTTTTTTCGGAATGTTGTAAAGCTTCTTCATAACACCTTATTGCTTCGTCAGGTTTTCCCAAAACTTGCATGGCGCAGCCTAACCCCCTGAGCGCAACGGAATTTTCAGGATTTGTTTCAAGGATTTTTAGACATGTATCAACACAGCCTTCATAATTGTTTCTGTCGAATTCTTCTTTTGCGATTCGCAAAAGTTTTAAAAGCCTAAACCTTTGATTAATTCGTCTTATTGATTTTGAAATTTCATTTATTTTATTTGCTGTGTCCATTCTATACTCACTTAATAGTCATTTTATTTTGTCATTTGATTAACCCCACCCCCTACCCCCCTCCCTCAAGGGGCGGGGGAAATTACCCCCTTTGGTAAAATCGATTTACCCCTCCTCAAGGGGCGGGGGAAATTACCCCCTTTGGTAAAATCGATTTACCCCTCCTCAAGGGGCGGGGGAAATTACCTCCGTTGGTAAAATCGATTTACCCCTCCTCAAGGGGCGGGGGAAATTACCTCCGTTTGTAAAATCGATTTACCCCTCCCTCAAGTGGCGGGGGAAATTACCTTCGTTGGTAAAATCAATTTACCTCCCTCAAGGGGCGGGGGAAATTACCTCCGTTTGTAAAATAGATTTACCCCTCCCTCAAGGGGCGGGGGGACTTTTAATTCATCATATCATCTCAGTATCCTTTCAAAATGCTTCTTCAAGAAAGATGGTCTGTGGTATGGCGAGATTCCATATTTGTCTATTGCCGATAAGTGCTCGGCTGTAAGATATCCTGCATTTTTTCTCCAATTGTACATTGGAAATTCTTCATCGAGTTTTTCCATGTATCTGTCACGGGTAACCTTTGCTAATATACTTGCCGCAGCAATTGATGCAGATTTTGAATCCCCTTTAATTATACATTGTTGAGGATAGGGGTAACTTTTAATCAATTTGTTCCCGTCTACAAGAGTAAGGGTGTTATTTAATCCCTCATTTACACACGAGCATGCAAGGTTCATAGCTTTTAATGAAGCATTCAGAATATTCAGTTTTTCAATATCTTCAACTTCTACACAAACAATTTTATTAACTGTATTGTTTTTTATGACATCATAAATTGAATCTCGCTTTTTAGGAGTAAGTTTTTTGGAATCATTCAGAATTGACAAATCATTTATCAATCCGTCAGTAATTTCGTTAAAATGTACAGCAGCGGCAAATACTCCGCCCGCACCTGGACCACGTCCTGCTTCATCAGTCCCGATAATTATTTTACCGAAGCTTTTGTCAAACTCAAAAAGATGTATTGAATTTTCCTGCATGATATAATCAGCTTATACTGTAATTAGGGAGTTGTCAAAGATATGAATAATTATTTCGAACTTGTTATTACAATTAATCCTACAATGGAGGATATTATTTCGGATATATTTTTTACCAACTTTGACTGTGAAGGAGTTGTTTTGGAAGAAGAAACATACAAAGATTTGGAGATGACTTCCACAACAAGGGGAAAATTGAGGGTGTTTCTAACTTCATATCCTGCGAATTTGAAAGAGATTCTTTCCACAGAACGAGAACTTATGAAATCAAGAGGATTAACGGATGAAGAATTGGGAAGCTGGGAAATTACTCTTGATGAAAAAGAGAATCAAGACTGGTCAAAAAAGTGGAAGGAAAAATGGACGGTTACCCATGTTACCGACAAGATTGCTGTAATTCCATCTTGGTTGGATTATGAACCAAAACAGAACGAAATCACTATAACTCTTGACCCCGGATGCGCTTTCGGAACCGGAACTCATCAAACGACGCAGCTTTGCATGAAAGCGCTGGAAAAATATCTTAAAAAAGGCGATTCTGTTGCAGATATAGGAACCGGATCAGGAATTCTTGCAATACTTGCCAAAAAACTTGGAGCAAGTAGAGTATATGGCTGTGATATTGATGAAACGGTTATAAATGTTTGCAGAGAAAATGCAGTGATAAATGGGGTTGAAGTCGCTTTTGAACTCAATACAGCTGATAAAATAACCGAACAGTATGATTTTGTCTGTGCAAATATTTTACATTTTGTGCTTGCAGAAATTATGGGCGACTTAAAAAATATTACAAAACCAAACGGATTAATTTCGTTAAGTGGAATTTTAGATGAAAAAAAAGATATGGTGCTTGATGCAATAAGGAGAGAAAATTTGAAAATTATTGATACAATATCTCAAGACCAATGGATTTCTTATGTTGTACAAAAAGGCTAAATATTTGGAAGAATGAAATAAATTGTATAATCATTTAGAATTCTAATATGATAGATTTGAACTGGTATTCTACTCTTAATTTACCGCCCTTAAATCCGCCGTCGTGGATTTTTGCTCCGGCATGGACAGCTTTATATACAACAATTTTTATATCGTTAATTTTGTTCATAATAAAAAGAACGGAGACACCTAAAGTTCTCGGTTATGTTCTGTTTTTTGCACAAATTCTTTTAAACCTCGGCTGGACCCCAGTATTTTTTACTTTTCATAAAATCGGATTGGCATTGGCAATATTAATCCTTATGGATATTTTGGTATATTTTAATATAAAAGAATTTTATAAAATATCCAAAAAATCCGCATACTTTTTGATACCATATTTTTTATGGATAATATTTGCAACATACCTAAATGCAGGTATATTGGTTTTAAATTAGCCTAAGTATTTAATTGCATAGTTTGTCCCTGAATTCTGTTAAGAAATTTTACAATTTGAAACTTTTAAATATATAATATATTATTTAAATTGGATAGTTATGCGGGGAGACAATGGAAAATAATTACTTTGCACTGCTGGCGAATGATGTAAAAAAACTATGGAATGGTTTGGATGACGGGCAAAAGCTCGGTATGCTTGCCTTGATTGTTGTAACCATCGTAGCTGCGACTTTTTTCTTATCTAAAGCGATGGAACCTGATTGGGTTGTTTTATATTCAGATTTAAATGAAGTAAATGCATTAACCATCGTCGAGAATATGAAGAAAAACGGATATCAATATAAAATTTCAGAAGATAAAAAGTCAATTCTTGTGCCGTCAAATATTCGTGATGACATGAGGGTTTTTGTAGCTGAAAATGATTTGATAAAAAACGGTGACACCGGTTTTGAATTATTGGATGATATGCAGCTCGGTTCTACAGATTTTAAAAACAAGCTCACAAAACAGAGAATCTTTCAGGGTGAGATTACCCGTGCAATAGAAAGAATTCAGGGAATCAGATACGCAAAAGTACAATTGGCTGAACCGGAACGCTCGATTTTCGAAGATACTGATGAAAAGCCAACAGCATCGGTCATGCTCGTTTTGGAGCCGGGGTATAAGTTAAAAAGCTCTCAGGTAAAAGCCGTTAAAAATTTGGTGGCATATTCCGTTCCGAGGATGACCCCTGAACAAGTATTTATTACTGACCAAAACGGTAATGTACTTTCCGATGAAACATCCAAAAATTCAACCGATATGGAGAGTTTTAAATCTAATCTTGAAAAACAAACTGCCAAAAAAGTCGCTGACGTACTTGAAAAAATAGTCGGTAAAGGTAATGTTTCCGTTCAGGTTAACGCTGATATCGATTTTAATTCCGCTAAGTCTACAATTGAAAGCTATATACCGGTTGAAGAAGGTAAAAATCAAGGAGTTCTTGTAAGTTCTCAGACTGAAGTTGAAACTTATGAAAATCCGAATTTGGTGCCGAATTCGACAATTGTAAATCAAAGGAACTTAAATTATTCAAAGCAAAAAACTGCGATGAATTATAATGTAACTAAGGAAGTTAAACAAGTTATATACGCACCCGGAACTGTGAAAAGACTTTCTATCGCAGTCGCTGTTAATAAGATACTCACAGATTCCGAGAAGGATGAACTTAAGAACTTGGTACTCTCGGCTTCCGGAGTGGATTATTCGAGAGGCGATGTGATATCTGTTTCAGGCTTACAGTTTGAGGGAGCAACAAATGATAGAAAGACTACTATCGAATTAACAAAACAGTACCAGCAAGAACAGATAATTGACTTGATTGTTTCTTCAGTTATGCCACTTCTAGTTGTATTCTTACTTGGATTGTTCGCTCTTATGATAATTAAGGGATTTATTTCAAGGATACCTGTAAGAAAAGTCGAAAAACATGTTCCTGAAAAATTACCTATAAAACAGTCTGAAGAAGAAGAAGAAATTGCAGAAGTAGCACCAAAGATTGAATTTAACAAAAAAGAAATTGCTTCGCAAAAGGAACAGAATATAATAGAAATTAATGAGGCAGTAATGGCGTCGCCTGAAGATGCAGCGAAACTATTGACATCATTTATAAGAGAATAGGAGGAAACGGTTAATAAGCACTAAGTTAATAAGTTAATAAGAAAATTTTAGAAACACTTATTTACTTATCCACTTATTTACTTATTCACTTAAAGACAAATGGGTATAGAAGAAATCAAAAAGGCTAAAGAAGAAGAGAAAAAGACCTTTAAGCGGCCGAGCCAAAAAGTTGCGGCATTATTGATTGCATTGGGGCCGGCTACTGCTTCCGAAATACTTAAAAACATAAAAGATGAAGATTTACTCGAACAAATAACATTAGACATTGCGAATCTGGGTAAAGTTTCTGATGACGAAATGAGCGATGTTTTAAATGAATTTAAAACCGTATTTCAAGCAAAAAATTATATCACCCAAGGCGGTACTGCTTATGCGAAACAACTTTTGGCGCAAGCTTATGGTGAAACTGAAGCTGCTCAAATGCTCGAAAAAGTAAATTCCATGGTTAATACAAATCCTTTTTACTTTTTAAATGAAGCAGATCCTTCCCAACTTGCAAACACTTTCGCATCAGAGAATCCTCAACTTCTAGCTTTAATTTTAGCGTATTTGAGGCCAGAACTTGCCGCTCAGGTCATGTCATTCTTACCTCCTGATGTTCAAGCAGTTGTATCTATGCGTATAGCTGACATGACACCTACGAATCCGGAAATTCTTACTACAATTGAAGATATTGTTCAAAGGAAATTCTCATCATTACTTGTTCAAGACTTTTCTGCTGCCGGAGGTGTAGAGGCCCTTGCTAATATACTTAACTGCTGTGACAGAGGTACAGAAAAAAATATCATGGAATGGCTTGATATTGAAAATCAACAAATGGCACAAGAAGTTCGTGATTTAATGTTTGTATTTGAAGATATTATTATCCTTGACGATAGAAGCATCCAAAGACTTCTTAGAGAAATCGAAACAAAGGTTCTTGCACTTGCACTTAAAGGAACAAAAGAAGAAATCAAAGACAAAATCTTCAAAAATATGTCTGAAAGAGCACAACAAATGCTTAAAGATGATATGGAATACTTGGGGCCGGTTCGTGCTAAGGAAGTTCAAGAAGCCCAAACGAGTATTGTTAATGCAATCAGAACACTGGAAGCTACCGGTGAAATCACTATTACCCGTGCAAGTATTGAGGACGAATTAATTGAGTAACAGAATTAAAAGCGGTGAAATTCAGATAGGAAACAACTACGTTCTGCCTATTGAGCAGTCTAATGTGACGCGTCAAGAAGCAAAAGTAAAAAAAATTATCGAAGAAACTGATGCAATGGCTCAGAAAATTATTGACGGTGCAGAGAATAAATCACAAATTATCGTTAGCACAGCTAATACCGAAGCTGAAAGAATTATTGAAGAATCCAGAAAAAAAGCTCAAGCTGACTATGATGAAGTAAAACAACAAGGCTATACTGAGGGTTTTGAAAAAGGTGTTCAGGATGGATTGGAAAAATTTAAACAAGATGCCAATGAAGCATTGAAATCTCTGGAAACATTATCATCTGCCACATTTGATATAAAAAAAAATATAATAGATTCTGCAACGCTCGATATTGTTGAATTGGTCTCTGCAATTGCAAGTAAAGTTTGTCATATAAAATTTGACGATGAAATTTTACATAAAATTACCATAGATGCCATAAAAGAGCTTAATGAAAAAGAAAATATTACAATAATTGTTAATCCGCAGCTTGTAGAAAATATAAGTTCTATGGTTGAAAATTTCAAAGAAGAGATACCCAAATTGGAATCCGTTAAAATAGTTGAAGATAATTCTGTATCTCCAGACGGTGTAATAGTAGAAACATTGAGTACACGTCTTGATTCCAGAATATCAACAAGAATAGCTGAAATTTCACGTAACATGCTTATGGGTGCCGATGATGAGTTGGAATAAAGATAAGTATTTAGAAATAATTGAAAAAACTGAAACCATTAAGCAAATCGGCAAAATTACCGAAATTATAGGCCTTACTATTGAGGCTGACGGCCCTAAATCATCTATTGGAGATTTGTGTTATATATATAATACTTATGGAGAAAAGCCGACAATGGCAGAAGTTGTAGGTTTTAAAAAGGACAGAATTCTTCTTATGCCTCTGGCGTCTCCTGATGGAATATGTCCAGGTGCTATGGTGATTAATACAGGCGACGCAATGAAAATAGGCGTTGGAAATCAACTTATAGGGCGTGTTTTGAACGGATTGGGCGAGCCTATAGATACTCTCGGTGAAATAAGGTTTTCGGAATATCGTTCGACCTCAGCTGAAGCAATTAACCCATTAAGAAGAAAACGGATATCCGAGCCTCTTGCTCTTGGTATTCGAGCTGTAGACGGATTCGCTACGGTAGGTAAAGGGCAAAGAATGGGTATTTTTGCAGGTTCAGGTGTAGGAAAAAGCACTACTCTCGGTATGATGGCAAAAAACACTTCAGCAGATTTAAATGTTATAGCTCTAATAGGCGAACGAGGCCGTGAGGTAAAGGAATTCATCGAAGAAATTCTTGGAGCAGAAGGCATGAAACGATCTATAGTTGTTGCTGCCACGTCAGAACAACCATCATTAGTTAAAATAAAAGCAGCTTTTGTTGCAACAACAATAGCCGAATACTTCAGAGATAAAGGTATGGATGTCCTTTTTATGTTGGACTCCGTTACCCGTATTGCAATGGCGCAAAGAGAAGTCGGATTGGCTATAGGAGAACCTCCCGCTACGAGGGGGTATACACCATCCGTATTTGCCATGATGCCAAAACTTATGGAAAGGGCCGGAACTACAGAAAACGGCACAATCACAGCATTATATACTGTACTTGTGGAAGGGGATGATTTCAATGAGCCGATTTCAGATACCGCAAGGAGCATCCTTGATGGCCATATTGTGTTATCGAGAGCATTAGCTCATAAAAATCATTATCCGGCAGTAGATGTTTTACAGTCACTTAGCCGTGTTATGGGGGATGTGACAACTCAAGAGCATCGTGACGCAGCGGGGACATTGAGGAACCTCCTTGCCGTATTTTCTAAAAATGAGGATTTAATAAATATAGGAGCTTATGTTTCAGGCTCTGACCCTGCATGTGATAAAGCAATATCTATGATGAATGATATAAATGCGTTCCTTAGACAATCAACCAAAGACAAAATAAGTTATAACGACACAATAGATACAATATTGCAACTTGGACATATGGCAAAAACCTAAATTATACACGTTTACCAAACACTAGTTAGCATAATTTGCAGTATACAGATTTTCCTCTTCAGAACGTTTCCTCTCAAGCTGAATTTGGTTATCTTTTACTATTTCATGCAATTGGTTTATATTTTGCTCTAAACCCACCAAAATTTGTTCCGCATAAACAGAAGCGCTATCCTTCATTCTTGATGCTTCGTCCATAGCTTGGCTTCTTACTGCATTAGCTTCATCATAAGCCTTACGCTTAATTTCTTCGCAATCACTTATAACTTGTTCTTTAATTTTCTCAGCTTCTCTTTGTACCGCTTTAAGCAAATCCGATTCACTAAGTATCCTGCCTGCTTCGGCCTGAGCTTCAGAAATAGTTTTTTCTGCCTTTTGCTGAGCTTCATATTGAAGTTCATCTCTTCTTCTCAAAAGAGCACGAGCCTCTTTTACCTCATCCGGAAGTGCCGCATATAGTTTATCTAAGATGTTAACCACGGTATCTTTTTTTACTATTGCCAAATTACTCAAAAGCGGAAAGCCCTTGTCCAATGCTTCTTCCAATTCATTCATTAAACCGTATATAACGTCTTGTTGTGAACCCATTTCATACTCCATTTATTCTATGATAGTTAATAGAATTGTACAATAAATAATCCCAAAAAGTCAATTCAAAATAATATCAGTTAAGCAATTCCGGATAACTTTTTGCAATATATGTTTCTTCTTGATCAACGGACTGAACAATATCTTTAGACAAACGAGAAACCTCATCAAAATTTACTGCATACAATGATTTAATGAAGAATGGATTAATTTTTATATTCCTTATCAAGCTGTCGTACAACTTATATACAACAACATTTCTGTCTTTGCCGCCATGTTGTTTAAACTTTTTTAGCAAAGCTGGGAACGCTATATCTATACAACACAATATGTCATCTATTCGTTGCTTATCAACAATCATAATATTACCAAAAGTAAATAAAGACTGCGTTTCTACCGTTTTAACCAGTTTGCTAAAATAAGTTTTAAATTCTTCATTTTGTGATTCCATTACTACCTCTTATTTTTTAAATCATTTATGACTTTTGCCACATTTTCACTGTTGTATATAAAACTCCCGGCAACTAAAGAATTAGCTCCCAATGATAAACAAATCTTAGCCGTTAAGTTATTTATACCACCATCAACTTGTATTATCAAGCGTTCGTTTGCATTTTCTTTAAGGCGCGGTATTTTTAGAGCACAATCGTGCATAAACTCCTGACCTCCAAATCCTGGTTCAACCGTCATAACGAGCACCAAGTCAACCTTGTCTAAATACGGAAAAACAGCTTCAGGTTTTGTATTCGGTTTTATGGAAATACCCGTTTTCTTTCCACAACTTTTAATTAAATCAATAACTCTATTTGCTTGTGTTTCGTTTTCGCATGCTTCTACGTGGAATGTTATCAAATCAGATCCGGCTTTTGCAAATGCTTCAATATATTTTTCGGGATTTTCAATCATCAGATGTGTATCTAAAAACATATCTGTTTTTTTTCTTATCGATTTGACAACCGGAACACCAATAGAAATATTCGGTACAAAATGCCCATCCATAACATCAATATGAATCCAATCCGCTCCGGCATTTTGAACCTTTACTATTTCTTTTTCCAAATTCATAAAATCAGCCGAAAGTATTGAAGGTGAAATAATTATCTCATTCATAAAACTAATTCTATCATATTTAATTAAACTTTAAAACATGCACATAAATGAGACAGAGTTTTCTCTTCTAAAACTGGAATTTTATCATCACACAAGCCAATTTCTGCGAGGTTGCATCGTGGATGAAATTTACAACCGTTAATTATTTCTCGAATACTTGGCGGAGTGCCTGTTATTGTATTCAGTTTATTTCCCGAAGAATTTCCTGGAAGAGAATTTAACAACGCATTTGAATAAGGGTGGTTTGGATTTGCAAAAAATTCTTTTGAGTTTGCTGTTTCAACCACATATCCTGAATACATTACAGTAACAGTATCTGCGTAATTACTAATAAGTGCTAGGTCATGTGATATCAAAATTACGGTAGTTTCAGTTTCCTTTTGTATTTCAGAAATCAAATCCATAATTTGTTTTTGTATAGTGACATCAAGAGCAGTAGTAGGTTCATCAGCAATTATAAGTTCCGCATTACAAGCAAGTGCCATTCCAATAATAATTCTTTGTTTCATTCCGCCTGAGAATTCATGCGGATACATTTTTAATTTATTTTCGGCATCTGGTATTTTGACTAAATCCATAACTTCTCTTGCTTTCCTGAGTGCTTGATGGTTTGAAACTTTTCTGTGTGCTTGTATTGCTTCAATTAATTGATTCCCGACAGTATAAAGCGGATTTAAAGAGGTCATTGGATCTTGCGGAATGAGTGCAATTTTATTTCCTCTGATATCACGCATTTGTGCTTCTTTGTAATTCAGTATATTTTCACCGTTAAACAAAATTTCTCCGTTTTTAATAAATGCTGTTTTTGGAAGCAAACGAAGAACTGACATCATTGTCATTGTTTTTCCGCAGCCGGATTCTCCAACAATTGAATGTAATTTTCCCCTTCCAAAACTCAAATTTACATCATAAAGTGCCTGATATTCTCTATCATCAGAACGAAAAAACAAATCAAGATTTTTTATTTCAAGAATATTATCCATAAGAACATTGTACCAGTTGAATAATAATATGTGAATAGGCAACCTTACAGACTTTTTGTGTTATAATTATTTAGGATAAAGGAGATTGTTATGCCAAAAAGAGAGCCCGGTTGTGAACTTGAAAAAGAACTTTTTAAGAATGTTTATGAAAAAACACCTGATTATATAAAAAATTTGGATTTGTTGAACTTTGATAATGACGGAGAATTTACGTTTACACTGAAACGTGAGCATCTTTACCCGCATAGCGAGCAAAACCCCGAAGGGTTAGGACTTTTGGAATGGTTTGCTAATTATTCCAAAGAAGCGAAAGTTTCTACAGCAGGTATAAGGGGACCACAAAATATTCTTTATCCGCAGGACACACGTTTCCCGATTAATCTTGTAGGAATTGTCCTTGCTACGCTTGCAAAAGCACTAGTTGCTAAAAATAAATACAGAGGGAGCGAAATTCGTAAGCTTGCAGGCTCAGAAGTACGCTACAATTCAGATTTATATTTGGATGCAATTACAAGAATACAAGCTGCTCAAGGTATTAAAACTCTCATTCCGCAAGGAAGAAAGACTATTCCAATTTGGCTTGCTTCATTTCTTTGCTTTAAGTTAGATCTCGTTGGCGGTGAATACATTACGTCAAGCCATGGGATTTCCGTAAAAACTGCGACTAAAGATTTAAATTCCCAAGGAAGTCAATATTTGCCGGAAGAATCTTTAGAATTTGTAAATAAAATTCAAGAAATATTTAATATCGCCGAAAATGAAGGTTCATATGAAATAAAAATTTCAGCGAAAGATAACCCTTTAATAGATGAAACCGTTATGGAAGGTTTAAACGACGGCATAGATTTGTATGTTGAATATTTGAAATCCGGTGTTGCTCAAAATCTGGATTCAATTAAAAATATGAAAAGACAATTATTTGTCGAATCAGTCGGAGGATGTGCATACAGAACATTGTCCCGCGTACTTGAAAAGCTTGAAATTTCAAACAAATATCTTTGGAATAACATAGAAGAAGACCCTTTTTTCCATTCGATAGGGAAATATAATACAGACCCCAAGGGCAACAATGTCTTTTACGACTATTCAGTTGACGCAACAGTTATTGCTAAACGACCAAACGGTGAAAAATTCTTTCCGGTTATTGAATCAATGCATTATGATGAAAAACTCAAATTTTTACCTATTGGAACTGTAGTTTTGATTACCGACCCTGACCACGACAGACTCACTGTTTGTCAAATTGAGGCAGTTGGCAATATCCCTAATCTCGATGAACTCGGGATTTCGTATATCCATCTGGGTGAAGAAAGAATTCTGACCGTTTATACAGCAAACCAAGCGTTTTTAATGCTTATGGATTACAGAGTTAAACAACTCAAACATCAGGGTAAATTTAAAAACCATCCAAGATTTATGATTAAAACAACTGCTTCCGCCTTAAGCTGGGATGAATGGGCAAAGGCAAATGATATCAAAGTTGTAAATGTTCCTGTCGGATTTAAAGAAATCGCAAATATAATGAAAAAAGTCGAACTTCAGTTGAGAGAAAATCCTGATAAAGACGTAGTAGTTGAAGACGTTTTCGGAAATGAAATAAATCTTGGGGTTCAACCGAGATTGATTTTTGGCGGTGAAGAATCCGGCGGTATGATTATGGGCTCTGAAGATTTGATAGAATCTCTCTCCGGCAGAAAAGCTGTTGCAATGAGAGAAAAGAGTGCAACTGAAGCTATCATAGTTGCATCTTGTTTGGCTGCAAGACTTGAACATGAAAATAAAACTCTTTCGGAATATTTGGAAGAAATTTTTGAAGAAAATGATATTATTGCAAAATTTGATGTAAGAGAAGACATTTCTTATTACAACGAATCCGAACCTGATATAGAAAAATTGAAACTTGCTAAATCTGAAGGTGAAAAATTGAGGACAAAAAATGATTTGTTCTATCTTTCTCTTGCAATCGCTTTTCGTGAAGGAAAGATAAACCTTGAAAATGTTAAAAATGTACTTAAAGATACGTTTAAAGAATTAAATTTTGATAATTTAACTGATATTAAATTTGTAGGAGACGGAACTTATCTTAAATTTTCCGATAAGTATGTTGAAATAAGGCCGTCAGGAACAGACGCAAAAACAAAAGCGTACTCCGGCGGTGAAAATTTAGAATCAATAAGCGAATTTTCCAGAAGACTCGGAAATTATTCCGGCGAAAGAACTCTGCTCCACAAAGAACTGATTAACGATGAATTTTATGATAATTCTAAAGAAATTGCGATGAAATATTATCTTAAATTCGTAGAGAAAGGTGCTGACAGCACAATTTTTAAAATACCGCAATATAACTATTAAGAATAAGTATGAAAAATAATTTGAGTAAATTTTGGTTTAATATTTCCGACAAAATCCGATTTTTAATTGTCGGAATATTTAACTTTCTCGTTTCGTATTGCATTTATTCTGCACTGGTTTTTGTTTTTGGAGAAAATTTTTATCAATTCTCGCTTGCACTGTCATGGACAATATCTTCTATAGTTTCTTTTACCACTCAGAGAACATTTGTTTTTCCTGTTAGAGGTAATATTATAAAGCAATACTTAAAATGCTGTACTACGTGGTTTTTTAGCTATTTAATAAACGCTTTTTTATTGTGGTTTATAGTAGAACAATTAAAAATCAACGTATATTTGGGACAATTACTCGCAGTGTCAGCCAGCGCAGTGTTTAACTACATAATGTTCAAAATTTTTGCGTTCAGAAAATAATTAGATACTATGAAACTTAACCAAATCCTGTTTGCGCATTCTGATATTTTCGGGAGTAATTTCAACAAGTTCATCATCACCAATATATTCAAGGCATTCCTCAAGCGAAAGCTCTTTATGTGCCTGCAATGTGACCATAACATCGGCTGTTGCACTTCGCATATTTGTAAGTTTTTTGGTTTTACAAATATTTACAACAATATCCTGAGCTTTATTACCTTCCCCGATTATCATACCTCTGTAAACCTTTGTATGCGGAGTCACAAAGAATACACCTCTGTCTTCAAATTGTGCTAACGCATAAGGAACAGCCTCGCCTTGTTCATGAGCAAGAATTGAACCGCTTCTCTGTTTCGGGATATCACCTGCATAAGGCTTATACTCGTCAAATGTATGATACATAATACCATCGCCTCTGGTCATTCTTATAAATTCAGAACGAAAACCAATTAAACCCCGCGCAGGAATTGAGAACTTCATCTTTGTTCTGCTATTCGAGTTACTCATTTCAAGCATTGTGGCTTTTCTTCCCGAGAGTCGATCAATAACACTTCCTGCATATTCTTCAGGAACATCGATAAGCAGATTTTCAAAAGGTTCGCAATGCTCACCGTTAATTTCTTTATATATAACTTCCGGCTTTGAAACTTGAAATTCGAATCCTTCACGACGCATTGTTTCTATTAATATACCCAGATGAAGCTCCCCTCTTCCTGACACTTTGAAACAATCCGTAGAATCTGTATCTTCAACCCTTAAACTCACATTTTTCTCAAGTTCATCATAGAGCCTTTTTCTAATCTGTCTTGATGTTACAAATTTGCCTTCTTGACCGGCATAAGGACTGTCATTTACAGAAAAATTCATCTGCAATGTCGGTTCATCAACCTTTATTAATGGCAATGGATTAATATTGTTTGGGTCGCACAATGTTTCACCAATATGAATATCTGAGAACCCTGCAATACCTACAATATCACCCGCTTCTGCAGATTCAATTTCAACCCGGCCTAAATCTTTAAATCCAAATAGCTTTGTTATTTTCCCCTTAGCAACAGAACCGTCTGCTTTCACCCACGCTACAATGTCTTGCGAATGAACAACTCCGTTAGCTATTCTCCCTACTACGATTCGGCCTACATAATCATTATAGTCAAGAGTTGTAGCTCTAAATTGGAATGGCTTTGAGGAATCACCTTCAGGCTCTTTAATATTTTCAATAATACAATCGAGCAACGGCACCATATCTTTTCGAGGGTCATCAAGTTCTTTAATTGCAAACCCATTTAAACTGCTTGAAAATATAAAAGGAAAATCTATTAAATCTTCTCTGTCAGTGAGTTCTGTAAATAAGTCAAACACCTTATCCAATGAAGTTAAAGGCTCAGCCGCAGGTTTATCAATTTTATTTATTACAACTATAATCTTAATTCCTAATTCTAAAGCCTTGGAAAGTACGAATCTGGTTTGGGGCATAGGCCCTTCCGCAGCATCAACAATGAGTAGAGCACCGTCTACCATTCCCAATACACGTTCAACTTCCCCTCCAAAGTCTGCATGCCCCGGAGTATCAACAACATTTATCTTAACACCTTTGTATTCTATAGAAATATTTTTAGAAAGTATGGTAATTCCCCTTTCACGTTCGAGGTCGTTACTATCAAGCACTCTTTCCTGCACCTGTTGATTTGCTCTAAACACCCCGCTTTGTTTTAAAAGACAGTCTACAAGAGTCGTCTTGCCGTGGTCAACGTGCGCAATAATTGCAATATTTCTTATATTTTCAGATGACATAATTCTTTACCCGTTATCTCTGGTGTACTATTTACACTTTTATTGTATGGGCTAAAGCTCTAAATGCAATATCGCAATCAACAAGCCGGAAATATACCTACAATCACTTATTCACTCAAAAGTTGTTGATATTTATTTTATTTTTGCAGTTAAAAATCATATTTCAAAATATACTTTTTGATGTATATTTATGGTAATATAAGGGAAATCACAAGATGGTAATTACATGTTTAAAATAAAAAGAGAAAAAGATGCTTTGTATATTTCTCACAGTGCCGAACTCTTAATTTGGCTTATTGTAATCTTGATTATTGTTGCCATTTCCTCATTTAGCTTTATCTATAAATCAAAAAACGATGAAAATGATTATCAGGTATTCTTACCCGATGTTGACGGATTGACTGTCGGAGCTGCCGTTAGGATGATGGGAGTGGAAGTCGGGCATGTCGTCAAAGTTAAGCCTGTAAAGGATGAGGTCTATGTTAAGTTTATATTAACTAATCCCGATGTACACATTCCTCAAGGAACATCTGTTACAGTAGAATTCAGCGGAATGGCGGGTTCAAAGTCTTTAGAATTATATTTACCTGATGAAAATACATATATTGATAAATCGACCCCTATAATGACTGTAAATCCGCCGAAAAGACTTCATGATGCATTAAAACTACTGGATGACATGTACAAAAAATTGGGTTCAATAATATACACATGCTCTTCTTTCGGTAAAAAGCTTAATGAAGCAGACTTGAAGATTGAGCAAAACAGCAACCATTCAGAAAAAGATTTTGACGGTCTTATAAGATATTCAAATGAATTTTTGGAAAATTCAACGCAAAAAGCAGATGAAGTAAGGAAAAATATTGAAGGATTTAAGAAAAATGGAAAAGAATTACAGTAACCTGAAAGTGGTGGAAAATCCTATAGTTAATCAAAGTTTGTGTACCATAAGAGCAAAAAATACAGATACACAAGGGGTCAGATTAGCTGCAAGGAAACTTACGAGGATTTTGCTTTATGAGGCGACAAAAAATTTGCCGCAAACAGAAGTGGAGGTTGAAACTCCTCTTACAAAATTTATGGCAAAGACTATAAATCAAGATATTACTATAATAATTTCTCCGATTTTAAGAGCAGGTTTAATTTTTACCGATGAAGCGGTTGATATTCTTCCTCAGGCGACAATAAGACATATAGGAATGTATCGTGATGAAAAAACACTAAAACCGGTTTGGTATTACAATAAAGTTCCAATGCCTGTCGATAATCCGGATAATTACTATGTTTATATTACAGACCCAATGCTTGCAACAGGAAATTCTCTTATCGAAGCTATAAGACTTTATACCGAGAAAGGTATACCGCAAAAAAACATTTGCTGTGTTTGTATGATTTCAGCTCCACAGGGGATTGATGCAGTATTTACGGAATTTCCTAACATAACTCTAATAGTGGCCGCAGTTGATTCACATCTTAATGAAAAAGGTTATATCGTTCCGGGCATGGGCGATGCAGGAGACAGAATCTTTAATACTTTATAAAAGAAAGGAAAAATACTATGATTAATGAAAAATTGCAACAAGCATTTAACGAACAAATCAACAAGGAATTTTATTCAGAATATCTTTATTTATCGATGAAGGTAAAATTTATGGAATGGAATCTTCAAGGCTTTGTAAATTGGTTTGGAGTTCAGGTGCAAGAAGAACATGCTCATGGAATGGGAATGTTTGATTACCTTGATGAAAGAGGGGGGCAAATAAGATTGGAAGCTATTGGAAAACCTGAATTCCACGGAACAACACCTCTTGAAATTTTTGAAGAAGTTTTAAAACATGAACAATTTGTTACAGCAAGTATTAATCATGTAGCAGATGTAGCTGAAGAAGTAAAAGATAGAGCTGCTTTGCATCTTCTTGACTGGTACATAAAAGAACAAGTCGAAGAGGAAGCAAATGTAGGTAGTCTTTTAGCAACATTAAGACTTATTGGTGATGACAAAAAAGCGTTGCTAATGCTTGATAAAGACCTTGCAGCAAGAACATTCGTTCAGCCGGTTATTGGTTAGTTAAGTTAATAAGAGAAAAGTTAATAAGTTAATAAGTTAATAAGCGGGTTAAAAATATAAAATTACAATTCTCCCTCTCTTCATAAGCATAGGGAGAAGTTTTAATAACTTGCTTATTAACTTAACTCTTATTAACTTATTAACTCAATCACAACGAACCAGTTATCTTCCCTAGCACAACTCTTTTATCAGCGCCTGTGCAGGAGGGAAGATTGTTTGGTATACCATAGTATGTACAATAACCCAATAGCGCAAATGCCATAACTTCTTTATAATTGTTTGAAATTCCGTAATCTTCATGTGTTTTGAGTTCGATTCTTTTTGGTAAATATTGACGTAAAAATTTCATCATAGTTTTATTATAAGCTCCACCACCGCCAATAACCGCAGTATCTACATGAACTTGGGGGTAAATAAACCTTTCATAAGCTTGTGCAATTGTTTTAGCTGTTAAAGCTGTAAGCGTTGCTATAATATCTTTTGCCTCTGGTGGTGCTGACTTTAAGATATTTTCTATATATTTTGTCGAAAAATATTCTCTACCTGTAGTTTTAGGGGGTTCAAGGAAGTAGTATTCATCCTGCAAAAGGCAATCCAGCCAGCTTTCACAGATATTCCCTTCCGCAGCAATTGCACCATCTTTGTCATATTTTTGATTAAAGAATTTTTGAACACAGTAATCAATCATAATATTTCCGCAGCCCGTATCAAAGCCAAATGTATCACATTCATCAGACACGACTGTTACATTTGATATTCCGCCGATATTTTGCACTAAAGAATTTTTAAACCAAACATTATCGGCAAAACAAACCAAAGGTGCACCCTGTCCGCCTTGTGCAATATCAGCTTCTCTATAATTGGATATTACAGTGCAGCCTGTTTCTTTCGCAATAACTGAACTCTCACCTATTTGCAATGTACTTTTTAATGAAATATTATCAAGTTTTTCATCAAATGGATAATGATAAACAGTCTGACCGTGAGATGATATAAAATCAGGTTTCCCAAATTCTCCAATTAAAATATTTGCAGCATCTGCAAAACATTTTCCAACAGCAAAATTAAGCTGACAAAGCTCTTTAATATTTATATCGCCTCTGAATGCCGAAAAAATCTTTGCACGAATATGCTCCGGGTATGGATGATTGATTCCCTGCAGCAATTTTACCGACATATCAGGAAAGACTTCGCAAAGTCCTGCATCAATTGAATCACAGGAAGTGCCTGACATAAGAGCTATAACTTTTTTGGGTTCTTTTTCTTCCATAAGAATCTATTATGTCCAATATTTGTCGAGCCAAGTTGTCGGTTTAACGTATCTCAACCCGCCTTTACCTTTAAACCCTGCCCTTGCCTGTTCAGGAGTCGGTCGCCCATGGAACACGATAATCTTGGCTTCTTCCGGGTCTTTTGGAAGCAAAAAGAAATTGAGCGGGAACGGCTGCAAACAATTACGCTTAAAACTTACACACCAAGCAGATGGCCAGTATCTCAAAATTCCTTTTTCATGCATTTGATATGATAAAAATGCCTGTTCATTTTTATAATCATGCCTTATTTCATTACCCAATTTATAGAAATTTTCCAAAACTTCAGGATATTTTCCGACTTCGAATCTGAAAACAGAAGAATTTCCAATAATATCTTTCGGGAAATCCCAGTCTTTTACAATAAAGAAATCCCCTTCTATTTCAAAAAACGGGTCAAGACACTGCCTGATTACAATATCTAAATCCAAAAATAGGGCTGTTCCTTTTAAATCAGCAAGTTCTTTATTGAACAAGGATAATTTTCTCCAGCCTTTGTCACCGATATTAGGATTGTCACTGTACGGCGGAAGTTCCCTTGTTTCTATTCCTTCAACCAAACCTTCAGTATTATCCGTAAAACATACAAATCTGTGCGGAATCGTTAAATTTTTTTCAACCATCCTATAAAGGCGATTAACATATTCCGGCCCAAACTTTGTTCCCCATTTTATACAAATAACATTCTTTTCCATATACTCTCCTAAAATCAAGCTCTTGTTTTAATTTAAAAACAAATATAAAGGGTTGTCAATTTAAATAGTGAATACTAAAGAATAAAAAAACAAAACTTTTGCAGTATAATTACCATATGAACATCATTGACGAATTTGATACTATAGCTGCGGTTGCTACTCCGTTCGGGAACGGAGGTGTTGGAATTATACGTATTTCAGGCGAAAAAGCCTTTGAAATAATCAAGAAGATTTTTTCAAACCCAAAATTTGAACCTAAGAAATTTAATTTTGGTAAAATTGCGGATGGAGGAACTATTATAGATGAGGTTATAGTTCTTCCGTTTTTTGCACCAAACAGCTATACAGGAGAAGATGTCATTGAAATTCAATGCCATGGCGGGGTAAATGTAATAAAAAATATCCTCGATTTAGTTTTAAAAAATGGTGCGAGAATGGCAGAAAAAGGCGAATTTACAAAACGTGCATTCTTGAACAAGCGAATGGATTTGTCTCAAGCGGAAGCTGTTGCCGATATTATTCATTCAAAGACTTCTGAATTTGCAAAAGTTTCTGTGAAAAATCTTTCCGGTTCTTTAAAGGAAAAAACAAATGAAATTCGCAACGATATTTTTGAAATTTTATCTAAAATCACTGCAGGAATTGATTTTCCTGAAGATGTTAAAGAACCGGAATATGATTATTTGGTTGAAACTTTTGAAAATATAATCTCAAAAATTAATGAAGTACTTGCAGGAGCAAATTCATCAAATATTTTGAGGCAGGGTATTTCTGTTGCAATTGTCGGAAAACCTAATGTCGGAAAATCCTCTTTGTTTAATGCTCTCTTAAGTTTGGATAGAGCAATTGTTACTGATATTGCAGGTACGACAAGAGATATACTTAAAGAAACTCTGGATTTGGGAATTCCCGTTACTCTTATAGATACAGCCGGCATTCATAATGAAAGTGAAAACAAAGTTGAATCAATCGGGATTGAGTATTCCAAACAAACTTTGAATGACGCTGATTTGGTATTGTTTGTTTATGATGCAAGTCAAGGAATAAACGAAGATGACAAAAAAATTCTTGAACTCATAAAAGACAAAAATCATATAATCATTGCAAATAAATCCGATTTAGCAGAGAAACATAACAAAGACGAAATTTTTCTCTCAGCCCTTACTGGTGATGGTATAAATGAACTTCGGAAAACTCTGACTTCAAAAGTGTGTGAATTTGAACCGGAGAATTTGGAGTTTGTTACAAATACAAGACAACAAAATTGCTTGAGAAAAGCAAAATCTGCACTTGAGCAGGCATTATTGGCCGCACAGCTTAAAGAACTTCAGGATTTAATATCAATAGATGTAAAATCAGCGATTTTGGCTCTTGATGAATTAACGGGAGAGTTAATTACTGACGATGTTTTGGATAATATCTTTGAGCATTTTTGTATTGGGAAGTAATTAAGCGGCTGTGTGATTCTTTCCCACTTATCATTTATTACGAATTTTCCTTGAAACTTCTGAAATATTCTCCCTTATTTACCCCCAAAAAAAAACCTTTCTTTTTGGAAAGGCTTGGAATTTTTTTAATAATTCCTCATGTTAGAAGGTTAGTGTGTAGGTTGTATGAAAGGTAGTGTTATGTGTTTTCTTATTTATTGCTTACATATATATAAAGTATTTCTTTTTTGCATAATTGCATAGTTTTAGAAAATTGTTACAAAACTTAATATTTTGAATCATGAAACATTGTGATAGAATGGTTGAAATGGAGGTGTGTGTTATGAATTTTAGAATTAATGGTTTGCGTGCCGGGATTCTTACTGCTATGCTTGCGATTGGTGGCGTAAGCTGTAAAAGGGCATATTATAAACCTGTACCAAAAGAACAAGTTCCACAAAGAACTGCAGACGTTGTAGATTCTTTGTATCGAGAAGGCTTGAAAATCAAGAATGATGGAAAATATGAATTAGTTAGAAGAGATACCATAAGATTTTTTGATGCATATACAAATAATCCGAAAAAACTTGAAAATACATTCAAAACGCGAATAGCTTTTGAAAAAACTCCAATCAATGAGTATGACATGGAGTGGTATACTCTTAATGCACCTGTGTATATAGTATCTGAAAATCAAATCCTGGAGAAAAACAACAGAGCTTATATAGCGATTGAAGAATATGACAAATTAAAAAAATAGTTCGGCTTATATAGTTTATAGTTAATTCTCCGTCTTTAAGTTTTATGTTTGTGATACAATTTATTAAGCAAACATAGAAGAGGTTTTAGATATGGATAACTTAAGAGAAAAATATGAAGTTGTTATAGGGCTTGAAGTTCATGCGCAATTGAAAACAAAATCAAAAATTTTTGCGCCTGATTCAACAGAGTTCGGTAATGAACAAAATACTCAGATAAGCCCAATTACATTAGGCATGCCCGGAGTTCTGCCGGTTTTGAATAAAGAATGCGTAAATATGGGGATTCTGCTTGGGTTGGCATTGAATTGTGAAATCCCGAACAGATGCAAGTTTGACAGAAAACAATATTTTTATCCCGACCTTCCGAAAGGCTATCAAATTTCGCAGTACGATGAGCCTATTTGTATAAATGGCTGGATAGATGTAAAGGGGAAAAGGATTGGTATTACAAGAGCACATCTTGAAGAAGATGCAGGAAAACTTGTTCACGTAGGCTCTGCCGGCATAAACGGTTCTTTATATTCTCTTGTTGACTTAAACAGAGCGGGAACTCCGCTTTTGGAAATCGTTTCTGAACCTGATATGCGCTCATCCGAAGAAGCGAGGGCTTATATGGAAGAACTCAGAAATATCGTAAGATATCTTGGAGTCTGTGACGGAAACCTTGAAGAAGGCTCAATGAGATGTGATGCCAATATTTCAATTATGCCAAAAGGTTCTACAAAGTTTGGTACTAGAGCGGAAATCAAGAATATTAACAGTTTTTCAGCTCTTCAAAGAGCTGTCGAATACGAAATTGACAGACAAATAGAAATTGTCGAAGAAGGTGGAGAAGTTGTTCAAGAGACAAGACTCTGGGATGATAATTTGAAAGAAACCCGTTCTATGAGGGGGAAAGAGGATGCGCACGATTACAGATATTTCCCCGAACCTGATTTAATGCCTCTTGAAATTTCAAGAGAATGGGTTGAAGATATCAGAAAAAATATGCCTGAACTTCCGGAAGCTAAAAGACAGAGATACATGAGCCTAGGTTTAAGCGAATATGATGCAAGAATTATTGTTGATCAAATGCCATTGGCTTTATTCTTTGACGAAGTTTTAAGACTGGGAGCTAACCCAAAAGCCGCTGTAAACTTTATAATGGGCGAAATTTCGGCATACTTAAAAGAAAACAAAGTTGAAATAAATGAAACGAAATTGACTCCGGAAAATCTTGCAGAATTAATTGCAATGATTGAAAAAGGAACAATTTCGAATAATATAGGTAAACAAATTCTTGTAGAAGATATGATAACGAACGGTGAAAAAGCTTCTGCAATCGTTGAAAGAAAGGGCTTGAGCCAGATTTCTGATGAAGGTGCTATTAAAGCAATTGTTGAGAAAGTTGTAAATTCTCATCCTGCTGAGATTGAAGCATACAGAAACGGCAAAACCAATTTGCTCGGATTCTTTGTCGGTCAGGTTATGAAAGAAACTAAGGGCAGAGCTAACCCGAAAACAGTTAACGAACTCGTCAAAGAAATTCTCGGTTAATCATATAACCGACGCATAGCAAACTTTCATTTTACCATAATGAAGGTTTTGGTATGTGTGGACTGGTATATAAAACTACCATTACGAAACAAATTCTATAAAGAGTCCTGATAGTATACTTATCAAAAATAATATAACAATAACTTTTGCGGAATCTTTAATATTGTTATTTTTAAGTAATACCAAAATACCCAAGCCGGCATTTGCTAACAAACCGCTCATTGCAGCCCCAAAGGTTATTGTTCCTTTTATTAACATCATAGTTATTGCAATAGATATAGCACAATTAGGAATTAAACCAATTATCGACGCTATAATACACTGTATAAAGCCATTGCCGCTGCTTGCCATAAATTCTGCAATTTGAAAATGTTCAAATGCATAGTTTAGCACCAAAGTAATAATCATAATAAATGACAGAATATTCACTGTATGTTGAATCGGGTGCAATAGGAGTTCTATCTTGTTTACTCCCTCTGGTTTATGATTGCAGCACCCTTCATCATGAACATGTTCATGTGCTTCTTCTATAACTTCTTCTACAGAATCCTCCGTATTAATAACATCAGGATTATTAAAATGTCCTGCCAGTATATCAATAAAATATCCGCCGGTAATTGCTATCAAAAGTTTTAAACCAACTATCGGAATAATAAGATGAGCTTTGTCAGGATGTGCAAGTAGTATAGGAATAGACTCGTCAGAAGTTCCCAAATATACTGCAATCAGACACCCTCTTGTAATCATTCTTCTGGAATACAGACTGCTGGCTATAACCGAAAACCCGCACTGCGGGAAAATAGAGGCTAAAGCTCCAACTGCAACGCTTCGTTTTCTGGCTTTTTTTATACAAGAATCCATTTTATCGGAAAAATAGAATTCAATAACTTCAATCAAAATAAATATAAAGAACAAAAAAGGCAAAAGATGCAAGCTATCTACAATTGCGTCTGTTATCCATTCTTCGAGGGGTAAATGTTCTATCAAATTATCGATAGGCGCAAAAATCATTTCGTTTAAGTCGTTTAGTTTTTTCAAAATTGATATAAGCATTATTCTCTCTCCTAAATTATTAAAACCTGATTGCTACTATAAATCAAGCTCTTTATTCAATCTATCCGTGAGCTTATTATAATTCTTGCTTACAGGAGTACTGACAGATTTGTCGATCACCTCCAAAAATACTTTTGAATTATGTTTGTTATTATTTACAATATTTGCAATATCTTTTCTGGCAGGAACAATCAAATCCGTATTAGCAAAATATTCGGATGTCTTTTTTGACGATAAAAATTGAACAAATTTTATCGCATTTTCTTTTTGTTTTGATTTTTTTGAAACAGACCAGCCGGAAACATCGCAATACTGTGGTTTTTCACCATTCGGGAAATTTATTACAGCCCAATTAAAATTGGCTTTTTCGGAAATTTTTGGATACATCCATCGACCTGACAGATAGAATACTATTTTGCCCTCCAAAAACATTTGAGTGAGTGTAGAACTGCCTACCTGGCTTTTTTCCGGAGCATAATTATTCGTTTTCAAGCTTTTGTAAAAATTAATTGCTTCAATGCTTTTTTCAGAATTAACTATGTTATTTAGATTTTCATCCAGAATCCCGCCTCCAAAGTATGCTAAATACGGCATAATCCAGTATACTGAATCCTCATAATTCAGACAAAACTCCGATTTATTTGCAGTTCTTTCACAAATTTTTATTAAATCATTGATAGTCCAATTGTCATTAGGAATAGACGTTTTATCTAAATTTACATAAAATACAAGGTTTGAAATATCTCTTGGTATACCAAGCAATTTGCCGTGATAACTCATCCCTTCTAGAGTTTGAGGATAAAAGGCATTTTTATCAGTATATTTGGTCAAATCCTCCAGATAATCTGCATAAATCGGTAAATACAGATTATTTAGAAAAATAACATCAGGTGGAGTATTCGATGCAAACATCAAATGAATCTTTTGAAAATAATTTTGAGGAATATGAATAAAATTTATTTTTATATCAGGATTCTGTTTCTCAAACTCATTTATTGCGTGCCTGAGGACCCCAACTTCTGTCACAGAGCCCCATGTAGCAAATGATATAGTACCAACCATATCCTTGGAACAAGAACACAAAAAAAACGGAAGCATCAGCAACATTAAGATTCGTTTAATCATAAATCTACTACGTACCTAATTTGTCCATCCAGAACATCAACGATAAATTTATTTGAACCAATTTTTATTAAATATCTCGGGGTGCCATCCGCTAACGTTTCGCTCAATCGCGCAAATATTTTTTCACTGTTCAAAGAATCATATGTTTTGACAACACTTATATTGTTTCCGTTATTTGCAAGTATAGCATAACCATTGGTATATTTTGCCAGATGACACTCTATCATTGAATCTATTTTCGCCGAACTTATAACATCATATTTAGTTCCTTCTATAACACACCTTACTATAGATGTATTATTATCTTGTTTTTGTTCAACTTTTGTCTCAACCTTAGGCTTGTTTATAATAGATTCATCTAAATGCTGTTTTATATTTTGAACAACTTTAGCACTTTCTAGCTTTTTAATTAATTCATCAGACTTATTATGACGTTCTTTTTGCGGTTTAACCTGTTGATTCCTTGCAAGATTTTGCGGCACAAACTTTTCAGTATTTTCTTCTCTTTTTCGCTTTTCATGTTTTATAAGATTCAATTTATTGCTAATCTTAAATTTCCTTGTCTCCTGGTTTGACTGCTTTGTTTGTTCTTGTTCCTGCTGCACTATTTCAGTATTATTATTTTTAATTTTATCTTTCTCTGCATCTAAATCAACATAATCTGGTCTGTACAAAGCCTCAAAATCATCATAATCCGACTGCTCATATACTGATTGCTCTTCTTCATCAGCGACTTCAAAATTACTGAACTGGCTAAATTCTTTTTGTATATCAACAACAGGAACTTCTTCAGTCATTTCTTCATCGTCAAAGTTATTTATTATTTCAAACTTTCTTGTACCATCATCAAATGGCTTAAATTGAACATTTGAAATACTTGCAAGTAATGATTTCTCATCAGGTACATACTCTTTTGGCTTTGGTTCCCTATATTTTTTCGGATTTGTAAGAACATCATTTAAATCAGGTAAACCTGAAATTTTTAACTTTGATACTAAACCAGAATAGGATTGATCCACAACTTGAGTAGCTTCAGTCGGAAGCATACCATCAGTTTTAATGGAGGATTTATTTTTTGATGGTTCTGTTAAATCAATATCAACAGAAAGTTTGCTAACTTCATATCCTTCACTAAAATATACCGTTTGCGGCTTAGCATTGGATACTATTGGTTTTTTACCATGTTTTTTCAATTCTTCAGATAGATTTGGAAGCATGTCCCTTACATTTAAAGTTAATATTTCTGTTGGTTTTGGTTTTTTTGGCTGACTTTCACTTATTTGTTTAGCCATTTCGTCTGTACGTTTTGAATCTGTCCTCAAATCATTTATAAAGTCCTGATCAATTTCAATTGATATAAGTTTTTTAAGAATTGCAATATCCTCTGCAGAAAAATATATGTTTTGAAGTACAGCATAATCTGTAACCAAATTTTCTAAAATTTCTTTATTTGATGGCTTTTTAGGCGCGATTGGGCTTGAAACTGCATATTGTTCAATATTTTGAATAACACTATCGCTAATCTCAGACTGCAGAAGCTCACGAAAACACATAACATCATCTTTTGTAAACTTTATTCCCTTTTCTTGCAAGACTTTTTCATAAACTTCTTCATCGTAGCCGGCAGAGGCTTGCTCTATTTCAGTTTCTTTTATCTTTGACTGTAAATCTTCATCATCAAAAGAAAATTCACTTAAAAAATCGTCGAGAGCATCTCCTCCTTCCTCTCGATTTGCTTCTTCTGATTTTTTAGCAACCTGTTCTTTAAAAAGTTCATCTAAATCAACAACTTGAACCTCTTCTTCATCAGGTTTTGTATATTCATTGTTACCCGCAGCTTGTATAGTATATGTATTGGCAGGCATTTTATCCTGAACTGAGTAAATATCCTGTTTATTAGTTGTACGCACCACATTACGTTTTCTTGTTGGTTTAGTTTGTTTCTCTTCAGGTTCATCATCAATATCAATCGTCAGTTTTTCACCCATTACATTTGTAAGTTTATCTTTAGCCTTAACATAGAAGTATATGCTGGTTAAAATTATGAAAACAACCAATAAACCTATAAGCGATTTTTGATGAGATTCTTCATTTGCCCGTGCCAGAGCGATACTATTGGCAGCGACTGGTTTTTGCTGAACATCAGTCGATTCAGCATGTACAGGTTTTTCCTGCTCTTGAACAGATGTTTCACTAATTTTTCTTTGGGCCTCTTGAGCCTTCAAAGCTTCTTGCTGTTGTCTGCGTCTTTCCGCCTCTCTTTTCTGAGCTTCTCTTTCCCGCGCTTCTCTGCGTTGGCGTAACTCAGCCTCACGTCTTGCGTTTTCTTCCGTTTGGCGCAAAGCATCTTCTCTTTCTCTCATTCTATCTTCATTCGATATACGAGTTTCAATTTCATACGGATTATCTGAAGGAATATACAAGGTTGTATCCATATTAAGATTTATATTTCCATTTGTTCTGATAAGAATTTTTGTATACCCCTTATTTCCGTTTGAATAAGGCATTTTTTTTATTTCAACAGATTGAATGCTATCGGAAACCTTTGACAAATTCGGAGTCGGAGCTGAATTATCAAACTCAGGCAACATAATCACATAAGTTGAAGCATCGCTCTTTCTCGTCACCGGCTGCCCTTCATATTGCATTTTAGTACCTAATATGACACTAATTTCGTGGCTATTTATCGGTTTAAATTCAAGATTCATTAAACAATTTTTATAATTATCAGATGCAAATGAACCTGTTACCGTAACAACAGAGGCTAGCATCAGAATTAATGTTCTCTTCTTAAAATCCTTCATACCAAGTATTTTAGCATAATATTACAAAATAATACACAAGTTTACAAAATTACTTGAAATTACATATCCGTAACTACCAATCTCTTATCAGAAACAATTTTTTCAATATTCAAAGAAGTATACAAACAAGAGCCATATATAAATTCGCATTCATAATAACTATCTGAAGAAGCATCTTCTGCAGGCTCCTGATATTCGAAAAGTTCGTTAATTTTATCTATAAGTAAGGCTAACTGAAGCTCATTACTTTTTATAATTATAACCGGCTTCTTTTCATTTGTCTCCTCACAAACCAGCCCCAAAAACTTTTTCAGATTGACAACAGTGATATAATCTCCTCGAAGATTCATAATTCCTTCAATAAAATCAGGAGTGCCCGGAACCTTTGTAATACTCGTATCTTTTAGTATTTCTTTAACGTAATCCAAAGAAATACAATAAAAATCGCTATTTAGATTCAAGGAAATGTACTTATCTTTAACCTGGCCACCACCTGCAGCCAATCTAAGTGCAGATTTTTCAGTCATATCATTTGTTCTCTTTGTCATGATACTCCTGGATTCGTCATCTGAAGGGAAAAGAGCTGGCACATCTACTACAGAAACATTATTATTATGGCTTTTTAGTAAATTCTCCAATGAATAAACATTAACCACAAAAATTGTTTCCTCATTATATTTGTATAGCGCCTCAATAATCATTTTGCTATCTACAAAAGGTATTTGGTCTACCATCGCACTATCAAAAGGTATAATACCCAGTATTTTATTAGTTATTATCCCGAATATAACCTCGTCAGTTTTAACAATCAATAAATCGTCGTTTGCACTGTACCCGGGAACATCAATATTCAAATAGAATCTTAAATCTACAACATTAATTACAAAATTATTATATTTTAACAAACCCACTATATTATTTGGTAATTTTTGCGGATAATCTAAACTTGGAAGTTTCATGATTTCCAAAACATTATCTGTATTAACCGCATATTCATTGTCACCTACTTGAAAATACAGGTGCGTATTTTTCTTCTGCTCAATATAACTATTGTTCATGCAACACTACCCTGTTCCTTCCTCCTTGCTTAGCACGATATAGTGCCTCATCAGCAGATTTTAATATATCTGCCGATGTCAATAAATCTTGATAGTTCATTGTAAGCCCAATACTAACAGTAACTTTTGCCTTAACTCCGTTATATTCGAAATCATATTCTTCAACCATATTGCGCAACCTTTGTACAGGAATAATGGCTCCTTCAATCCCGGTTTCCGGCATAATCATAACAAATTCTTCTCCGCCATACCTATACAACAAATCAGTTTTTCGAAACGCCTGTTTCATTAAATCTGCAACCGTTTTTAAAACATAGTCACCGTATTGATGCCCATATGTATCATTAACCTTTTTAAAGAAATCTATATCTAATATTGCAAGAGAAAAATCTGCAGGATGTCTTTTTGTACGGTTGTGCTCCTGCTCTAATCCTATCTCCAACTGTCTTCTGTTATATAATCCTGTCAATCCGTCAAGCACTGACATAAATTCTTTCTCGGTATACTGATATTTCATCTTGAATATTGCGAGAAGTTCGCTAATCATTATATCAAAATACCTGAATGATGAATAATTTACATCGTGTCTTGTATAAAAACAAATACCGCCAATTAATTTTTTATCGAATACTAATGGAATAACAATCTTGGAAGTAAAATCAGAAATTTGAAAATCCATTTCTTTACCAAGAAGCATTTTTACAACTTCAAATTTTGTATCTTTGATAGTTTTATGTTCTTCTAATGTCCTAAAAAAGTCATATGACACGTCGTTTAAAAGATTTTTTGAAAGATTTCGTCCAAGAGTATCAATATACAATATATTCTCAGCCAAATCATCAGGCGAAGCAAAGTAAATTCCCGCGACATGGTATTCAACAAATGAACTTAACAAAGAAAACAACTTCTCAACGAGGATTCTTTCATAGTTCAAAAAGTCACTTAAATTTCTAAATTCACTTGAAAATATACTTTTCATTAGCAAATCATTAAGAATGCTGTTCAATTTAAACTGTGCAGGGCTGGCAGAGTCAGCTTTCGCCGCTAATGCAAGTTTATACTCCTCCTTAACCGGATATCTTCTCACAGTAGCAACTACTTGAGATATAAGTTCCTTCATATCAATAGACTTTGATAAAAATAACTGTGCTCCCGCTTTTTTACCCCAAAAAGTATCTATCTTCTTATCCATTACCGTTAACAAAATAACCGGAATTTTTTTTGTTTCTTCATCATTCTTTAGCATTCGGCAAAGTTGGTAGCCGTCAATACCGGGCATCACAATATCAGATAAAACAACATCAGGCGCAAAACTATATACCTTCTTATAAGCTTCAGAGCCGTTAGATGCCGCTTCCACTACAAAACCGCCTGACTCCAAGCCTTCCTTCAGAAATTGTAATTCGGTTGCAGTATCCTCCACTAATAGAATTTTAATTGCCATATTATAAGATATTCCAATTTAATCAATTTTAGTATAAAATGATTATATACTAAATGTTCAAAAAAAACTATAGGAGAGAATATTGTGTTAGAAGATTTTAATTTTGGTTTGAGTAAAAAGTTTGATATAAAATGTGGAGCAGATTTGACCGTATTTATAATCATTTTAGGTATACTATTTTCTGCATTTTTTAGGTATGAAATAAACCCAAATGAAGGACTTATATACTTTGCAGTAATTCTTGCAATATTTTTACCCATACATTTTATAACAAAAGATTGGATATCAAATTCAATAAAAAAGTCTCTTTCCCAGCAATCAGACACTGTTTCCGATGCTACTGCTGAAATGATTGAAATATTCGGAGAACAAAAGAAAATCTTTGAGAATCTTTCAGCTAATACAAAAAATATTGCTAATCTCGTAGAAAAATTAAAGAATTTAACGCTTGAAACTGTAACAACTTCTAAAAATACTGAAAAACAAATTAATCAATCAATCACGTTTTCTCAAAAAGAACATGATTCTATCTCTGCTAATGCGGAAAAAATTCTTGTTCTGAGACAGAAAGTACAAATGATTGCGGAACTTATTCTTGAGCTTTCCGAGCATACACAGCAAATCGGAAATTCTATCGGAGTTGTAGATGATATTGCTGAACAAACAAATATGTTAGCTCTAAATGCTGCAGTAGAAGCTGCAAGAGCCGGAGAGCATGGTAAAGGCTTCGCAGTTGTTGCAGGAGAAATAAGAAAACTTGCAGATGAATCAAAACAAGCTATTACCAAAATAACATCGCTTACGAGCAATATACAATACACAACGAATTCTACCGTTATGGCGACAGAAGAAGGATCTAAAGAAATCGAAAGTGTTGTTAAAGATATTGACACTGTATCCTCAAATTCTGAAATGCTTGTAAACCAAATCACAAACATACTTTCTTCATTGGAAACATTAAGTCAGAATGCGGAAAAACAAAGTGGCATTATAGAAAAATTGAATTTAATGGAAGAAGAAAATAAGCAAATATCAACAGATTTGACTAATTTGATAATGTCCAGTTCAGAAAAATTGAACCAATTATCTAATTTATCCGAAGAAATAAGAAATTCAGCAAAAGAAGGTTAAATTAATTGGATTATCAAGATAACGATAGAAATAATCAAGAATTAATGAATATCTTCCAAACCGAGTCGGAAGAAATAATTGAACGCATTTTTGACAGTCTTTTAAAACTCGAAAACAGTCTTACTGATAAAAGCCTCTATGCCAGCCTATACAGGGATATGCACAGCCTTAAGGGGGCAATAAGAATGATTGGGTATAGCAATATTCAAACCATTATCCATAAAATTGAAGACATTTTCGATACGGTTAATTCAAGTGGAAAATTTCTCAATCCGGAAAACATACGCATTATTACCAAGGCTGTTGAGCTAGTTGCAAAATATCTTCAGGAATCTATTAAAAATAACCGTGAAATTATTGATGCGGATTTCAATCCTACAGTTTCAGCATTAGAATATATGAATAATACCGAACTGGCAGATTATAACGCGGAAGGAATTCCGGTACTTGATATGTCTGATAATGCAACCAATAGTTTAAAAGATATTCATGCACCTGTCCAACTGGTCAAAGATGATATTTCTCAACAGAAAAAAATGCAATTTCTTCAGGAACATCAAGAAGAAATCAACCTGTTGTTTAATAATTGTTTTGAAATGATTGACGGCATAACACCTGAAGAAGAGTCCCAGGATATAATTTTAATAAAAGAAGAATTAGAAAAAATTTATGAATTTATAAAAGAGACTGATTTATATGAAGTAAAAACGGCAATCGAAGAAGTTATGGAAAAACTTGACTTCGTGATGAATGCAACTAATGTCTTTACAATTACCGAAATTTTAGAAATGCGAAATACGCTAAGTTCCGCCGCAGCAAAATTTAATACTTCATGTATTGACGATAAAACATCTGGGATATCTTTCTTTGATGTTGCAGAAAAAATTTCCATGCTGCAAAGTAGTAGCGTATATGCCAAAGAAATAAAAGATGACGTTGTAAAAATTAAAGAAACCGTAAGTGATACAGGAATACTTGAAATAATCACAATGGTTATTGAAATTCTTGATTTTATTGTCGATAATGCTGTTCAACTTGAAGAACAGATGTCACAGACTCTTAAGAGCGCTCTAGAATATTGTGCAACTCCTAATGAAGGGATTGACGGCGATTTAATAATTCAACAGCTTGAAATTATGAAACAGCTACTTGAATTGAATTTCAAAAAAGATTCCGGAATAATGGAAATTAAAAACCTATCTACCCAATCATCTATAACAAGTAAATCTTCAACTGAAATAAAGACATTGCATGTCAATGCTCAAAAACTCGATTTACTTGTTAATCTTCTAGGCGAACTTATAATTACGAAAATTAAAGCAGAAAAAAGTCTTGAAAAAATAGATATAATAAAAAATGTTAATGAAAATTGCCAAAAAGATTTGCTAAAGACTTCAAATTACTTGAGATACTATAACCGAAAATATCTTCAAGGCAATAATAGTGAACAGTATACTACAACTTTTGTAAAACAAGTATTTGGACTGCTTTCAGATATAACGCAGAATATTTCGAGAACGATTTATGATTTAAACTCGCTTTACCGTTCATCCAAAGAAGATGATATAAAAATGCGCCTTATTATTGATGAAATGGAGTCGATGGTTAAAAATATCAGGGTCTTGCCAATTTCTACGGTATTTAATTCTTTTACAAGGATGGTTAGAGATATAGCCTCCGAAAAGGGGAAAGATATTGATTTTGAAATACAAGGGAATGATACCTGTGCTGATAAAAAAATTATAGAAGAAATTAAAACCCCTATAATGCATATACTTAGAAATGCTATCGACCATGGCATTGAAACAAAAGAAGATCGAATTTTAGCCGGCAAAAACCCAGTAGGTAAAATTTTGTTGGCAGCTAAACAGGATGACAACAAGGTTGTTATTGATGTTATAGATGATGGACAGGGATTTAATCTTGAAAAAATTAAAGACAGAGCTGTTTCAAGAGGATTCTTAACAAAAGAAGATATAGAAAGTATGTCTGATGATGCTATTATGAACATCATTTTCTGGCCAGGATTTACAACCGGAGATTCAATAACCAGTATTTCAGGCAGAGGAATCGGATTAGATGTTGTAAAAACAAAAATTTCTCAACTTAACGGTAAGGTCAAAGTGATATCTGAATTTGGGAAAGGAAGCTGTGTACATATAGAAATACCTGTTACATTAGCTACTCTCAGAGTATTTTTAGTAAAAATTTCGGAACAAATTTTTGCAATTCCGATACAAATGATTACAACATTTGTCCTTAAAAAGCAAGAAGAAATTAAAACTAATAACGGCAAACGATCAATCATGTTTAATGATAAAATTTTACCGTTGTATTATTTATCTGACATATTAGGGTTACCAACTCCTACAAGAGGTGAAAAAGAGACTGTTCTCATTATAGAAGCAGATGATAAATCCATCGGCCTCGTTGTAGATAAACTGTTGGGGGATCAAGATATCTTACAGAAAAAACTAGCACCCCCTTTATACAAAGTCAAAAATATTTCAGGGATAACTAATCTCGCATCCGGGGAATTATGCTTAATCCTAAATATGCAAGATATTTTACACTACGATTTTCATAAAGCATTAAACGCCTCGACGCCGATTGCAATGCTCCCTAATGATGCACATTCCTACAAAAGGATTCTGGTGGTAGATGATTCTATGACTACTCGTACTATGGTTAAAAATATCCTGTTGAATATAGGATACATGGTTGAAGCTGTCCCGGAAGCGGCTGAAGCATTGGTTAAACTTAAAATGAATCATTACGATTTAATCATTACTGATATTGAAATGCCAAAAATAACAGGGTTTGAATTTATAGAGATTTTACAATGTGATGAAATGTATATGGATATCCCTGTTATTGTGATAAGTTCTAAGACAAAAAATCAAGTTGCAAACAATTTAAGACAATTCAAAATTGATGGTTACATACAAAAAGACCTATTTAATCAGGAAGAATTTCTCCAAATGGTCAAATTGATATTGAGTAAAAATCAAAGCTAGTCCATTTTTAGGTAACTTGAAATTTCTGAATGTATAGAATTAGCTTTTATGATATATTTTGACAATTGTTTATATTTGTCAACATTTTCACCATATGGAATTGTCATGGTTACAAGTTCATCAACACTCTTGTTAATATTTTCCAGCAAATTAAGAGATTTTTTAACTTTTAGTATTGAAGAAATTTTTTTAGGAAGTTTGGAGATTATAATATCAGTCAAATTCTTAGGGTTGTCCTCCAAATTTTTATTTTTTTTACCAAAAATTTTATTTATTATATTTGACGAAAAATCTGCAATCTTTGCAGATAGCGTCTTTTCATTATATATGGCTAAAAGGTTTTTATATTCATCATTTAAATACAATAATTTATTGTTTAGTTCTTCAACTTTGTATAAATCATTTATTTCGTAAGCAGCACTAATTTGAGATTTGAGAGCGTTAATCTCCTCTTCAGTTTTAGAAATTTTATATTCAAGCTTAAATACATCGTCATTTATATCTTTATATGCCCCATCTTTTAAAATATTAAAATCATAGTCATTCAAACGTCTTACACCGTCTGAATAAACAGTATGACTCGAAAAGGGATTTTCTTCTTCATTATTGAGAACCCTTCCTGCCGCCATATCCGAGACATTTTTTGTTAATTCAAATCTGTCAATATCATTATTAGCCATAAGAACATTATACAAAAGAATATTTTTTTATTAAAGTTTAGAAAAGATTTCTTCTCGTATTTTTAATGCGGGGAAATAAGAAGGCACCATGCGCAAACACTCATCAATATACGTTACTGCTATATCAAGGTTATTCTGGGAAATATAAAACTTCGCCAACATAAAATGAAGTTCCGGATCATTATAAAAAAGTTCTTTTGATTTTTCCATGTATTCTAATGCGGAATTATATAATTTATTTTCAAGCATCACCCTCGCAGTATATTTATATACCTCTTGATTAATTTGCGTCAGATATTTTAAAGAACTTAAAAGTTGTTCCACATAATGTGTTTTATTATTTTTTATTAAAAAATCCAAATCGATCTCATAAAAATTTCTTATTTCAAAATAAGTAGGAAATTTTTCAATATAACCAGACAAAATATCTACCAATGCTTTCCCCCATAAAGCTCTTGGAGAATCTATTGATTCAAATACCAATTTGGATGTATTCAAATCATCATTTATAAGAGCCGAATAAGCATATTCAACACTCCTTAATTTAAAAGTAGAATTAACCTGATCAAAAAAAAACATTTAATATCCAAAATTACCTATGATGGTTTTGATTTTTAATAATAAATCTGGTGCGTTTTGGCTGATCATGAGTAACTTCACCGGCTTCCGCAGTAGGCTCAACTTTTTTATTTATTGACACTTTATCATTTTTCATCAATGATGACACAGAATCAACTGCATTCACGTTTGAATTCTTACCAACCAAATTGGCAAGCTTAACTTCGTAATAAATCTCTTCTCGATAAATTTTTACATCTTTGTCAGCTTCAATTGCAATCTTGCATTGACCGTTTCTTGACTCGACAACCGTTACAACAATGTTGTCATTTATCATTATTTTTTGACCGTTTTTTCTTGAAATTACTAACATGTATTTCCTTAACTAATTACTTTTAAACAGTGGAAAACTTATATCATAACCTGAACCTGAAAGAATAACCTGACCTGCAACATGAGTATTTAAGTTAAATACTAGCGGAGCAAGCAGATTAATAGTTGTCCCCTGCGGATTATCCTGAGGTATAGATGCTATATTCATAACAAGCAACTGTTCAACATCAGATATCCCGAGCTTCTCAACAACTTCATCAGGTAAATCTATTGAGTAATCAACATTCATACCAAATACAGATATTATAGGAAAAGCAAGCGATGGATCCTCTGTTGACTGAAGCCACTTAAAAAAACTATCTTGATTTACATCGACAATGACAAATTTCCTCAACTCTCCAAATCCTATAATAGGAAGTTTGAAGTCAAAAATTCTCTCTTCTTCTATCTCTATTTCACCAAATCTTGCTGTATTTATTTTCATAAAATTACTTTCTAAAATCCAAGTGACATATTATTTGCAAACATAGCTTGAATTAACTGAGGATTCAAGTTACCATTATTCATCATATTAAGTAATGAAACATCATTTTGTGAGCCTGTCAATAATGATAAATCAGAATACATATCTTTACGAAAATCCATCATGCCTGCTTTTTGAAGAGTTCTTATAGCCGCAACAATTTCTGCATCATTGGGCATTTCAGATGGTGTATTCATGGAAGAAAAATCCTTATATTCTCTAAATTTCTGCGGATTTATGTCATCATTACGGTTCATATCACGCATCATCTGCTCTATCTTAAGTCTTTCAAACATACTTCTTGCTTCTTCTGAAAAACCTGAAGAACTGCTTCCTCTTATAAATTTCTCATCCGGATCTTCATCAACAGCTTCCTGGCATTTTTCAGGATCCTCTAAACATCTTTTACCCTTTGATGCATATCTAGCCAGCTTACTGTTCTCAGATGCGAGAGCAAGTGTTTTTTCATAATTGCTTATGGCTTCATCCTTTTTGCCTATTTGAGCTGCAGTCATTGCTTTATAATAATAACATAGCGGGTTTGCCGGACTGTTTTTTATGGCTGTATCAAGTTTTAGGTAACATTGCGAATAATTACCTGCTTTATACAATCTTATAGCCTCTGCTAAATCCGAACTTGTTGTTGTCTTGGCAGCAAAAGACATACTGCCTGCGGTTATCGCAATTGAAAACAATATCGCTACTAATTTCTTTTTCATAAGCACCCTTCTTTTAAATTTTACCTCATATAATGATACCGCAGTATTTAAAAAAACTGAATACATTATATGATTTATTATACTACATATTTATAATGTTAACAATGCCGGAGTCAATAAATAATCTGCCAGCAATTTTTCAACGAATATACCGTAACAATTGTTCACTTCTTTTATAAAATAGCATGGACTTGTTACATTAACCTCTATAACTTTATTGTCAATAACATCCAATCCTGCCATTTCTATTCCCATAGAATAGAGCTTTCGGGCAATAGGCATGAAATAATCCAAATCGTGTTTCGCAAGTTCGGATTTAACGACAAAGCTATCTGAATGATTATTAAACTTAAAATCGTCATTTCCGGGAAGTTTTTTAATACTGTATGGGAAAATCTTATCTCCAAGAGTCAACACCCTTATATCCCCATTTTTAACCTCAGGAATATATTCCTGAACCATAACAAGCGCAGTCTCATTCTCAGTAACGGTGTTTATAATTGTGTGAGTATTGGGATCACCGTCATAGAGATACATTACACCAGATCCAAAACAACGATTAAGCGGTTTTAGAACAATTTGATTATGAACCTTTAAAAACCTTTCTATATCCGCCATCGAGGACGTTACTATATTGGGAGCCATGTATTCACTAAAATACAGACTGTGAAGTTTTTCATTAAAATTTCTGATTGCTTTTGGTGAATTTACAACCCTTGTATGAACAAAATCAAATATATACGTAGCATTGATGTAATTTATGTCAACCGGCGGATCCGGTCTGAACATGACCAAATCAAAAGAATCAATTTCTTCATCCTTTAAAACATTTTTATAGAAAATATCATTTTCGGAAAGAAAACAATCATAACACTTTGCAAAAGCTTTTGTTCCTGAAAGATAAAGTTGTGGTATAGTCGTTATAGCAACTTCACAATTCCTTTCCAAAAATTCTTTTATCAGCCAAAAATTGGTTACAAGATTATTAAATTCAAAATACTTAAGCTCAACTTTGTCAATAATAAAAAGAATTTTTTGCATACAAATCCCCTATTAAATCTGTATAAAAATAATAACATAAACCGAAAAAGTTTGTATAATTTATTTTAGAACTGTTTGCACAATTTTTTCAGTCGGAATTTTTAAGCAGTCTAAACTCGAACAAGTCGTTTGCCTCTTTTCCCATAGACAAGGACGCAGAGGACAATCACAATCGGCTTTTATCGGAACAACCATATCGTTATGCGGAATTAATTTTTTATCATCGGTTGAGCCGAAAATCACGTAAGTCTTTATTCCCAAAGCTACTGCTATATGTAAAGGTGCCGAATCCGAACACAAAAACTTTTCGGCCGATGACATTAATTCTGCAAGCTCTTTAAGATTTTTTGTTGAGCCGTATAAATTCTCAAATTTTTCGGGTGAAACCTCTTTAACAATTGCTTCTATGCAGTCCCTATCGTCAGGTCCGCCTATAAGCAAAATTTTATATTTACCGCTTTCATAAAGACATTCTATAACTTTTGCCCATTCATGCGGTGAAATAGTTTTTATCATCCCTTTTTCAGTACTTATTTTGCTCACTCCGGGGTGAATTAAAATAGTATTTTTTTTAATAGGTTGTTTTTCAATATTTAATTCAGGCAACTCGGTTTTTATTTTAGTAACAGGTAAAACAAGATCATGGTACATATTAACCGCATATTGATTTTTATTAAGTGCTACAGCCTTTGTAAGAAGAATCCTGCTTAGTAATCCTGTGTCATATCCGTAGCGCTTTTTGATAAACGTCAAAAACAAAAATACAGAAATAAATTTGTTAGAGCCTGATGATATTACCATGTCATAATGGCCAAACCAAATTTTAACCAAAAGCTTTAAAAGTTCAATAAACTTATGCTTTTTGATATTTGCATACAAAGTTTCGTCGATAACATCCGTCAAACTTGCTATACCCTTGCTTCTTTCTTCGAGCGTAAGAGTGATTATAGATTCAGGGAACTCTTTTTTTACAGACAAAATCGAAGGCAGGAACAAAATTTCGTCTCCGATACCACCAAAATTAATAAAAAGAATTTTTTTTATCATAACCCAAGCCTAAACATTTGCCCCACTATAATTCCTTGCAGTATCTGAAGCACTATAAATGCAAGTATTGGTGAAATATCAAGCACTCCTCCTATTGGCGGAATAATATTTCTAAAAATATTTAAAAATGGATCTGTCAATTTACTAATTCCTTTATATGGCTGATTATACCAGTTAATATTCGGAATCCATGTCAAAAATATTCTCAAAATCAATAAAATATAATAAAAATAAAATAATTGATTAACTAATCTTGTCAACATCAACATTTTCTCCTATAGTTGTGAATTTTTTCTTGTATTAGCACAATCACAATTATTATTTTCTACAGGAAGTTTTTCAATCATCGTAAATAGCAATTTTTTCAGATTTTCTACGTTGCTGTTAAATACTTGTATAACTTCGTGATGCGAAACCGGCGGAACATCTCCAACAAGTCCTGCATCATAATCAGTAATCAAAGAAATATTTAGAGGACACATATCCATTTCTTTTACAAGATATGCTTCAGGAAATGCTGTCATATTAATAACTTCCCAGCCTTGATTAGTAAAGAACTTTGATTCAGCCTTAGTTGAAAACCGTGGGCCGTTTATTACAACGACAGTACCGGTTTCGTGAACAGTTATACCCAACTCTTTGGCTGTTTCTATTGCTATCTTTCTCATCTCGGGGCAGTATGTTTCTGCAGCTGATGGGTGAGTCACAATAGGCCCCTCAAAAAATGTGGATTTTCTACCGTCAGTCCAATCTACAAATTGATCACAAATAACAAAATGTCCCGGCTTTACATGCTTCTGCAAGCTTCCAGCCGCACAAGGCGAAATAACCCTTTTACAACCCGCATTTTTCATAGCCCAAACATTTGCACGATAATTTATTAAATGAGGTAAAATATTATGATTTCTGTTATGGCGGGGCATAAAAGCTACCTTATGCTGACCGATTTTGCCTATAAATAAACTGTCAGAAGGCATTCCGTATGGTGTATCCATAGAAACTTCTTTTATATCGTCCAAAAATTTATAAAATCCGGAACCGCCGAATACACCAATATCTGCCAAATTTTCCATATTATACTCCTTTTTTACATACAAAACTCAATTTTGATTTTATCATAAAATTCGTACGCAGCAAAATAAACATCAAAATGTATATTTTGGTGTAAAATTCTTTTTATTCTTTTAATAATCAGATTTTTTAATTAATTTATATTTTGTACATTTCTTTCTCTTTAGTTGCGACGTAAAGAGAAAGAAATGTACCCAAAGAAAGAGAAAACACGCAATA
>JAEEGL016713292.1_pt1 | contig 62159 bp, 60 predicted proteins | sample 9134231 | NCBI WGS metagenome assembly JAEEGL01 (sample SAMN16246548, study PRJNA631951) | gut metagenome | biome: gut microbiome; feature: rumen; material: fiber-attached | host: Bos | place: Iran: Karaj | collected 2018-10
GCAGCGACACCAGCGAGGCTGTCCCCTTCAGCTTCCGCACCGCCTGCGGCATGCCGGTGCTGCCTATGGTGGAAGACTTTGAGTTGGGCGGCACATTCCCTCCCTGCTGGAACATCACCGAGACCAGCGGCAGCTCGCCCAGTGCCTATAGCGGCTATGGACACACAGGCTCCTACTGCCTGCGCATGTACAGTTACAACAACCCCCTGTCGGTGGCAACACCTCTGATATATACCGATCTGAACCAGCTGCAGCTAAAGTTCTGGGCCAGGAAGTCCTCTTCCTCCTATGGCACCTCCTTGGCTGTGGGTTACACTACCAGTCTCGACTCGATAGCCAACGCAACGTATGTGGACACCATCAACCTCGGCACCAACTATACGGAATATCTCTACCAGTTTGAGAATGCCCCCGCCGCACACGGGTTTATTATCCTCAGGAAGACGACTTTCTCAAGCGACTACGGTTCGATTTACATCGACGATATAGAGATAGGGCTGGCTCCCACTTGCCTCTATATGCCCGGCACCCCCTCGGTGGTGGCTCTCGACTCCACCAATGCCACCCTACGTTGGACGGCCGCTTCTGCCGGCAGCTACTATGCCCTCTACCTTGAGCAGGACAGCACCTGGTACAATGCCTACGACACCACCTATACTTTTACCGGGCTCACCGCCAACACCTACTATAGTGGCAGACTCTACAACATCTGCTCCGCTGGCGACACCAGCAACTGCACCTATTTCGATTTCCGCACCAACTGCGGCACCACCGTGCTGCCCTTGGTGGAGGACTTCGACACCTATGGCGGCTCTTTCCCCAGCTGCTGGCGCATCCTTGAAATGAGTGGCTCCTATCCCTCCATTTCCACCTCGGCAGGCCGCAGCGGTTATGGCGTCTATATCTATGCCTACAGCAATGGTGTGAACTGCTCGTTCGCCTCGCCGCGTATCGAACAGCCCATCAACACAGTCGAAACCAAGTTCTGGGGCCGCGGTACCAGCACTTCCTACTATACCCATACCGTCATGGTGGGTTATGTGACCAACCTCGACTCGATAGCCAATGCCGTTTGGGTCGACACCATGACCATGACCGAATCGTGGCAGGAATACACCGTGTCGTTTGCCCAGTTAACCACCACTGACACTGGATATGTCGTCTACCGCCGTCTGGGTGGCAATTATGGCTACACCTACCTCGACGACATCACCATCCGTCAGGTCAGCAGCTGCGCCATCCCTCAAGACTTCCATACCTCCGGCACAGCTGCCGGACAGATGAGTCTTGCCTGGACTGACTCTTTGGCCTCTTCGTGGGAAGTGGTTTACGGCCCCACCGGCATGGATCCCGATACGGTTGTTACCAACATCTATCTTGCCTCGTCTACTTCCGTGACGTTGACCGGTCTTGACGACAACACAACCTACGACTTCTATGTACGCGCCGTCTGTGGCGGTGAGAACAGCTATTGGCAAGGCCCCGTAACTGGCCGCCCCAACCTCTATGTGATGAACGCCAACCAAACCGACACTGTCTACATGTGCGGTGGCACCATCACCGACGATGGCGGACTCAACGGCAACTATTCCTATAGTCAGAATTCCTATCTCATAGTCTATCCCACCGACAACACTCAGACTGTGGTCATCTCGGGTAGCTACAATACTTATGCCTCCTACTCCGAGACCTATGGCGCACTCACTTTCTATGAGGGCGTGGGCACCAGCGGCCGTTTGTTGGGCACTTTCTATGGCACCGACACTCTCCGTGTGGCCTCTATCGAAGGTCCTATAACCATCAAGTTCTCCTCCGACGGCTATAGCGATTACTATACCGCCTCCGGCTATCAGCTCAGTGTCAGCTGCGAGCCTTTGGCCAGTTGCAATCCTCCCTACAATATCGAGGTCAGCAACATCACTGGCTCGTCGGCCATTGTGAGCTGGGACTATGGCACAGCTTCCACTCCTCAAAGCTTTACCGTAACGGTTCTCGATACCGCTGCCGCCTCCAGCACCAGCTACACTGTTTCCGACACCATCCGCTCCTATCAGTTGAGTGGCCTCTCCCAGACCACTACCTATTATGTCACCGTCACCGCCAATTGTAGCGGCACCGATGCCAGCAATCCTGTCGGCGCCTACCTCACCACCCGTTGCTACGTGGGCGGAGAAATACAGGTGGGTAACGGCACCGCTACCGTCACCTCCCATCCTCTCAACACCTATTACAGGTATACGCTCTGCCAGATACTCTACAACAACGACGAGGTAGCCACCCTTACCGATACCATCTATGGCGTTAAAATCTATCAGGTGACTGGCCCCAACGACACCCGTGATGTGACCATCTATCTCGATACCACCAGCAACACATCGCTCAACGGCAGCAGCTCGTTCATTGTGATGGACAGCACCAAGGTGGTTTATTCCGGCTCTGTAACGCTCCACGATGGTTGGAATACCTTTACATTCACCAATCCGTGGATTCGCCCCAGCATTTCCAACAACCTTGTGCTTACCTTCGACGACAACACAGGTTCTTACTCCAGCAACACCACCTGGCAGGCCACTGGTAACCAGTCGGGCAACACACTCTATGCCTATGGCGATGCCACCAACTACGATCCTACTGCCTCCACTTCTTCGCTCAACACCACTTCATCCCGACCCAACGTGGTGTTTGTTGCCCCTTGTGGCAATGCCAACTGTGTGCCTCCCAGTGTCGCCATCGGTACGGTTACAGCCTCCAGCATCACCGTCAACTGGGTGCCGGGCCTCAGCGAGTCTGCCTGGACTGTGGAATACAAACTTTCCAACGACACCGCCTGGACTGTGGCTGTGGCCAATACCTCCGCTACAACCTATACCATCACCGGACTCTTCGGCAATACGCTCTACAATGTCCGTGTGGGTAGCATCTGCCCCGGTATCGAAATACCCTATACCTACGCTACTGCCCGCACCGATTGTTCGGTGATGAGCCGCAGTTCGTTGCCTCTCACCGAAGATTTCGAAAGCTATACTACCGGCAACACTCCCAACTGCTGGTCTGCTATCATGACAGGAACCAGTGGCAGCGGCACTTTCCCCTCGTGCTACAATCACTCCCCCAATGCCCATAGCGGCAACATCTACTACGAGATGGAAAGCTCCACCGGCCAAACCGAAATCTTCACCCTTCCCGCTATCGACACCATCGATGGCCTCGAAATCAACTTCTATGCTGCCGGCTATTCCTACAATGCCCCCAATGCTTTGGAGGTGGGTGTATGGGAAGACTCGGTCTTTGTGGTTCTCGACACTCTCGACCTCGATTTGACGGGCTACTACACTTACAGACCCTACTATATCCGCATCCACTACAATGGCGAGGGCAACCGCATTGCTTTCCGCTCTACAGCCAGCGGCAGCTATACACTGTTCTTCGACGATTTCAATGTCTATGTACCCAATCCCTGCGACTCGGTCAGCAACATCGTTTTCGACACTATCGGTATGTCGCACATCTCCTTCTCCTGGACCGACACCGCCGCCCGTGGCAGCTATGTGGTCCGCATCGGCACCGGCAGCAACCCCGCCTCGGCCATGATTGTCGACACCGTCACCAGCACCCACTATTCTGCCACCGGCCTCAGCGGTCTGGCTATCTATAATATTTGGGTCTATGCCAATTGTTCCGGCATCCTCAGCGACCCCGCCACCGCCACCGTTACCACCCTCGGTGCAGATCCCCATTTCCTGCCCTACTTCAACGACTTTGAAGACGCCTCCAATGCCTTCTCCGTCTACCAGCGTTCCGGCTCCAATACCTGGTTCACCGGCTCCGCTGTCAACCACGGCGGCAACAACTGCATGTATGTCACCAACGACAATGGTGCAAGCAACGCTTATACCAATAGCAACCAGTCCATCTCGTTCGCCATGGTCTACCTCCAAGTGCCTTACGACAGCTCCTATGCCATCTCCTACGACTGGCGTTGCCAGGGTGAAGGCAGCTACGACCTCATGCGTCTTGCCCTTGTCCCCGAAGGCTACGATTTCACTACTTCTTTCACCGCCATCAACCGCTACAGCAACACCCTGCCTACCGGTTGGATTGCTATCGACGGCGGAAAGAAGAACCTCCGCAACACTTGGCAGTATGAAGAGAACTCTGTGCGTGTGCCTGCCGGCAACTACTACCTCACCATTGTCTGGACCAACGATGGCGCCATGGGCACCAATCCTCCCGCTGCCATCGACAATATCAGCTTCACACTGCTCACCTGTCCCGCTCCCGACAGCCTCGTTGCCACAGCCCTCTCCGCTACCAGCATCGATGTTGACTGGGCCGACGGTGCCGCTTCCAACTGGATTGTGGAATATGGCGTGAGTGGATTCTCTGCCGGAATGGGCACTTCCACCACTGTCTCCACCAGCCATGCTGTCATCTCCGGTCTGGCTCCCACCACCTCCTACGACATCTATGTCCGTCCTATCTGTGGCACCAACGACACTGGCTTCTCCGCCCATGTTACTTGCCTCACTGGATGCGACGATGTGGTCACCAACTTCCCGTGGGTGGAAGACTTCGAGAACGGCATAGCCTGCTGGGATCAGTATTTCTCGCGCGGCTCTGTGGCTTGGACCACCGGTCGCGGCGGTAACGCCTACGGTGGCATCTCGGGTGCTGCCACTGGCAACTACAATGCCCGCTTCACCTGTAATAGTTACGACGGCTACACCACCTATCTCATCACTCCTGTTCTCGACATCCCGTCCGACGACGAGGTGATGATGACTTTCTATCATGCACAACCCGCATGGGGCACCGACCAGGATACCCTCGCAGTGCTCTACCGCACCAACCCCGACTCCGCTTGGCACTATGTGGCCTCTTGGAATGGCAACATTCCTGTGTGGCAGGCCGACACAGTCATGCTCCCCAATACCTCGTCCACCTACCAGGTCGCCTTTATGGCGCATTCCGGTTTTGGTCAGGGCGTTCTGCTCGACAGTATTGTGGTCTATGGCTCCGAGTCCTGCACTCGTCCCACCATCGCCAATGTCAATGTTGGTGCCACAACCATCGCCGTGTCGTGGATCGGTCCTGCCTCCACTTTCGATGTGGCTGTCAAACCGTCCAACTCCAACGCCTGGCCCGCTCCCACACGCGTGAATGCCCATAACTATGTCTTCACCTCGTTGGAACCCGACACTCGCTACGACTTCCGCATCCGCAGCCTTTGCAACGATTCTTCTCTCTCGTTCTGGACTACCAGCAACTGCATCACCGATACCCTGGTGTGCTACACCCCCGAGGGTCTTGAGGTGGCCGATGCCGATTTCCAGAGCGTCACCCTCTCGTGGACACCCGATGTGACCAGCCACTCGCTGGCCTATGTGGTCCATATCTACAATACCGTAGTCAATATCTACGATACTGTATTCAGCTCCCCCATCACTATCTCCGGCCTCTATTCCGGCACTACCTACAATGTAAGGGTGCAGTCCCAGTGCTCTGGCACCACCTTTAGCGAATGGTCCAACGAAACCACCTTCACCACTCCGGAGTGTCTGCCAGTGACCGGGGTCCATACTGAATCTGTCAACCACAACACCGCCGTAGTCTCCTGGACCCCCGGTTCCGAAGAGGCCTCGTGGTTAGTGTCCTACGGCTATGCGGGATTCATCATGGGAGGTGCTATCGCAGAGGTTGTTGTAACAGCGCCTGTTTATACCATCTCCAACCTGGAGCCCGAAACCGAATACGATGTCTATGTACGCGCACTCTGCACCGAAGATGCCCCCAGCATCTGGTCTCAGGTCTGCCACTTCACCACCACCAACCAGATTGGCATTGCGGATGTGGAGGGAGACTTTGTATGCTCCATCCAGCCTAACCCGGCCAGTGGCTCCACCACCATCAGCGTGAGTGGCGTCAACGGTAAGGTGAACATCTCTGTGGTTGATGTGAATGGCCGTGTTGTTGCCAGCGACGAACTGGAATGCAACGGCAATTGCACCAAACAGATGTCCGTGCAGGATCTCGCCCAGGGTGCCTACTTTGTGCGTGTTGTTGGCGAAAGCGTCAACATGGTCCGCAAACTGGTTGTACGTTAGTCCCAAAAGGAATCTGTAGCCTTTGGCTATAAGATACTCTCAACGGCGGGTAACTCTTTCGGGTTGCCCGCCGTTTTTATCCCAAACAGACTTAAAAAGACAAGAATGATTAAAAGTCGGCCGAATGACCGATTTGGGTTTATTGGTCTTGTTTACGTATTTCTTCTGTGAGCGTCACATCCCAATCCCGCTTCCCATTTCGGTTGTATCCAGCTCCGCTTACCGTCCAGCTTCAACTTACTATGTATCAAGCTTTTGTTTACCGTACGGCTTTATAAAAGGTTAATAAGAGCTCATTACAAGGTGTAGAAGTAACGGAGCCGGATATAACGAGGGATGAACCGGATGGGGTGCTCGATAAAAGGAGGATTGTGTCGGTTAGGGATTAATTGAGGCGGATGGCTGATTATTGGAATTAGCGGCGTTGGTTCTCAGAACCAACGGAGATGTAACGGGAATTGCCGAAACGAAAAACTCTTTCCATGGAGTTGACCGATGGAAAGAGTTTTTTGTTGGCGAAAGAGACTCAACGGGGGAAGGCCTCTGGGGGCAGATTAGCTACACTTGGACCATCCGCAGTTGGGGCAGCTCTTGCAGCCACCGGTGTAGATGATTTTGGCACCGCAGTCGGGACAGGTCTCGCCGGTCTCGGTGCCGTCCTTGATGTAGCGTTTCAGTGCGCGGGCCACGCCGTTGGACCAAGTGGTGATGCTGTCTACGTCGAAGTTCAGTTTGCCAATCAGGTCAACCACATTGGGGATGGGCATACCGTGGCGCAGGATGCCGCTGATGAGCTTGGCATAGTTCCAGTACTCTTTCTTGAACATGCGCGAAAGGCCTTCCATAGTGATGTGGTATCCGTCCTGGTCCAGATACTGGAAGTCGTAGCGTGCGTGTTCTTGTCCGGGTTCCTTCACGCGGATTACCCAACCACGTTCCACCCATTTGGGCAGTACGAAACTCTCGGCGCGGCCGGTGAAGATTTCGTAGGGGCGGTGTTCGTACATACCCACGACGGCAATCCAGTCCTCTTTCTCGTTCTTGAAACGGACAACCTCGGCTTCCAGTTTCTTGGGGCGTTTGGGTGCTTTGTTCTCATTGAACTCGTTGCACTTGTTTCCCTCGCTCTTGGACACCAGAACGCCGTGGCGTGACCCCTCGCGGTAGATGGTGCAGCCTTTGCATCCCGATTCCCATGCAGTGCGGTAGATGGTGCTTACTGTTTCTTCAGATGTCTCCTTCGGAATGTTGACGGTGACGCTGATGGAATGGTCTACCCACTTCTGTATGGCTCCCTGCATCTTGACTTTGCTCACCCAGTCGATGTCGGCGGAGGTGGCTTTGTAGTAGGGCGATTCGGAGATGAGGCGGTCCAACTCTTTGTCGTCGAGGCTGTCTATCTGTTCCTTGGTGTAGCCTTTCAGTTTCAGCCAGTCGATGAATTTGGGATGCAGCACGTTGTACTCTTCAAAGTAGTCGCCGTTCTCGTCTTTGACGATTTTGTGTTTCGATGTATCTTTGTCGTTGGGGTTGATTTTCTTGCGGCGTTTGTAGCTTACCAGGAACACAGGCTCGATGCCCGAGGTGGTCTGGGTGCAGATGCTCACGGTGCCGGTAGGGGCGATGGTGAGCAGAGCGATATTGCGGCGGCCGTATTGCACCATCTCGGCGTACATGGCGGGGTCGGCATTGGCCAAACGCTGGATGAAGGGGTTCAGCTTTTCGCGGTTGGCATCGTAGAGGGGGAAGCAGCCGCGTTCCTTGGCCATAGTCACCGAAGAGCCATAGGCGGCGCAGGCAAGCGCGCGGTGTACGGTGATAGAGAAATCGGTAGCCTCGTCGCTTCCGTAACGTAGACCCATAGCGGCCAACATGTCGCCCTCGGCAGTGATTCCGAGTCCGGTGCGGCGGCCTTCCATACATTTCATTTTGATGTTGAGCCACAGGTTGCGCTCCACACTCTTGATGTCATCGCTCTCGGGGTCGCTGTCTATCTTGGCCAGTATTTTGTTCACTTTCTCCAGTTCGAGGTCGATCAGGTCGTCCATCAGGCGTTGGGCCTTGGCGATGTGGTCGCGGAAAAGGTCGAAGTTGAACTTGGCTTCGGGGGTGAAGGGGTTCTCCACATAGCTGAACAAGTTCACGGCTATCAGGCGGCAGCTGTCGTAGGGGCAGAGGGGAATCTCGCCGCAGGGGTTGGTGGAGACTGTGCGGTAGCCGAAGTCGGCATAGCAGTCGGGTACGCTTTCGCGCAGTATGGTGTCCCAGAACAGCACGCCCGGTTCGGCCGAAGCCCATGCGTTGTGGATTATCTTGTTCCACAATTTGCGGGCGTCGATTTCCTGGCGCACCAAGGGGTTGGGCGAGTCGACGGGGTATTGCTGTACAAAGGGCTTGCCGTCGCGGACGCATTCCATAAACTCGTCGGTAATCTTTACCGATACATTGGCACCCGTGATTTTGCCCTGCTCCAGTTTGGCATCGATGAATTGTTCTGCATTGGGATGCTTGATGCTGATGCTCAGCATCAAGGCACCACGACGGCCACCCTGGGCCACCTCGCGGGTGGTGTTGCTGTAGCGCTCCATGAAAGGCACAATGCCCGTTGAGGTCAAAGCGCTGTTCTTCACAGGGCTGCCCGAAGGACGTATGTGTGTCAGGTCGTGTCCTACACCGCCGCGGCGTTTCATCAATTGCACCTGCTCCTGGTCTATCTTCATGATGCCGCCATACGAGTCGCTGCTGCCGCTGTTGCCGATAACAAAGCAGTTGGAGAGCGACACCACCTGGAAGTTGTTGCCAATGCCCGACATGGGGCTGCCTTGCGGGATAACGTATTTGAAGTCCTTAAGCAGACCATAGATTGTTTCCTCCGACATGGGGTTGGGGTAGTTTTGCTCAATCCGGGAAAATTCGGAGGCCAGACGATGATGCATCATATCCGGGTTCAACTCGTATATCTTGTCCTCGTCACGAAGGGCATATTTATTCATCCATACATTGGCCGCAAGTTCGTCTCCGCCAAAGTATTCAATCGATGATTTCATAATGTCCTCAGGGGCATACTGAGTATAAGTCTTCGGTTTAAGGTGCTGATTATCATCACCAAAGTCTAAAAACATATCGGCCTGCATGGGTGCTTTTTTTTATAAGTTTGACAATAACAATTGTTTACTATGATGGTGCAATTTTATTTGAGACTGCTAAAGTACACAATAGTTTCCTATTATTGAGAAATGAGTTATCAACATTCCAGCTATGGGAGGGTTTAAGAACTTGGACCACAGGATGTAATTTGATAATAACGCGCCGCTCTCCCCCACAGGTGGCGAGTGGGGCCAAAGTTTTGTCCTGGATGTTTGGCCCGAGCCCATGCATCGGCAACAATGGAGTTGGAGAATTGTGGATATTTGACGACAAAATATTATGGTACATTATTATCTGTCGCAGTTAATGGCAATCCCGCCAGCCGAATGCTTTCTGTATTGAAAAAAATGTATTTTTGCACTCGAAATAGAACAGACTACTTTATTAGGCTGGTACAATAATCTTGAAATGATGTAAAATTTATTGTTGTAATAATCTTGAAAAGTTGTATCTTTGCATTTGCAATAATCTTGAAATGATGGAATAATTTCTATGAAAAGAAAGATTTACAATAAGTTATTAGGCAACAATAGTCAGTCAAGCAACTCAAAACGGCACGCAAATTAAACTGTAAGAATGGCTTGACGAATTTAATGAAACCAGAATAGAGTGAATAGAAAACACTGAAAATTAGATAGAAAAACCACCGCACAAAAAGGTTGCACTTCGAGGGTGTAATACAAATAGGTAGAAATCATGATTGGAAAGAGCAGTCATGGAATCTTTTGATAAGGTCTGAGAAGCATTTTTTGCTCAATGATGGGGAAAAGAATAGGGTAACCTTATATCTTTTTTGGAAGGAGAAATATTTTTTTTTGCACGGATTCAACAAAAAAACGTATCTTTGTAAAAAAATTCACCCATACACAATCTAACATTATAGTAGTTATGAATTATCCAAGTGTTTCAGAATATATAGACGCCCTTAGTTGTGCAAGTGACACTTTTGCAACCCTTACATCTCTGACACTTATACTTGATTCCAATGGAAAACCTGTGTACACAAAAGAGACTCATTCTATAGTGTTTCGAATGAGAGACAGTAGTACTGGTGGAGAGTATGACGTTAGGTGTTTTACCGATGACCAAGAAGGTAGGGAAACAAAGTATGAGCAGATTGTTCGTGGTTCAGATGTATGGTATCCTAAAGGAATTAGATATATCGTTGATGAACTGTTTGTTGATACAGCCAACTCAGATATGAACGAGTTCCCTGTTGCTGTATTTTCTCATTGTAATACAACAAATATTATTTCGTTTATTAGAGAAAATGTTGACGATAGCGTAATATTATCTAAACTTGCTTATGACTTTAGCCGTTTGGTTGTGTGGGTTTATGAGAATGGTTATTCATGGCATGATTTGAACGCAGACCATCTCTTTGTGGATGAAATAGGTCATATAATCGTCTCTGATTTTGATGAACATGTTGTAATCGCAGATGATTCTACTGATAGTGGACATTTGAATGCAATTCTTATTCTCCTATCTCTAAAAGCAATCTCAAGGGAGAAGGGGCTTTTTAATTTATCGACAATTAATCCACAAATCCTTTTTGACGGGAATGAAAAGGACAGTCTCTCATCGAACAAAATAATCGACAAATTACTAACCCAAGGAGATAAGGAAATCATTTCTCTAATAGGAGCAATTTTTGTATTCATAGGACAGGGGGATTTATGTGATATACAATCTAAAATCTTTTGTGTCACACCTCCTCCTGAATCAGAAATGGATAATTTGATAATCATAGCCGAAAAAGGAGATGTCTCAAAACAATTAGAACTGGCTCAGAAATATTGGGAGCATGAAAAGTATGATGAATCATTTAAATGGTACGAACGTGCTTCTGCCCAAGATAATGCAGAGGGAATTTGTAGGCTGGGAATATGTTATCAAAAAGGATATGGTGTTGAAAAGGATGAATCAAGGGCTTTTCAACTTTTCCTTAAAGCATCAGAGATGGGTTCTATGGAAGCCCAGTTTCAACTTGCAGAGGCTTATTATTTTGGGAAAGGCATTCTTCGAGACAACAAAAAAGCAATGGATTTATACTACAAAACCGCACAAAAAGGCCATAGTATTTCTGAATTTATGGTAGGCCTATACTATATGCAAAATAGAGGAGAAATTAGTAATACTTTGTCAATTACAAGTAAACGGGATACGGTAATAGCATTTGATTGGTTTATGAAATCCGCAAAACAAGGTTACCATCCAGCCCAACGTAGAATTGGTGCTTTTTATGAAACTGGTACAGACCCTTGTGTGAGAAATGTAGGGAAAGCCATAGAATGGTATCAGAAGGCGGCAGAACAAGAGAACCCCCAAGCATTATTCGCTTTGGGAAGATTATATGCTAATGGTATTGACGAAGAAAATCCTGATAATAATAGAGCCTTTGAATATTATATGCAAGCTGCTAATATGAATCTTCCTGAAGCCCAATATAGGGTTGGAATAGCTTTCTTGTTTGGAAAGGGAGCTGTCAAAGACATGGATTCTGCTGTCAGTTGGATAAGGAAATCGTCCGAGCAGGGGTATGCAGCAGCAATAACGCTTCTTTCTGAACTGGAGAATAATACAGATAATACATGTGAGACAGAAGCAACAGGGTTGGAGCTTGCTTCTGCTGTAATAGATGCGTATGGCGTATTATATAGTCAGGATGGTAAGAAATTACTGAAATATAGTTTAGAGGAAGGCTATGGAAATGAATATGTAGCAGGTGCTATATACCGCGATGTTGAAGAATCAGAATTTGGAGAAATCAAGCAGCAAAGTTTGAATAGTTATAAAGTAAAGGCAGGAACTGAAATTATTTGTGATGAGGCTTTTTCTGAGTGCGAATCACTTCAATGCATTATTTTCCCTCCATCGTTAAAGCATATCGGAGAATATGCTTTTTATAATTGTGAGAATCTAGAATTCGTAGGGGTCTGTGATGGAATTGAACAAATAGAAACCAAAGCATTTGCAGGATGTGTGAATTTAGAATCTCTGACATTGCCACAATCATTAAAGACTATTGCGACAGATTCACTAACAGGTGTACAAAATATTGTATCTGATTCTCAAGATTACGTTTGCTCAAATAATTGTCTTTTTACCAAAGACAAACAGATTCTGTTATACTTCTTCCATAATGGAGAAGATTATCTTGATATACCATATGGGGTTGAAGAGATTGGAGATTACGCTTTTTCTGAATCAGTAATACGTGATGTTGTGATTCCTAATTCTGTAACAGAAATAGGTAACAGTTCATTCGCCAATTGTCCTAATTTAGAAATAATAAACATTCAACAATCTGTAAAAAAGATAAATTCATGTGCTTTTGCAGATTGTAACAATCTATCTTATGTTGTTTTGCCTGAAGGCCTGCAAACAATCGAAAGTCAGGCATTTATGAATTGTAATAATTTGTCGTTCATTTATCTGCCAGACAGTGTGAAGAAGATCGGTTCAGGGGCGTTTATGTGTACAAATATCAAATCAGTTGTTTTACCTCGAGATTTGGAAGAACTTGGATGTGATGTGTTTGCATATTCTCCTATTCAAGAAATGGAATCATCTTCTGAAAGATTTGTAGTAAAAGACATGGCAATATATACTGACAACGGAAAAACTTTTGTGAACTATTATGGGGGAGAGCCAAGATTTAAGATTCCCGAAGGGGTGGAAGTAATTGCAGATTTTGCATTTGGCCTTACATGTCCAAGTCAGGAAATAGTGTTTCCTCGTACAATTAAACAAATTAGAGATTGTTTCTTTCAGTTTACCCCCAAAAGAATCCTTGTTCCTTCTGAAATAAAAGACCTCATATTGGAAAAATTACCTTCAAATAAACATGAAAAAGTAATTGAATATGATAGTGATTGAATCTAAAAGAAAAAAGTCAGAAACGCTCCTTAAAGAATATCCGGAGGCCGTTTTTTGTGATGTGACGAGTAAATCTCCTTATAAAGCACTACAGCAACTTAGTCCTTTTTATCCGTGGGGAGGCATTCCAGTGAGTTTTTCACCGGGGATTTGTGCATCCTGTGTAGAAGCAGTATGGCAAGGACTAAAAGTATTCGAAAACGCTGATATTGATACGGAACTTTTTTCAAATGATACGATGAAAGGACTTAAGCGATCATCACGTGTCTATGGTAAAGTGCTGGGTCATAGAAGGGGCGTTTATGGGGAAACACTACTTAATTACATAGATGCTCGCAGAAAAATATATATCCCAACATATAAATGGATGTTAGAAAATAAAGCATATAGGTCAATTCAATGTATCAGGGAATTTATTTCCAAGAATCCTGACAAAACAGTAGTATTATTAGACTACCAAACTAATGATAAAGTTGAGAATTTAAGCAAACCTTTGTCCCATGCATACTTGGTAAAAGCTTACGTGGAAGGGAGTAGCCCATACGAAGATATTATTATAAAAAATAAAGTCCGCCATGTTTATGTTGGAAGACATGTCATTGAGAGGACTACAATAGAATCTCACTTTAAAGAATTGCCTGTGGAAAAAGTAATAGACAATCAATTAACGCTTGATTTCGATGAATAGAAGAAAAGATTATAGGGTGTTTGAGCAGGTTCTTGAGAAATACAACATTTCGAAGTTTTATCACTTTACAGACCGAGAAAATGTTGATTCAATCATCCAAAATGGAGGACTATTCTCTTATGGAGATTGTATCAAGCGAGGCATTCACATTAGCAGACCTGGTGGCTCTGAGTTATCACATGAACTAGATGAAAAAGAAAATTTGCAGAATTATGTAAGAATTAGTATCTGTAAGAAACATCCAATGATGTACTATGCAATTCAGGACGAGCGAATAGTTAATCCAGTAATATTGGAAATTGATACAGATATACTGTTCATTGAAGGTAATGTTTTTTCTGATAAGAACGCTGTTCGTTCTGATTCAAATAAAGGGAGAGATTTCGCTGATTTCAACAGAATTCACTTTAATACAGCAACACGTAGAAACCAATTCGATGTGGATGAGGAAGAGCAGGAATACTATCAGGCGGAAATCTTGGTGCCCCACTATATTCCACTTCATTATATTCTTAACATTGCTGACTTTCAAACAGAGGATATAGAAAGAGGTACGATAACAGTTAAACGACCATATTCATCAATCATCACAGAAGATAACCCCGCAGGTATCTTTTTCATCCTTAACCAATCATATCCAACAGAAGAAATTATTTCATTTGATGGCACTGAAGTGTCAAAGGCATCTGCTGAATGTAGTATAATTGACCAAGTAATAAACGAACTTATTGTACAAAATACAAGTAATGGTGTAATAGATGACCGGTATAATATTGCTGTTTCAGGTTATGGAGACTATGTATTCAACTGTTTGAAAGGTAGTAGTATCCAATCTTTAAAAGAGCTATATGATAATCCTTTTTCTGTAAAGACTCAGATTAAAGAAATAAAGACTCGACAAGGAGCAAAAACAATAGAACAAAAACGACCTGCTTGGGTGATACCACGGAGTGATGGAGGGGCATATCTCAATATAGCCTTAAACAAAGTCAAAAAGTTGGTTGATAAATGGACGGAAGAGCACATAGACTCATTTCCTCCAATAATAATACATATTACGGAATTCCGGTATCATGGAGCAGAAGATAGTGAAATGATACGATTGGCAAAAGAAATAAAATCATTACTCACGAACGACTGGAATGCATTACTTTTTAATATTGTATTGACGTGGAATGAGGATTTAGTTCCTGTTAAATATCCGAGCGATGAGTGTGAAGTTAGCGAATCGTATTATGGAAGTGTGTATTATTTAATGTCAAGTGTGTTGCCTCAGTCCTTTTACAATAACATGCGGATTAAAGAGAGCTCTACAGAATATCAGGAACAACATGTCGGTATCGCAATGAATATTAAGATCTCAGATTTGCTTCCAACAATACTCTCAATTATTCCTCAATAATAGTCAAATACACATGAAACAACAGTACTATTTGGTAGATGTTCTTCTAAAGATACTTGAAGATAACTATGATGCCTTTGGACGAGAATTTGTTCAAAGAGTACGTGTGCTCATAAAGATGCCAGAATGTGCAGAACTTTTCAATTGTGTGGTGGTAAACGCTCTCGGATTACGAGCCAAGATTAAAGAAAGCATAGTAGATAGAGGCATTGATTGTCTTATTGATTTCTACGAACACAATATTGATAATGATAATTCATTGACAGAGAAACAAAGAAATCTCTGTAAACCCAGAATGAAGAACGATATGTATCTTTGTAGGGATCTTCTCAAAGTAAGCCTCGGCACGCAATTAGAACATGATTGAAAGAGCTAATCTATCATATCACCCCAATAAAAAAGAACAGCTCACCAAGTGCTGTCATTGATGTGGATGATGAGCATACTTATTTCATCATTCGGATACCCTGCCACCCGGAGTTTGTATGCGAAGAACTGAGCATGGACAAAGAGGGTCATATCCTGCCCATAGGCGAGGTATGGAGCCCTGATGTTACAGATAATGTTACTGATGAAGTGACTGTTACTGATGATGTTATGGGCGGTGGTGCAAGTGATGTTACTGATGATGTTACTGATAATATTACTGATGGAAATGTGGCAGAGAAAAGACGGGCTGAGTTGCTTCACCTAATGAGACTTACTCCAAAAATCACGATGGACAACTTAGTTAATATACTGCATGTATCGCGTATGACTATATCGCGGGATATCAATCTTCTTCGTGCAAGAGGCAAACTTAGAAGAGAAGGGGATGATAGGAGTGGAAGATGGGTTGTGATAGAGTAGGAAAGAGGAAATAGTTTGTTGAATTTCGTTTGATACTGCGAATATACGAATTCTGTATAGAAAAACGAGAAAAAGTCGTTTTTCTGTACGAAATACTTTTCCCCAAGTGCAACAAGAAGCAGCTGCTGCTGGAAGCGAAGATCAATACGCAGATTGGCAACTCGAACATGTCTATCTGCAAGAAGCTGGTGAAGATATGCCCCGAGTGCTTGAAGGCGTATGTGATGCTGAGGACGGAGGCTTTGAAGAACGGGAAGGTATTGGAGACGACCGACGACGGGGAGAGCGACGAGAACGAGAAACTGGTGGTTGCATTCAACGACGCGGACCTTTCGGATGAGGATTTTGAGAAGATGCTGGAAGAAGAGCAAGGCAGCAAAGCCTTTGCGAGATTGGGAAGAAGAGTGAGTGGGATAGCGTAGCGGAGGGATGCGGGAATGTGGGGATGTGTTAATGCTTGAATGTGTATCTATGTTTTAAGGTTTTAATGTTTTAAAGGTGCGAGGTTATTTGCCCCTAACCATTCTAACTTTTAAACTTTCAAGCGAAGCGAAACTTTTTGACCTTTCAAGTGAGCGAACCTTTTAATAACGGAGCAATAATTTCAGTTATGGACTTAGTTCTTCAGCAGCCAGTCGATTACATTCAGCCGTTGGATGCCGTTGATGTTAGAATTGTCAAAGTCGGTGGTGAGGAGATATTTTGGGAAGGAGTCGCGGATTCTTTCTAATGACGACAACTCGCGTTCTAGCGTTTTTTCGTCATTAGCGGTGTACGCAACTTGGTAGTATTCTCGTTTGCCGTTGGCTTTCATTACTACGAAATCGACCTCACCATTGTCTGCTCGACCAGCATATACTTCACCGCCACGGCGCAAAAGTTCAAAATAGACTACATTCTCGAGTTTGTGTCCTAAATCAGCCGCAGGGTTGTTAGTTTGAAGGATATTCCTCAAGCCGAGATCCACAACATAGTATTTATATGCACCAGATAATAGCCGTCGTCCACGATTGTTATATAGTCGGGTAGGGTATATAAGGTACGACTCGGTGAAGAAACGTATATATTTTTGAACGGTATTATGTGAGAGACGCTCTGCCCCAGAGGCTCGGAGCACATCTGCGACATTGTTTGGCGACACGATACTGCCAACGCTGTCGAACAAGAAATTGACGACATGTTGTAGCGTGTCGAACTTACGAAGATTGTGCCGTTTGACTATATCTTTCACCACAATAGTTTCATATAAGGCTTTTAAATAGGCATTGACCATATCGGGTGACGATAGGGAGAGTGTGACAGCTTCGGGAAAGCAGGAGGTATTCATATATTGTCGGAAAAGCCGGTCAATACTGGCATTTTCACCAAATACTTTCACGTATTCTGCGAATGAGAAAGGATGTAGGTTGATGGCTATATAGCGTCCAGACAGCAAGGTGCCGAGTTCGCTTGATAGTAAGAAAGCGTTTGAACCTGTGATATATAGGTCGATATTTTGTTTGACAAATAGAGCATCGACTAGTTTTTCGAATTGGGGTAGGATTTGTATCTCGTCAAGAAAAACGTATCTTGTGCCATTAGGAGAGAGTTTGTTAATGATATGGTCGTAAACTGATTGCCAGTCCAAAAATTGAGAGTTCTCCCGTTCCTCAAAGTTCAAAAAGATTATTTGACTTTCTGACACTCCATCGGATTTCAACCATTCAATATATTCCGCCATTAATGTGGATTTCCCACATCGACGAATGCCTGTTATCACTTTTATCAGATTCTGATTCCGGAGGCTAACTAATTGTGAAAGATATGTTTCTCTGTTAATCATGGTGAATAAATCTAATGCAAATATACGAAATAATGACGAAATTGTATAAAAAATGAAAATCTCGTCATTAAGAAGTGGAGATGATTGGCAACTCGAACATGTCTATCTGCAAGAAGCTGGTGAAGATATGCCCGGAGTGCTTGAAGGCGTATGTGATGCTGAGGGCGGAGGCGTTGAAGAACGGGAAGGCGCTGGAGACAACCGACGACGGGGAGAGCGACGAGAACGAGAAACTGGTGGTTGCATTCAACGACGCGGACCTTTCGGATGAGGATTTTGAGAAGATGCTGGAAGAAGAGCAAGGCAGCAAAGCCTTTGCGAGATTGGGAAGAAGGGTGGCTGGGCTGTCGTAGAAAAGACCGTTGTCCGCCGTTGCGGTGCTACAGTTGCTACAGCTCGGAATTTTTTTTCAGGATGTGGATAATAGTGGAATGGAACTGTAGCACTGTAGCAACTGTAGCGCGAAGGGTTGTTGATTTCTCATTTCTTGTTGTCTCTGTTTATGTGAGGATAATTGTGTATATTTGCAGTCGTGAAATGGAATGTAGCTGATGGCGTATTGTTATTAAAACGAGTTGATTATGATATTCTATTATTCTGGTTGTGGCAACAGCCGTTTTGTTGCAAAGAGCATTGCCGAAACGCTCGGTGACGAGTTGGTGTTTATTCCCCAGGCCGACCGGGAGGGTAAGACGGACTATGCCTTGAGGCCCGGCGAGCGGCTGGGATTTGTATTTCCCATCTATTCGTGGCGGCCGCCGCAACTGGTGTTGGATTTTGTGGAGCGGCTGCGGTTGACGGGTGCCCCGTCGTACACCTATATGGTGGTAACCTATGGCGATGATGCCGGGATGGCCGAACAGGTGATGGCCGGAACGCTGGACCGTTTGGGGCTGAAACTCGACGGAGCTTTTGGCCTCACGATGCCCAACACCTATGTCAATATGTCGTTTATGAATACCGACAGCCCCGAGGTGGCACAGCGCAAGATAGATGAGTCCAAACAACGACTGGTGGGTGTGAAACAGGCTATCGTGGAACGGAAAAGTGTGTCGGAGGTGAATAGGGGAGGAGCTCCCCGGCTGAAAACATTTGTGATAGGCAAGGGGTTCAACCAATGGGTTTCGGACAAGAAATACTATTCGACGGATGCCTGCGTGTCGTGTGGCAAATGCGTGGAGGTGTGTCCCTTGCAGAATATCAGTCTTGTAAATGGCCGACCCCGTTGGAGCGGGCATTGCACCCACTGCGAGGCCTGCTACCACTACTGTCCTCAGAATGCGGTGCAGTTTGGCAAAGTGACCCGGGGCAAAGGGCAATACTATTTTCACGAATCGTGAATCGTGTTTTTTGCTACACTTTTTAGATTGGAAGAGCAGACGCTTACGAGGGGCTTGATTATGGTGGGGAGAGCCGCATTCCGCGACTCTGGAGGAGGGCTGTTTTTTGATGGTAGAAGGTCCGCTGTAGGTTCGCTGTTGCTTCGCTCTAGGTACGCTCCAGAAGTGACCCCTAAGTGGAACTTGGGTGGAGCATTTTCGAATGATGACATCGTCTTCTTAATTGTTTGTTGGAAACAACTCCGCCCTTGAGTGTTCGAAATGATGGAATTATGTCGTTAATGTGCTGTATTGTAGTGTGATATATGTCGATGTATGGTGCTTTGCACTTACTTGTAGAGGATGAACAGATGGGAAGTGGCAGAGGGATAGTGATTTAACCAATGTGGAAAGGGGATGGTACTATTGAAATTCGAGGTTGTTGATAAAATGTGCAGAAGAGGGGGTTTTGTGGTAATAAAGTGAAATTGTAACTATCTGAACAGTAGAGCTGCCAGAAGATTTTAATTTTATTTAACAATTGTAAAACGGGCTGTTATTTTGTGGGGTGAAAAATTAGTTGTAATTTTGCATTCCATTTCGAGGGTGAAATGTGCCCTAGAAAGCTAATGGAAAATATTAATAATTAAGTATATAACATCAAAACAGAAAATGCCAACAATTCAACAATTAGTTCGCAAAGGACGTCAGCAGATGGAGTATAAATCGAAATCTCCCGCTCTGGACAGCTGCCCTCAGCGCCGCGGCGTTTGCACCCGTGTGTACACCACCACTCCTAAAAAACCTAACTCGGCAATGCGTAAGGTTGCCCGTGTGCGTCTCACCAACCAGAAAGAGGTTAACGCCTACATCCCCGGTGAAGGCCACAACTTGCAGGAACACTCCATCGTTATGATTCGTGGAGGCCGTGTGAAGGATCTGCCCGGTGTGCGTTATCACATCATCCGCGGAGCTTTGGATACCAGCGGAGTTGACGGTCGTCGTCAGCGTCGTTCCAAATACGGTGCAAAACGCCCCAAACAAGCTGCGAAGTAATAAAGTTAAGATAGATTAATAAGAAAATTAAGAATTGCCACAGCAGTTCATTAATGTATAAAGAGAAATGAGAAAAGCAAAACCCAGAAAACGTATTATCCTTCCGGATCCGAAATATAACGACGTGCTCGTTACAAAGTTTGTCAACAACTTGATGTTGGGTGGCAAGAAGACCATTGCCTACAAGATTTTCTATGAGGCAATCGATGTAGTTGCAGATCGTACCAAGGAAGATGGTATCGAGGTGTGGAAAAAGGCATTGGCCAACATTACTCCTTCTGTGGAGGTTAAGAGCCGCCGTATTGGTGGTGCCACTTTCCAGGTTCCTACCGAGATTCGCCCCGAGCGTAAGCAGTCGATCGGCATGAAGAACTTGATTAGCTTCAGCCGCAAGCGCAGTGAGAAGACTATGGCTCTGAAACTGGCCGCTGAGATTCAGGCAGCTTACAAGGAAGAGGGTGCAGCCTTCAAACGTAAGGAGGATATCCACCGTATGGCTGAAGCCAACAAGGCTTTCTCGCACTTCCGTTTCTAATACTGCAAAGCACTTGGCCAGTAAACTCATCAATCTAACAACGAATCGTCAAAAAGTCCAACAAATACTAATATGTCAGATTTAAAAAATACTAGAAACATTGGCATTATGGCCCATATCGACGCCGGCAAGACGACGACGACCGAACGCATACTCTATTATACCGGCAAAAACTATAAGCTGGGAGAGACGCATGAGGGGTCGGCCACGATGGACTGGATGGTTCAGGAGCAGGAGCGTGGTATCACTATTACCTCTGCCGCCACTACGGTGTATTGGCATTGGCATGACCAGTTGTATAAATACAATATTATTGATACTCCGGGTCACGTTGATTTCACTGTTGAGGTGGAGCGTTCGCTGCGAGTGCTGGACGGTGCAATTGCTATCTTCTGTGCCGTGGGAGGCGTGGAGCCGCAGTCTGAGACTGTGTGGCGCCAGGCCGACAAGTACGGTGTGCCCCGCATTGCCTTTGTCAACAAGATGGACCGCGCCGGTGCCGACTTTTTCGGTGTGGTGGGTCAGATAAAGGAACGCCTGGGTGCCAATCCTATCCCCATTGAAATCCCTATCGGACAAGAGAACCTTTATAAGGGTGTTGTCGACCTCATTTCCAACAAGGCTCTGGTGTGGGACGAAAGCTCGAACGGTCAGCGTTTTGAGGAAATTCCTATGCCTGACGACCTGAAGGATATTGCTGCCGAATACCGCCAGCGTCTGGTGGAAGGTGTGGCCGAGGAGAACGAAGCCCTTTTGGAGAAGTTCTTCGACGACCCCGATTCGATTACCGCCGACGAAATCATTGCCGAAATCCGCAAGGCTACGCTGGCCATGAAAATTGTGCCTGTGATGTGCGGCTCGGCTTTCAAGAACAAAGGTGTGCAGACATTGCTTGACGCTGTTGCCGCTTTCCTTCCCAGTCCGTTGGATATGAAGGAAGTGGACGGCATTAACCCCAAAACCGGCAATATGGAGTCGCGTGCTATCGACGTGAAGGCTCCTTTCTCGGCTTTGGCTTTCAAGATTGCCACCGACCCCTATGTGGGACGCCTCTGTTTCTTCCGCGTGTATAGCGGTTCGCTGGATGCGGGCTCGTATGTCTACAACGCCAATACCGGCAAGAAGGAGCGCATTTCGCGTATCATGCAGATGCACTCGAACAAACAGAACCCGATGGACCGCATCGAGGCCGGTGACATTGGAGCTGCCGTGGGATTCAAGGAGATTAAGACTGGCCATACCCTGTGTGACGAGAAACACCCCATCATCCTTGAGTCGATGAAGTTCCCCGAGCCTGTGATCAGCATTGCTGTGGAGCCGTTGACACAGGGCGATATGGACAAGTTGACCAATGCACTGACCAAGCTGGTTGAGGAAGACCCCACTTTCCGCGTGAAGTCGGACGAGGTGTCGGGTCAGACCATCATCAGCGGTATGGGTGAGTTGCATTTGGACATCATTCTCGACCGTCTCCGTCGTGAGTTCTCGGTCGAGGTGAACCAAGGCCGTCCCCAGGTTGCCTACAAGGAGGCTATCACTGCCACCGTGCAACATCACGAGATTTACAAGAAGCAGACCGGCGGCAAGGGTAAGTTTGCCGACATCCTGTTCGAAATCGGCCCAGCCGACGAGGGCGTTACCGGACTGCAGTTTGTGAACGAGGTGAAGGGTGGCAATATCCCCAAGGAGTATATCCCCGCTATAGAGAAGGGATTCAAAGAGGCTATGCAGAACGGTGTCCTGGCCGGATACCCGATGGACAGTATGAAGGTTACCGTGTTGGATGGTTCGTTCCACCCTGTAGACAGTGACCAGTTGTCGTTTGAGGTGTGCGCCAAGATCGGTTTCAAAGAGGCCTGCCGCAAGGCTAAGCCGGTATTGCTGGAGCCCATCATGAAACTTGAGGTGCTGACCCCGGATGCCTATGTGGGCGATGTGACGGGCGATTTGAACCGCCGTCGTGGTATGTTGGAGAATATCACAGCCAAAGTGGGTGTGCAGGCCATTCATGCCAAGGTGCCTTTGGAACAGATGTTCGGTTATGTCACCGCATTGCGTACTATCACTTCCGGTCGTGCCAACTCTACAATGGAGTTCTCGCATTATGCCGAGGTGAGCCGCGAGCAACAGGAGAACATATTAAAAAGTAAATATAATAATTAAAAATATAAATATCGTGAGTCAAAGAATTAGAATCAAACTGAAATCTTACGACCACAATTTGGTGGATAAATCCGCCGAGAAGATCGTTAAGACCGTCAAGATGACCGGCGCAGTTGTGAATGGCCCCATTCCTCTGCCGACCAACAAAAAGATTTTCACTGTGAACCGCTCTACCTTTGTCAACAAGAAGAGCCGTGAGCAGTTCGAACTCAGTTCGTACAAACGTCTCATGGACATTGAAATCAATGACCGTGCCAAGACGATTGACGCATTGATGAAACTGGAGCTTCCCAGCGGTGTGGAAGTGGAAATCAAAGTGTGAAATTAACAATCAGCCGATGTGAGTAGTGGCCGAAGCGTGAATGGCTGCGAAAATAAGCTGAGAACTAAAAACAAACAATCCATTAAAAGAAATGTCCGGATTAATTGGAAAAAAAATTGGAATGACCAGTCTTTTTGATGCAGAGGGAAAACAGATTCCTTGCACCGTTATCGAAGCTGGTCCTTGTGTAGTGACACAAGTGAGAACCATCGAAAAGGATGGCTATGAAGCTATCCAGTTGGCTTTTGGCGAGCAGAAAGAAAGCCGCGTCAACAAGCCGCTGAGAGGCCATTTTGCCAAGGCCAACACCACCCCCAAACGCTATATCGCCGAATTTAGCCGCTTTGAGGAGGGCCACAAGAAAAAATATGGTGAAGTATTGACAGTGGAAGTCTTCCAGGAAGGCGAGTTTGTCGACGTAGTGGGAACCTCGAAAGGTAAGGGTTTCCAGGGCGTTGTGACCAGACACGGTTTTGGCGGTGTTGGTGATATGACTCACGGCCAGCACGACCGTCTGCGTGCCCCTGGTTCGATAGGAGCCAGCTCCTATCCTTCGCGTATCTTTAAAGGTATGCGCATGGCCGGCCAGACTGGCAACCACAGAGTGAAGATTCAAAACCTTCAGGTTGTCAAGATTATCCCTGAAAAGAATTTAATGTTAGTGAAAGGTTCTGTACCGGGACCCAAAGGTTCAATAATAAAACTTGAAAGATGGAGTTAAAAGTCTATAACATCAACGGAAGCGAAACCGGTAGAACCATCAACCTTGACGATTCTATCTTCGCCATCGAGCCCAATCAACATGCTATCTACTTGGATTGCAAACAGTATTTAGCCGACAACCGTCAGGGCACCCATAAAGCTAAAGAACGCAGCGAGAACGCCCACAGTACCCGCAAACTGAAACGTCAGAAGGGAACCGGTGGTGCTCGTTCCGGCGATTTGAAGAGCCCCGTTTTCGTGGGTGGCGGCCGTATTTTCGGACCCCAGCCCCGCGACTACCGTTTCAAACTTAACATCAAGTTGAAACGCCTTGCCCGTCGCTCCGCTCTGAGCGAGAAGGTCGCCGACAACGCTATGACCATCGTGGAGAACATCAACATCGAGGCTCCTAAGACCAAAAAGATGATTGAGATTCTCAATAACCTGAAGCTGGGTGACAAAAAGTCTCTCATAGTTGTTGAAAATCAAAATAATTTCGTATCTTTGTCAGCACGAAACCTTCCGCGTGTAAAGGTGGTAACGGTATCACAATTAAATACTTATGACATTGTTGATGCCCGTAATATCGTTATCTCGGAGGGCTCAATTGACGAAATTAACCGCGTTTTGGCAACAAAATAACGGAAGTTAGTAAAACGAATTAAGAAAGTTTAACAATGAATATCATAGTAAAACCTCTGATCAGCGAAAAGATGACGAGACTCACTGATGCGGCCGCCTCTCCCAAGATGACCCGCATTCAGCGTGACAAGAACAAGCCTGCTCCCAAGGTTCTGAATCGTTATGGTTTTGTTGTCGACAAGCGCGCTAATAAGATTGAGATCAAGAAGGCCATTGAGAGTTTTTATGGCGTGAAGGTTCTTGATGTGAACACCATGAACTACTCTGGCAAGGTTAAGGCCCGTTATACTAAAGCTGGTTACCTTGTTGGCCGTACGAATGCGTTCAAGAAAGCTATCGTGACCCTCGCAGAAGGCGATTCGATTGATTTCTATGCAAACGTCTAAAAAATAATGTTGTCAGGGGCATGGGCTCAGGCTCATGCCACTGATGCATAAATAAATCAAAACAATTAATTATAATAGTTATAGTCCACTGATAAGAGACTAAAAAGAAAAAAAAGAAATGGCTTTAAAGAAAATTAAACCGACAACCCCCGGTCAGCGTCACAAGATTGTTGTCACCAACGACGATATCACGACCAACAAACCGGAAAAGAGTTTGGTGCGCGGCTACAGCAAGAGCGGTGGCCGTAACAATCAGGGTAAGATGACCATGCGCTATATCGGCGGTGGTCATAAGCAATTGTACCGTTTTGTGGATTTCAAGAGAAACAAGGACGGTATTCCTGCAGTTGTAAAGACTATTGAGTATGACCCGAACCGCAGTTCCCGTATTGCTTTGGTTTTCTATGCAGACGGTGAGAAACGTTATATCCTTGCTCCCCAGGGTTTGAAGGTTGGTCAGACTATCATGTCCGGTGCAGGTGTTGCACCTGAGGTCGGCAACACTTTGACTCTTGCCGAAATTCCTTTCGGTACACTGATTCACAACATCGAGCTCCGTCCCGGCCAGGGTGCCAAGATGGTACGCAGCGCTGGTGCTTATGCTCAGCTGATGTCCCGTGACGACAAGTATGCTATTATCAAGATGCCCAGCGGTGAGATGCGTATGATTCTCCAGGCATGCCGTGCCACTGTGGGTATTGTTTCGAATCCCGAGCATAACCTCGAGGTTGGCGGTAAGGCTGGCCGTAGCCGTTGGCTGGGTCGCCGTCCCCGCAACCGTGGTGTTGTTATGAATCCTGTTGATCACCCGATGGGCGGTGGTGAAGGTCGTCAGACCGGCGGACATCCCCGTAGCCGTAAGGGTATTCCGGCCAAGGGTTACAAGACTCGCGCTCCTAAGAAACAATCGAGCAAGTACATTGTCGAAAGAAGAAAGAAGTAATTCATTAAAAGAAGAAGAAAATGAGTCGTTCATTAAAGAAAGGTCCGTATATTTTTTACAAATTGGAGAGAAGAGTTATCGAGGCTCAGCAGGCAAACAAGAAAGTGACTATCAAGACCTGGAGCCGCGCTTCTATGATTTCTCCCGATTTTGTCGGCCAGACCATTGCTGTGCATAACGGCAACAAGTTCATCCCTGTGTATGTAACAGAGAACATGGTGGGTCATAAGCTGGGCGAATTTGCTCCTACCCGCATTTTCCGCGGCCACGCCGGATCGAAAGATAAAGCTAAGAAATAACAAGTCCAAAAAAGAAAGAATAAGAAATGGGACGTAGAAAAAAAGATAGTGCAGAAGCACGCAAAGAAGCTAAAAGTACCCTCTACGTGGCTAAGTTGATGAACAATCCCACTTCGCCCCGTAAAACCCGTCTCGTCGCTGATATGATCCGTGGCGTGGACGTTGATAAAGCCCTGGGTATCCTGAAATATTGCCCCAGAGAGTCTGCTCCTAAGATGTACAAACTGGTACTCAGTGCCGTTGCTAACTGGCAGGCCAAAAACGAAGGCAAGCGTTTGGAAGATAGCCAATTGTATGTAAAACAGATTATGGTTGACGAAGGCCGCACGATGAAGCGTATGCGTACTGCTCCCCAGGGACGTGGTTACAGAATCCGCAAGCGCAGCAACCATATCACTGTGATTCTCGGCAGCCGTGTTGATGAGGCTTCCGTGGCTCCTAAGGCTGAAGAAGAAAACAAATAGTTAATTTAAATAAGAAGAAAGTCAACAATGGGACAAAAGACTAACCCAATTGGAAATCGTTTAGGCATCATCCGTGGATGGGATTCTAACTGGTATGGCGGCCGCAAGTTCGAGCAGAAGCTCGTTGAGGACGACAAAATCCGCAAGTATCTCAATGCACGTCTCGCCAAAGCAAGCATCTCGAAAATCTATATCGAGAGAACCCTCAAACTGCTCACTGTTACCATCAATACCGCTCGTCCGGGTTTGATTATCGGTAAGGCTGGCAGCGAGGTTGATAAACTGAAAGAAGAGTTGAAGAAGCTCACCGGCAAGGATGTACAGATTAATATCTCCGAGGTGAAGCGCCCTGAGCTGGATGCTGTTCTGGTTGCCCAGAATATCGCTAAGCAGATTGAAGGCCGTGTTCAATACCGCCGCGCCATCAAAAACGCTATTGTGTCTACTATGCGTTCCGGTGCCGAGGGTATCAAGGTTTCTATCTCTGGCCGTATCGGTGGAGCTGAAATCGCCCGTAGCGAGCATTATAAAGAGGGTCGTACTCCTCTGCACACTCTCCGTGCTGATATTGATTATGCTCATGCAGAAGCCCACACCACCTATGGCCGTATCGGCGTGAAGGTTTATATTTGCCGTGGTGTGATTTATGGCAAGCGCGAGCTCGTGCCCTCAACTGTGGGAGGTCAGCAGAGAGACCATCGTCCTGCAATGGGTGGTGGCGAGCGTCGTAACGGTGGCAATTCCCGTCGCCGTCCGAGCAACAATAAAAATAACAACAATAAATAAAAAAGGTTTGAGATTAGAGGTTTGAGTTGTAGAAAACTGAACGCTAAACGCTCAACAAAACAATAAGAAAAATGTTACAACCTAAGAAAACAAGATATAGAAAGCAGCAGAAGGGTAAAATTAAAGGCAATGCTTTCCGAGGCCACGAGTTGGCATTCGGTACCTTTGGTATCAAATCCCTGGAAACCTGTTTTATCACAGGCCGTCAAATAGAGGCTGCACGTCAAGCTGTAACGCGTCACATGAAACGTGAAGGTCAGATTTGGATTCGCATCTTCCCGGACAAGCCCATTACCAAGAAGCCCAATGAGGTCCGTATGGGTAAAGGTAAGGGTGCCCCCGAATACTTTGTTGCCCGCGTAATGCCCGGCACCATTCTGTTCGAGTGCGAAGGTGTTCCCATGGATATCGCCAAGGAAGCTCTCCGCCTGGCTGCCCAGAAACTCCCGATCTCGACAAAGTTTGTTGTTAAAAGAGATTATATCGAAGAATAAAAAGAAAGAACAGTCATGAAGAACGAATTAGTTTTAAAAGAGCTTTCGACTGCTGAATTAAAAGAGAAGTTGGATACCGAGCGTTCCATGTATCAGAAGATGCTTATGCAGCACGCTGTTTCCCCTCTCGAGAATCCTAACAAGATAAAAGAAAGTAGAAAAACCATTGCCCGCTGTCTCACTGAACTTCGCGCCCGCGAGATCGCTGAACAGAAGCAGAACTAACTGAAGATATGGAAAGAAATTTAAGAAAAGAAAGAGTCGGTGTTGTGGTGAGCAACAAGATGGACAAATCGATTGTCATTAAGGTTGAGCGCAAAGTGAAGCACCCCCTGTATGGCAAGTTCGTTAAGAAGTCAACCAAATTCATGGCTCACGATGAGAAGAATGAGTGCAACATTGGCGACACTGTTCGCATTATGGAAACTCGTCCTTTGAGCAAGAACAAATGCTGGCGTCTCGTCGAAATCGTTGAGAAAGCTAAGTAATTAGTCACAACATTTAAGGCAAAAAGTTGAATAAGAAATGATACAACAAGAAACTAGAATGACGGTTGCCGACAACAGTGGAGCAAAGAGCGCTCTCTGTATTCGCGTTCTCGGTGGCACCAAGAAACGTTACGCCACTATTGGCGATACCATCGTGGTTGCCATTAAAGACGCCATTCCTTCCGGCAACATTAAGAAGGGAGCTGTTTCGAAAGCAGTCGTGGTCCGTACCAAAAAGGAAATCCGTCGCAATGATGGTAGTTACATCCGCTTCGACGACAATGCATGTGTTCTGCTCACTGCTGCCGATGAGTTGAGAGGCACCCGTATTTTCGGACCTGTCGCCCGTGAGTTGCGCGACAAACAATTCATGAAGATTGTTTCACTGGCTCCTGAAGTATTGTAAACAATAAAAAGAAGAAAAAAGAAATGAAATTGCACGTTAAAAAAGGGGATACCGTTATGGTGATTGCCGGCGAAGATAAAGGCAAGACCGGTAAAGTGCTTAAGGTTTATCCCGAAAAGAATCGCGCCATCGTGGAAGGACGTAACCTGGTGAAGAAACATACCAAGCCCAATGCCAAGAACACTCAGGGCGGTATCGTCGAACAGGAGGCTCCTATCCATCTGTCTAATCTCATGGTTATGGACGGAAAGGTTCCTACCAGAATCGGCCGTCGTGTCAATGAGAAGACTGGTAAATTAGTTCGTTATTCCAAAAAATCTGGGGAGGAGATTAAGTAATGGCATATATTCCTACTTTAAAGACCAAGTACCGCGAGGAAATTCTGCCCGCTCTGATGAAAGAGTATGGCTATAAAACTGTGATGCAGGCTCCTCGTTTGAAAAAGATTACCCTTAACCAAGGTTTGGGTAAGGCTGCTATTGCCGATAAGAAGGTTATTGACAAGGGCATTGAGGAGATGACTCTGATTGCCGGTCAGAAAGCTGTTGCTACCAAATCCCGCAAGGATATTTCTAACTTTAAGTTGCGTCGTGGCATGCCTATCGGTGTCCGTGTAACTCTGCGTGGCGAGCGTATGTATGAGTTCCTCGAGCGTCTCATCACTGCCTCTATCCCCCGTATCCGTGATTTCCGCGGTATCAATGATAAGGGTTTCGACGGCCAGGGTAATTACACCTTCGGTATCTCCGAGCAGATTATTTTCCCCGAGATTGATATCGACAAGATTGACCGCATTCAGGGAATGGATATCACCTTTGTGACTTCGGCCCGTACTGACAAAGAGGCCATGTCTTTGCTCAAACAATTCGGCATTCCTTTTAAGAATCAACAAAAATAAGAGATAATGGCAAAAGAATCAATCAAAGCAAGAGAACGCAAAAGAGCTAAAATGGTGGCTCGTTACGCTGCCAAGCGCGCTGCTCTGAAGAAAATAGTCCGCACTGGTGAGCCCGAAGAGGTGGAGAAAGCTGTTATTGCTCTCCAGAAACTTCCGAAGAATGCTTGCCCTATCCGCATGCACAACCGTTGCCAGCTTACTGGCCGCCCCAAGGGTTACATGCGTCAGTTCGGCATTTCCCGTATCAACTTCCGCGAGATGGCCGTCAGCGGCTTGATTCCCGGTGTTAAGAAATCCAGTTGGTAAGATTAAATTATTAATAAATACATTGGTAGCTTTGCAAGTTGGCAAAACCCAATACTACAAAACTTAAAATCAATTAATTAATATGGTAACAGATCCTATTGCAGATTATTTGACCCGTATGCGCAATGCTATTGCAGCTAAGCATAGAATTGTTGAAATACCCGGTTCCAAGTTGAAGAAAGAGATCACCAAGATTCTGTTTGAAAAAGGCTATATTCTGAATTATAAGTTCGAGAATGAAGGCTCACACAACCAGAGCATCAAGATTGCGTTGAAATATCACCCTGTGACTAAGATTTCCGCTATCTCCGAGCTTAAGCGCGTCAGCAGCCCCGGTTTGCGTCGTTATGTCTCTGTTGAGGACATGCCCCGTGTGCTGAATGGCCTTGGCATTGCCATCATTTCCACTTCCAAGGGTTTGATGACTGACAAGGAAGCCCGTACCCTGAATGTGGGTGGTGAAGTTATTTGTTACATCAGCTAATTAAAGAGAGGAGATTAAGAAATGTCAAGAATAGGTAAAATGCCCATCCACCTGCCTGCAGGTGTTGAAGTTAAAGTGTCTCCCGAGAATGTTATTACTGTAAAGGGACCCAAGGGTGAACTTACCCAGCAGGTGAACCCTGCCATCACTGTTAAGATGGAAGACGGAGTGCTTTCTTTCGAACGTCCCTCCGACAGTAAGGAGCATAAGGCTATGCATGGCCTTTATCGTGCACTGGTAGCCAATATGGTGAAAGGTGTATCCGAGGGTTTCAAATGCGTTCAGGAAGTGATTGGCGTTGGTTATAAGGTACAGGCAAACGGCAACGTTATGGAGATGGATCTTGGATATAGCCACAAGATTTTCTTTGAGCTGGCTCCCGAAATCCATGTCGAGACTGTCACTGAGAAAGGTAAGAACCCCATTATTACAATGACCTGCTGCGACAAGCAGATTCTGGGTCAGGCTGCAGCCAAGATTCGTTCCCTGCGCAAACCCGAGCCTTACAAGGGTAAAGGTATCCGCTTCCAGGGTGAGGAAATCCGTAAGAAGGCTGGTAAAGCTGCTGCTAAATAATAATAATTAGAACGCCAAAGAATAAATAGATTATGGCAACAAGAAAAGATATAAGAAGATCAAAAATTAAATTCCGCATCCGTCATAAGATTAGCGGCACCGCAGAAATGCCGCGTCTCTCTGTGTTCAGAAGCAATAAGGAAATTTATGCACAGCTGATTGACGATGTAAAAGGTGTGACACTGGCCGCAGCTTCCTCGTTGGAGAAAGGTGTTGAAAAGAGTGGCACGAAAAGCGAAATGTCCGCCAAGGTTGGTAAACTGCTGGCCGAGCGTGCTATCGCTGCTGGTATCAATACTGTGGTATTTGACCGTAATGGCTATCTTTACCATGGTCGTGTTAAATCGTTGGCCGATGGTGCCAGAGAAGGTGGTTTAAAATTCTAATAAGTCATGGCAGAAGTAAACGTTAAAAGAGTTAAATCGAGCGAAATCGAGTTTAAAGATCGTCTGGTTGCGATTAATCGTGTAACTAAAGTTACCAAGGGTGGTAGAACATTCACCTTTGCCGCCATCGTCGTTATTGGAAATGAGAACGGTGTGGTTGGATATGGTTTAGGTAAGGCCAAGGAAGTTCAGGCCGCTATTCAGAAGGGTGTAGACGATGCCAAGAAGAACCTTATCAAGGTTCCCGTGTTGAAAGGCACTATCCCTCACGAGCAGAGTGGCAAGTATAGCGGTGCCCGCGTATTCCTGAAACCTGCAGCTCCCGGTACCGGTGTTATTGCCGGTGGTGCTATGCGTGCCGTGTTGGAGAGCGTTGGTGTGAAGGACGTGTTGGCAAAATGTAAAGGATCCTCCAATCCCCACAGTGTGGTGAAGGCTACTATCAATGCCTTGCTTCAGATGAAAGATCCTTGCATGGTAGCTGAACTCCGTGGTATCACTCTCGACAAAGTGTTTAATGGTTAATCATAGGAGACAAGTATCATGGCAGAAAAAACTTTAAAAATAAAGCAAGTTAGAAGCGTTATCGGTCGTCCTGCCCGCCAGAAAAGAACTATGGTGGCTCTCGGCTTGAGAAAAATCAACCATGAACGCACAGTGGTTGCTACCCCTCAGGTTCTCGGTATGATTGAGAAAGTGAAACATTTAATCACTGTTGAGGAAATTTAATTAATGATGTAATGAAGATGGGAGGGATGAAGGTTTCGCCGAGTCCTGCAACATCAAAATCTTCAAAATAGAATATTATGAGTTTAAATAATCTCCAACCCGCAAAAGGTTCCATTAAACATTCCAAACGCATCGGCCGTGGTGCTGGTTCGGGAAAAGGTGGTACTTCCACACGTGGTAACAAGGGTGCCAAGGCTCGTTCTGGCTATCACCAGAAGATTGGCTTTGAAGGTGGTCAGATGCCTATCTATCGCCGTTTGCCCAAGTTCGGTTTCAAAAATATCAACCGTGTTGAGTATGTCGGTATCAATATCGATATGTTGAACAAACTGGCTGAGGAGAAGAACATTACTGACTTCAATATCGAAGTTTTCAAACAGAATGGCTTGATCTCCTCCAAAGACCGCATCAAGATTCTCGGTCGTGGCGAGCTCAACAAGACTATTAATGTGACTGCCCACGCTTTCACTGCTACTGCAAAACAGGCTATCGAGGCCAAGGGTGGTGCCGCTACTGTTATTGAATAAAAAGTTATGAAGTTGATGTGGTAGATGCTGTTTCATGTAGGTGTAATGCTATACTTCATCAACTTCAATACTCCATCAACTTCAAAACTTAAAAATTAAACATAATGAAGAGATTTATACAGACACTCAAAAACATCTGGTCGATTGAAGACCTGCGGAAAAGAATTCTTTACACTTTCGCTTTGGTTCTTGTTTACCGCATTGGTTGCTATGTCGTCCTGCCCGGTGTTGATCCTACGCAGCTGCAGAATCTGCAGAACCAGGGTTCCGATGGTCTGATGGGTCTGTTGAACATGTTCTCTGGTGGTGCATTCTCCAATGCCTCTATTTTCGCTTTGGGTATCATGCCTTACATCACTGCATCCATCGTGATTCAGCTTTTTGTGATGGTGATTCCCTACTTCCAGAAAATGCAGCGCGATGGCGAAAACGGCCGCAGAAAGATGAACCAGATTACCCGTCTGCTCACCGTTCTTATCACCGGTTTCCAGGCTCCTGCTTACATCACCAACATGATGTATCAGTTGGGTGCTTCTTCTACTGCTATCTATCCTTTCGACGGCAGTGCCCCTTCATGGACATTCTGGGCTTCCAGCATCATTATATTGATTGCAGGTACTTTGTTCGTTATGTGGCTGGGTGAGCGTATTACTGAGAAAGGTGTCGGCAATGGTATCTCTTTGCTGATTATGATCGGTATCATAGCTCGTCTGCCCTTTGCACTCTTTGGTGAATTTGTTTCTCGCCTCACCGATGCCGGTGGTGGTCTTGTGATGTTCCTCATCGAGATAGTTGTTCTGCTTGCAGTTATCCTGCTTGTCATCCTGTTGGTGCAAGGCACCCGCCGCATTCCCGTCCAGTATGCCAAGCGTATTGTAGGCAACAGACAGTATGGTGGAGTCCGTCAGTATATCCCCATTAAGGTGAATGCTGCCGGCGTTATGCCCATCATCTTCGCCCAAGCTATCATGTTCATCCCTATCACTCTGATGGGATTCACTGGCAACTCCGATTCCAAGTTCTGGATGGCTTTCACCGATTTCAACGGTTTCTGGTATAATGTTGTGTTCTTTATCCTGGTAGTATTGTTCACCTATTTCTATACTGCCATCGCCATCAACCCCAACCAGATGGCTGAGGATATGAAACGCAACGGCGGTTTTATTCCCGGTGTGAAACCTGGTAAAAAGACTGCTGAGTACCTTGAAGGCATCCTGTCCAAGATTACCCTTCCGGGTTCTTTCTTCTTGGCTATCGTTGCTATTCTTCCCGCTATTGTTCGTCTCTTTGGTGTCAACACTCAGTTCGCTCAATTCTACGGTGGTACTTCTCTGTTGATTCTTGTGGGTGTTATCCTTGACACCCTCCAGCAGATTGAAAGCCATCTTTTGATGCGCCACTATGATGGTCTCACCAAGACCGGACGAATCAAAGGTCGCACTTCGATGTCTATTCAGGCATAATAATTCAAAATAAAAATGATTCTCCTTAAGACAAAAGAAGAAATAGAATTAATACGTGACAGCGCTCGCCTCCTCGGGAAAACTCTCGCGGAGGTGGGTCGCCTCATTCGTCCCGGTGTCACCACTGCTTTCCTCGACAAGGTTGGAGAGCAGTATATCCGTGACAATGGTGGCATTCCTTTATGCAAAGGTTTTGAGGGTTTCCCCGCTGCTTTCTGCATATCGGTAAACGATGTTGTTGTTCACGGTATTCCTTCTGAAAATGTTTTTCTTAAGGAGGGTGACAATGTCTCGCTTGATTGTGTGATTGAGCTCAACGGCTATGTGAGTGATTCTGCATTTACTTTCACTTGCGGAGAGGTCAGCCCCGAGATGCAACGCCTGCTCAAAGTTACTAAAGAGTCACTTTATATTGGTTTGGAACATTGCAAAGAGGGCAAACGGGTTGGTGATATCGGTCACGCTGTTCAACAACATTGCGAAAAGAATGGCTTTTCCATTGTTCGCGAATTATGTGGACATGGTGTTGGATTCAAGATGCACGAAAGCCCCAATGTTCCCAACTATGGTGTTCCCGGTACAGGCCCCCTGTTGAAAGAAGGTATGGTGATTGCCGTTGAACCCATGGTCTGTATGGGTTCCAAGAACGTCAAGTTCTCGAGCGAAGACGGCTGGACTTGCCGTACAAAGGATGGCAAGCCTGCAGCTCACTTCGAACACACTGTGGCTATTGGTAAACATGGTCCTGACATATTGACAACTTTTGACTTCATTGAAAATAATATTTGAAACGATAAGTAGTATATGGCAAAACAATCATCCATACAGTTGGACGGAACAGTAGTCGAGTCTCTGGGCAATGCAATGTTCCGGGTTGAATTGGAAAACGGGCATCAGATTATAGCCCATATCTCCGGCAAGATGCGCATGCATTATATTAAAATTCTTCCTGGAGACAAAGTCTCTATCGAGATGTCGCCCTATGATCTCACCAAAGGTCGTATCACATATCGCCACAAGTAGGCAAACATTGTTCATTTATTGTTGAAAAGAATTAATTGATTAATATAATTAAAAATGAAAGTAAGAGTTTCTGTAAAGAAAAGATCCCCTGAATGCAAAGTGGTGCGTCGCCATGGGGTTGTCTATGTAATCAACAAGAAGAATCCTAAGTTCAAACAAAGACAAGGATGATTAACTAACAAAAAGAATAAAAAGTATTTATGGCAAGAATTGCAGGTATTGACTTACCCAAAAACAAAAGAGGAGTTATAGGTCTGACCTATATCTACGGAATCGGAAAGAGTCTTGCTTCCGAGATTCTGGCTAAAGCCGGTATCGACGAAAACAAGAAAGTTCAAGATTGGACTGATGATGAGCAGAATGCCCTCCGTACTATCATTAATGATGAGTACAAGGTCGAAGGCGCTCTTCGTTCTGAAGTTCAGATGAACATCAAGCGACTCATGGATATCGGATGCTATCGCGGTATCCGTCACCGTCTGGGTCTTCCCCTCCGTGGTCAGAGCACCAAAAATAACGCCCGCACTCGCAAGGGTAAGAAGAAAACAATCGCTAACAAGAAAAAAGCTACTAAGTAAGTAAAACAGAAGTAGCACCCATCTGCGGATTATATTTGTTATTTGGAGCAGGTGGTAAACAATGTAAAATCAAGCACAATTAAAAATTATGGCAAAAACTTCAAAACCGACTAAGAAAAGAGTCGTAAAAGTTGAACCTCTTGGAAGAGCATGCATCTTCGCTTCTTTCAACAACGTAATTATTTCGTTGACAAATAATGCCGGTCAAGTGATTTCTTGGTCGTCTGCTGGAAAAATGGGCTTCCGCGGATCGAAGAAAAACACTCCGTACGCCGCTCAAATGGCTGCGGAAGATTGCGGTAAAGTTGCTTATGATTTGGGCCTAAGAAAAGTTAAGGTCTTTGTCAAGGGACCTGGTTCAGGACGTGAATCTGCAATCCGCGCAATCAACGGTTGTGGTATTGAGGTTACCGAAATTGTCGACATCACCCCGTTACCCCACAATGGTTGCCGTCCCCCAAAACGTCGCCGCGTGTAATTATTAATCATTTAATTCGAAAAATACAATGGCAAGATATACTGGTCCTAAAACCAAAATCGCTAGAAAATTCCACGAACCCATTTACGGTCCTGATAAGACTTTTGAAAGAAAAAATTACGCTCCTGGCATGCACGGTCAGAACAAACGCCGTGGCAAGACTTCTGAATACGGTATTCAGCTTCAGGAAAAACAAAAAGCCAAATACACCTACGGTATTCTCGAACGCCAGTTCCGTAAACTTTATGCCGAGGCTTCCCGTCGTGGTGGCATCACCGGTGAGGAACTTATGAAACTCATCGAAGCTCGTCTCGACAACGTAGTTTACCGTCTCGGTATCGCCTGCACCCGTGCACAGGCTCGTCAGCTTGTGTCTCATTGTCACATCACCGTCAATGGCAATGTTGTCAATATTCCCTCTTATGAGTTGAAAGTTGGTGATGTTGTCTCTGTCCGTGAGCGTTCCAAATCCCTTGAGATTATCTCCGACAATCTCGCTTCCCGTGCCAACAACTACGCTTGGCTCGAGTGGGACGGCTCTGCCCTCGCCGGCAAGTTCATCAGCTATCCCGAACGTTCCGACATCCCCGAGAACATCAACGAACAGCTCATCGTCGAGCTCTACTCCAAGTAGTAGTATTTTTGTTACAGGTTGCTGGTTGCTGGTTGCATTACGTTTAACCGGAACCCAGAATCTTGGAACTAGAAACCCAACATTAAAAAAGGAAACAAAATGGCAATATTATCATTCCAGAAACCTGACAAGGTGGTTATGCTCGAAGCTAACGATTTCCGCGGCACTTTCGAATTCCGTCCGCTGGAACCTGGCTACGGCATCACCATCGGCAATGCCCTGCGTCGTGTCCTTCTTTCTTCCCTCGAAGGCTTCGCAATCACCTCGGTGCGCATTGAAGGTGTCGACCACGAGTTCTCCTCCCTGCCTGGTGTAGTCGAGGATATGACCGACATCATTCTCAAACTGAAACAAATCCGTTTCCGCCGTCAGATTGAAGAATTCGAAACCGAGAAAGTTGCTTTCGACTTAGTAGGACAAACAGTTCTCAAGGCTGGTGACCTGAACAATTATCTTAATGGCTTCCAAGTGCTCAATCCCGATTTGGAGATTTGCCACATGGAATCCACCACCGAGCTCAAAATCGAGCTCACCATAGAAAAGGGTCGTGGTTATGTCCCTGCCGACGAAAATAAGAAACCGGGTGACCCCATCGGTGTCATCTCTGTCGACTCCATTCATACTCCCATCAAGAACGTTAAATACGAAGTCAGCGACTACCGTGTTGAACAGCGTACGGACTATGAAAAGCTTACTTTCGACATCGAGACCGACGGTTCTATCCACCCCAAAGAGGCTTTGAAAGAAGCAGCCACCATTCTCATCCAGCACTTCATGCTCTTCAGCGACGAGCGCATCACCCTCGAGGCTGAACCCAAGCCCGTGCAGGAAGAATTTGACGAAAGCACCATCTACATCCGTCAGCTCCTTAAGACAAAACTGGTCGATATGGATCTTTCCGTTCGTGCCCTCAATTGCCTCAAGGCTGCCGAGGTGGAGACTTTGGGCGACCTCGTCTCCTTCAACAAAGCCGATTTGCTCAAGTTCCGCAACTTCGGCAAGAAATCGCTCACCGAACTCGAAAACCTGGTCGCTTCCAAGAACCTCGAGTTTGGTATGAACATCACCAAGTATAAATTAGATAAAGAATAATAGAAATGAGACACGGTTGTAAAGTTAATCATCTGTCAAGAACCCACGCACATCGCGTTGCTATGCTCTCCAACATGGCCACTTCTCTCATCATGGAGAAAAGAATCGAAACCACGTTGGCAAAAGCCAAAGCACTCCGAGTATATGTCGAGCCTATCATCAATCGCTCGAAAGAGGACACCATGAACAATCGCCGCGTTGTCTTCAGCTACCTCCACAGCAAAGAGGCCGTTAATGAACTCTTCCGCAACGTTTCGCAGAAGGTTGCTAACCGCCCCGGTGGCTACACCCGCATCCTGAAGACCGGCATCCGTCATGGCGACAACTCTGCTATGGCTATCATCGAACTCGTCGATTACAACGAGAACATGCTGAAACCTAGTACCGAGAAGAAAGCCAAATCCACTCGTCGTAGCCGCTCCAAGAAAGCTGAAGCTCCCGCACCTGTTGCCGAGGCTCCCGCTACCGAAGCTCCCGCTACCGAGGCTCCTAAGGCTGAATAATTATCGAACTAGCAATAACTTATTAAAAGGGAATGCGGGATGTACATCATCTCTGCATCCCTTTTTTAATTACTCGGCACTCCGCTGAAAACAATCTTTTTTATAATACTTTAAATCATTTTAATCACCTAACATTAGTATGTCACAGATTATAGGTATCAGGGGCCGTCAGATTCTCGACTCTCGCGGCAACCCCACTGTAGAAGTCGAAGTTTACACCGAGCAGGGTGCCATGGGCCGCGCTGCCGTTCCCTCTGGAGCCTCCACCGGCGTTCACGAAGCCTGCGAACTCCGCGACAACGACAAATCCGTCTATCTCGGTAAAGGCGTCCTTCAAGCCGTCAACAATGTCAACAATGTCCTCAACGAGGAACTGCGTGGCATGTATGTCGAAGAGCAGCGCTCCATCGACCAGAAGATGATTGAAGTCGACGGCACACCCAACAAGAGCCGTCTCGGTGCCAACGCCATCCTTGGCGTATCCTTGGCCTGTGCCAAAGCTGCCGCCATGGAGTCCGGCCAGCAACTCTACCGCTACCTTGGCGGTTGTGGCGCCTACATGCTCCCCGTCCCCATGATGAACATCCTCAACGGTGGTTCCCATGCCGACAACAGCATCGACTTCCAGGAATTCATGATTATGCCCGTCGGAGCTCCCACCTTCACCGAGGCTCTCCGCATGGGTGCCGAAGTTTTCCACAATCTCCGCAGCGTCCTCAAATCCCGCGGCATGTCCACCAACGTGGGCGACGAAGGCGGCTTTGCCCCCAACCTTGCCTCCAACGACGATGCCATCCAGGTAGTGTGCCAAGCCATCGAAAAGGCCGGCTACCGTCCCGGAGAGGACATCTTCATCGGCCTTGATGCCGCCGCATCCGAATACTACAACACCGAAACCGGCCTCTACGAGATGCGCTGGTCCACCGGCGACAAGTACAATGCCACCGAGATGGTCGACTTCTGGAAACGCTGGGTGGAACAATACCCCGTCATCTCTATCGAAGACGGCATGGCCGAAGACGACTGGGACGGTTGGAAACTCCTCACCGACACCATAGGTGACCGCTGCCAGTTGGTTGGCGACGACCTCTTCGTCACCAATGTTGAACGTCTGCAAATGGGTCTTGACCGCAAAGTGGCCAACTCCATCCTCGTCAAACTCAACCAGATTGGAACTCTCTCCGAAACCATCGATGCTGTCAACCTTGCCACCCGCAACGGCTACACCTCCATCATCTCCCACCGCTCGGGCGAAACTGAGGACACCACTATTGCCGACCTCGTTGTGGCCCTCAATACTGGCCTTATCAAAACCGGTAGCGCCAGCCGCACCGACCGCATCTGCAAATACAACCAGCTCATGCGCATCGAAGAGGCTTTGGGCGACCAAGCAGCTTACCTCGGCAAAGACTTCAAATTCCTCAAATAGTCCTATCCGATTGTATTTCTTCGCTCATCGCGAAAAAAATACCTTAACAACAACCCCGAAAGCAATTCGATTTGCTTTCGGGGTTCCTTTTGGACAGTCAGTGTGACAATCTTCGCCAGAAGCGTGTCGCTGTATGCGGTGGTGCGATACCCTCATGGTGGTTCTTCCGTGTGTGGGTTTTATAATCTTGCATCGTGTGCATCTTGTCTTTCATTGCCTTTTTCGTTTTCTTTGTTATCCTACGGCAAGAAATTGCTTGCTTTCCGCGGGGGGGGTAGGGTTACTTGCTGTATGTAAGGGTGTGGTTTTCATTCCCGAAAAAAACACCGTTTGCGCTACCTCACCCCCTTGTCATATTTCCATTCATTCGACTGCCGGCTGTTCCAAATCTTACTGTTGCGTGTCTCCTGCTCCTTCCTTTGGGTGCGTACTCGCTCTGTCGGCTTTGTCTTGAAGTCGTCCTTCAGCTCCTCGGCCGGACCTTTACAAATCATCGGTTTTTCAGCCTCTTGCCCCGCCTCCTGTTGCATCATCATAAGCTCCAGGCTGTCCCGCTGCCGGTTCGTGGCAATGCCCGCTGCCGTGCTTGTGGCCTCGCCTGCTGCCTTGTTCTCCAATCCGTTCCATGTAGCCACAGTCCGCTCCTGTACGGGTTTGGTCATCGGCACGCCACTCTCTTCCTCAACGGTCACCATCTTCTCCTCTCCGGCATCGTCCCTGCTGGTCATCTCGGCCACCATCGGAGCCACCTTCTGCCCGTCGTCAAAAATCCATTTCGCCCCTATGCCGAATGCCACAGCCACGCAGCACACCGCTATCACCGCACCCCTCACCCTGCGTTCCTGCCGTTTGCGGTGTTCGTGTTTCACAATCAGCTCCCTCAAATCCCCGTCGCCTATCAGTCGCTTCTTCTCGATAGCTTTTCCCAAATCGTTCCATGCCTTCTCATACGGCTCAAAAAAGTCAGTCATTTTCCAATTCTCCTTTCAATATTGATCTCATTTTTTGTAATACTCTTGAATATCTTTTCCTCATCGTTGCCCCGTTTATCCCCAACAACATCGCCATCTTCTTGTGGCTCTCACCCTCCATCCGGGCTATCAACATCGCGCGTTCCTTCTTGTCCAACTGCTCCATCGCGTCATACAGCTCCTTCAGTGCCAGCCTGCTCGACATCGCAACCGATTCCTCCTCCATCAGCTCCTCAGGTGCGGGGATGCTCTCGGTCAGTTCTATATGGTGGTGCTTCCTGTAGAATCGCCTATACCTGTTCGAAGCCTCGTGCAGCGCCATCACCCATATCAGCTGGGCCTCGTTCTCCGCATCCTTAAACTTGTCGAACTTGTCCCACAAATGCAGCAACACATCCTGGCACAAATCGTCATAGTATGCCTTGTTCTTCTGCTCGAACAAACTGCATGCCTTGTAAATGATGTGCTCGTTCCGCTTCACCATTTCGCTGTACCGTCTATACCGTTCTTCGTCCTTCAGTCCTTGCATTGATATATGGTGGGTTCTATAAATATTCTGTATATATGTCGCGTCCCTTTGGGACGCAGTTCTCAGATGTCTGAATGTCACGGCACTGCGCCTTCGGCTTGTACCGTGTTATGAATAGTCTCACCTCTCTGAGGTGATTAATTGAAGTCCCTTTTTTCATTTTTGCCTTTTCATTTTCTTTATGTTATTAATCCATGTTTTGTTTTTCTTCCCATTTTTGCAGATGCAAAAATACTACTTTTTCTCCAATCCTCAACGTCAATCTTCCCCATCCTTTTTCAACCGTTCTCAACCTGTAGCGTTCCGTACACAAATCTCCTCACCCTTTTGCATCATACATTCACTCCCCCTTTCCAGCCGCCCACATGGCCTAACACCACACCCACTCTCCGCGCCCGTCTACACATATAACACACAAAGTCCAAAAATGTGACACCATTTTTCTTGTTATTTAACAAACTTTAACATCCTTCCACCTTCCTTTCTCCACCGTTCCGTCTTCGCTTCATGTTAACCACATATTAAGCACTTCATAAGCACTTCATAAGCTCAGAGGTTAACAACTGTTGGCTATGGGCTGGCTATCAGGTTGCAGAAAAGCGAATGTACACACAACCTTCAGCGAATGCTCATGTGACCGTTGTTTGTATTAGATATGAAATGTGATGGAGGGAAATGTGAAAAGATGTAATTGGGAAAAGAGGTTTGTTCAAAGATGGAACCCCAAGGCTTGGTCATTATTATGTAAGGCAAATTGCACAGAGACTGGCCGGTAGCGATGGCCTGAAAGCCAAATAAACATTGGTTGGTGGGGAAAATATTTTTGGTAATTTGAAAAATATGTGTAATTTTGCAGTCGTTAAATGGGTGCCAAAATGCAATTGGTGTCCGCTAAATGGTAAAGATTAAACACTTAACTCATTATGTACAAAATCGAACAACATCCTATCTTGGACATCCCGCAAAGCGAGGTGGTAGAGTTTTTGTTTGACGGGCAGAAGGTACAGGGCCGTAAGGGCTATACCATCGCTGCCGCACTTCATCAGGCCGGATACCCCGTCCACAGCCACAGCATAGATGGCCGTAACCGAAGTCTCAACTGCGGAATCGGCAAGTGCGGTGCCTGCGAGATGGTGGTGGATGGGCAGGTGCGCCGCATCTGTATCACGTTGGTCGACGGGGTGAAGGAAGTGCATTCCGTCAATGCCGCGGGTAGCGAGTTGCCTGACCCCTGCCAGCATGAACCGCGCGAGGTGAAAGTGTATAAGACACAGGTGGCCATAATCGGAGCCGGCCCGGCGGGTTTGGCCTGCCGCGAGCAGCTGAATGCTTTCGGCATAGACAACATAGTGATAGACAACAATGGCCGCATCGGTGGCCAGTTCAACATGCAGACCCACCAGTTCTTCTTCTTCGAGAAAGAGAAGAAGTTTGGCGGCATGCGTGGTTTCGATATAGCCAAGACCCTTGCTGGCGATAGCCAGGAGGGCATACTGCTCAACAACACGGTGTGGGATATTCTGGAGGGTGGCCGTGTGGCTATCAAAAACATAGTGAGCGGCGAGGTGTCGTATGTTGATGCCGAGCATCTGGTGGTGGCCACGGGCGCTGTGCCGTTTATGCCCACATTCGAGAACGACGATGTGCCGGGAGTGTATACTGCCGCAGTGTTCCAGAAGATGATGAATCAGGAGCACACATTGCTGGGCAAGCGGGTGCTCACCGTGGGCGCAGGCAATATTGGCTACCTCACATCTTATCAGGGCATGCAGGCGGGTGCCACAATCAAGGCCATTATCGAGGCTATGCCCCGCGAGGGCGGTTTCCCGGTGCAGGCCAACCGTGTGCGCCGTTTGGGCATACCCATCATGACGGGCTACACTTTGGTGCGTGCCATTCCCAATGCCGACCACACCGGCATCACCGGGGCTGTGATAGCCAAATGCGAGAATTTCAAGGCTATTCCCGGTACGGAACAAATTATTGACGATATCGACATTATCAATATCTGCACGGGTCTCATACCCGACAACCAGCTGCTGGTGAAGGGACGTGAGGTGTTCGGGTTCTACACCTATGGCGCGGGCGATGCCATACGCATAGGCGAGGGCACCAGTGCCGTGCTGCGTGGCCGTCAGGTGGCCTACGAGGTGGCACAGGCCATAGGCGTGCGCTACAACTATGATGACTATCTCGACATTTCGCGACAATATATAGACTCGCAGCAGCACCCTGTACGCATTCTCGAAAGGCCCAATCTGCCCACCCCCGAGCGGATGAAACTGAAACCCTTTGTGCAGCTCGACTGTCTCTACGGCTTTGCCTGCAACCCCTGCTCGTTCAGCTGTCCGCAGGGTGCCATCAGCAAGCCCGCCACCAACACCACCCCCACGGTGGATTATGACAAGTGCATAGGCTGTATGCAGTGTGTGAGCAGCTGTCCGGGTCTTGCCATTTTCGGCTACGACACTCAAAAGGGCGTCACCTTCCTGCCCATAGAGTATGCAGTGGACGAGGGTGCCGAGGTCTATTTGGTGGACAACAACGGTGCCAAGATTGGCGAGGGTGTGATAGAGAAAATCCTGACCAAGGCCAACAAGACCAATGTGGCCCGAGTCAAGGTGAAGGGCGAAATGACAATGACCGACATCAAGGGCTTCATTGTGAAAGAGAAATATCCCGAGCCGTTGGCCTTGAAGGCTGTGTACCCGGTAGAGGGAGAGACCTACGTGTGCCACTGTGAGGATATTAAGCTGGACCGTGTGCTGGAGGTGCTGGGCGACCGCAAGACCATCTCGGTCGACGAGTTGAAGCACATCACCCGTCTGGGCATGGGTCCCTGCCGCGGCAAACGGTGCATTCCGCGTGCCCGTCAGATATTGCGCAGCTACGGCATCGAGCTGGTGGGCGACGCCACACCCCGTGCCCCGCTGTCCAACCAGGTGACCCTGGGCGACCTCTACAACGAACAGACCAAAGAGGTGTTTGTGTTCCCGAAGATGAACGATGTGGCCAAAGAGCAGATAGAGGTGCTTATAGCCGGCGGCGGCATTGCGGGCAGCGCCCTGTTCCGCTACTTTGCCGAGGCGGGCAAGCATCCGGTGATGATTAACTACAGCCGCGGTGCCTCGTGGCGTTGCATTGGTGGTGGACGTCCCGCTTTCTCAAATCCCGATATCGCCGATATTGCTGTGCACAACCATGAGATATTCAAGAATATGCAGAAGGTGCACAACATTAACTACCACCTTACGCATTATGTCAATCTGGTGCATGATGAAGCCACCTACAAGTCGCTCGACGCCTCGCGTGCATGGAGTGATGCCTACATGATAGAGCGTAAGGACTTCAAGCGTGAAATATCGCCCCTGTGGGACGACAGCCGCGATACCTACAGCCACGCCCTTATCACGCGCGACTGCTGGCAGGCCACTCCCGGACGGGTGATAGACTATATACGCGCCATCGGCGTGGAGCAGGGCGGCCGCTATTATGAGGACTGCGAGCTGCTGCATGTGCAGAAGGTGGGCAGCCATTATGTGGCCCTGGTACGCACCCACGAAGGAAAGTATGTGGAATACACTTGCCAGCACTTTGTCAACGCTATGGGATGGGGTGCCGAGAAGTTTATTGACCAGCTCGACCTCGACACGGGGCTCTACCCGGTCAAGCACCAGGCGTTTATTACCCGCCGGTTGCCCATGATGGGACCCAATGGAGGCCCGCTCGACATGATAATAGACCGCCGACACTATAAAGGGTTCAGCGCCGTATATGGCCAGCAGTGGGGACACACAGGCCAGATAATTGGATGCGCCAGCCCCGATACCGATGCCTACGAGGCTCGCCAGAACATCAAGTACAACAGCAAGGAATTCCTCGAAATTGTGTCCGAAGTGTTCGCTGAGTGGATACCCAACCTGCGGGAAGTGGGATTCCTGGCAGTGTGGGCCGGCCGCTACACGGAGCCGCGCTATATAGTTGATCCAGAGGTGGGACTGTGCACCGGTTTGCGCGGACACGGTTTCATGCTGGGTCAGTATTTGGCCAAACTGTATGTGGACAAGTATCTAGGACGCGAAGTGCCCTCGTACATGAACGATCTCAAGATTGGCGGCAAGGGCCTTTCGGAGAACGCTTTCAAGTAGAACATTGTTTTTTCATAATTGCACGGCACAACTCCTCACGTGGGGGTTGTGCTTTATTTTTGTTGAAGCAGGTGGTCGTCGCCGGCAGCGGTGAGTTGGGCGGTGGACTTAGAATAGACATCGGCGAGTTTGCCGATGGTCACCATGGCACCTTCGCCGAGGACATCGCCGAGGGCGATATTGATTTTGTCGGCGGCACGGACGAACTGTTCGACCTGCTGGGTGGAGTTGATGCCGAGTTTGCCCGCCTCGTAGGCGAGCTGGTTGAGTTGCTCGCGGGCAGTGCGGGTATCCATCTTTTTGAACGACTCATTGAGCTGGAGGACTTGGTCGCGGGTGAGGCCGGTGGTTTTCATAACATCGGCATAGGCATCGTCGAGTTCAGCAGCGTCGGCGACGAGGTCTTTGAGCTTTCCGATGCCGGCATCGGCCATCTGGAAGATGGTTTGAATGCCCATGATGATGTTGGAAACATTAGCAAGTTTTTCAGTTGCACCACGCCAAGCTTCATCAAGACCTTTAACCGCTACTCTTTGTTCTTGAATTACGCCTTGGAGTCGGCGTAGTTCGAGAGATTTTTCTATGTATTCCTGGGTTCCTATGGGCAATAAGGCCTGTTCATTTTTTAGGCGAGTTATCTCTGCGCGTATTTGTTTGAGGGACGCCTGAGCCTCTGTTCCATTAATATATATAGATACTGTACGTGATAATTGTTTTGGCATAACTATTTAATTTTGTGCAAAGATAATAGCAAGACGCAAAATAATGGGGGACATTTTTGGAAACAGATTATTATTTTAAAAAAAAGTTGTATCTTTGCATCGAAGATGCAAAAACAACAATGATTGAAATTAAAGACATATCAGGTAACGTACTCACAGTAGTAGATGCAGAGTCTTTAGAGTTTGCACAACTAAATCTGATGGATTTAAGAGGTGCAGACCTGAGTGGATTGGATTTGAGCAGTGCAGACTTAAGCGATTCGGATCTGACCGGAGCCAATCTGTGCGGAACCGATATGCAATGGGCAGATTTGGGTGGAGCCATACTTGAAGACATTATTACAGATGTCGATACCATACTTCCAGCCAAAACGCATAGAAGTTTCTGCTGCTAATTATTAATCCCATGAAATATTTTCAATGTATTGTCGGCTTGATGTTCGCTGACAATGTCAAGTAGTTTTTTATCCTGACGGGAAAGAGTACCACTCATCCAGTCAGACATTGAACGGGAAATATGCGAACGAGGATGCCCGTTAGAGACACCGTATTCTCGAAAAATGCCGTGAACGGGGAACTTGAATGCAATGGCAGCAACTTCCCCACTGTCTGATTTTTAGCAGCAGTGGTTATGATGGTGTCTCATTGGTAAATATGCACCGTCGAGAATAGCTCCGTATAATTTGGTTCCACGCATTTTTGCGTTTCTAAGGTCAGCATCGGTGAGATCAGCATTGGTGAGGTCAGCATAATCAAGTTTTGCCATAGAGAGGTCAGCCCCACGAAGGTCGGCTTCGTGGAGGTCTTCTCCAATAAGCACCGCCCTGTAGAGTTCTTCGCCCTCAGGGAGGGTGAGGATAACTTCGCCGTGTATGTTCTTGATCTGGACCATCTCGTTTTATTTTTCGATGCAAAGGTACGATTTTTTCCGATAGTGCCAAATTTATTTTTCAATGGGCTGGGGGATAGATAGAATAGGGGTTAACAGCAGCAAGGATGATGATACTCTATCGGCATAATGGTGTTCTCCATGATAGCATCATCGAAAATTGTACCGATTGTACAGGCACCTGAGAGGTCGGCATCGGTGAGGTCGGCTCTAGATAGGTTGGCTTCGCGGAGGTCAGCCATGGAGAGGTCGGCACCGTGGAGGTCGGCTTCGCGAAGGTCGAGTCCGATAAGGTTGGCGTAGACCAACTCTTGATCCTCAGGGAGGGTGAGGATTACTTCGCCGTGTATGTTCTTAATCTGGACCATCTCGTTATTTTTTGTTGGTGCAAAGATACGCATTTTTTCTGGATAGAGGCAAAAATATTTATCAAGGGGCTGGGGGATAGATGCTATAGAGGGGATAGACAGAATAGGGGTTAGCAGTAGCAAGGATGATGGTACTCTATCGGCATAACGGTGTTCTCCATGATAGCATCGTCGAAAATAGTGCCGATGGTGCAGGCACCAGAGAGGTCGGCATCAGAGAGGTCGGCGCCGGTGAGGTCGGCTTCGCGGAGGTCAGCCATGGAGAGGTCGGCACCGTGGAGGTCGGCTTCGCGGAGGTCGAGACCGATGAGGTTGGCGTAGACCAACTCTTGATCCTCAGGGAGGGTGTAGATGACTTCGCCGTGTATGTTCTTAATCTGGACCATCTCGTTATTTTTTGTTGGTGCAAAGATACGCATTTTTTCTGGATAGAGGCAAAAATATTTATCAAGGGGCTGGGGGATAGATGCTATAGAGGGGATAGATTTGATAGGGAGGGATAGAATTGATAGATGGTTTTTCACCGTTTCTTACTTTTTATTGTACAGCAATAAGTGTTTTTTCATAATTGCACGGCACAACTCCTCACGTGGGGGTTGTGCTTTATTTTTGTGGGGCAAGGAGGCAAGCTCTGTGTGAATGGGAGGGAAAGGGAGAGGTGTCGACAGACTGCAGGGGTTAGACCAAGGAGGCCAAGTCAGCAAAACGGTCAATAATATGGTCGGGACGGGCGGTTTCGAGCTTTGGGCGCGACTGGTTGCCATAGCTCACGCCACAGGTGTGGCATCCGGCCGAGGCACCCATCTGGAGGTCGAAAACGGTGTCGCCCACCACGAGGGTGTGCCGAGCCTCGATGTGCAGCACCTGCATGGCCAGCAGCGCGAGGTCGGGAGCGGGTTTGGGGCGCATGGGCCGTTGGTCGGGGCGGAGCAGGTGGTCGTCGCCTTCGCCGAATACCCGGGCAAGGGGGATGAAGCGTTCTATGCCCAGCTGTTGCACCAAGGGGTCGAGCGACATGTGGTGCCGCGACGACACGATGGCCATGCCCACGCCGCATTGCTGCAGCAGGGCGAGGGTGGACAGCACATCGGGGAAGAGGCTTATGTGGTCGTGCGCCAGCGAGGGGAATATGTCGCGGTATATGCTGGTTGCCTCGTTGATGCGGTCGGGAGGGGTGGCGGTGGCCAGTCGGAAACAGTCGTCCAGTGGCAGCCCAATGGTTTTGGCAATGGCCGCGGGGTCGGCCTCGGGTAGCGACATGCGTTGCAGGGTGCCCTGCACGGTACGCACTATGCCCTGCTGGGTGTCGGCCAATGTGCCGTCGAAGTCGAAGAGAATATCGGTGTAGTTCATGTCGGGATAACGCAGAAGGGAAGAAAAAAGTATGTGGCAACGATGGTGGGACGTGGGTTGGGGGTTGGGAGAGCGAACCTACACTGGACATACCCCCAATGACGGATCGGTTAACGGGGCAATTCGAAGGGTCGGTTCGGGTAAAAGGGGATGGGGCGGGAGGTGGTTTAAATGTTAAAACTGTCTTTGTGGGCTACAATTACTGCATAAGTGGAGTTTTTTTAGTATTTTTGCAGAATGAAAAAATAAAGATTACCGAATATGGATATTCAAGAGATTGAAAAACAGTTTGAGCAGCGGTTCGGCTATAAGGGAGGCGTTTGCTTTGCGGCTCCGGGCCGTATTAACTTGATAGGTGAGCATACCGACTATAACGGTGGGTTTGTGTTTCCGGGAGCTGTGCAGCAATGCATCATGGCTTGTGTTTGCCCCAACAAGACGCGCAAGGTGAGGGCGTATGCCCTCGATTTGGACGGCTTTTTCGAGTTCACGATTGACAATCCGGAGGGACCCAAGACGACGCATTGGCGCTATTTGTTCGGTGTGGTGCGGGAGATGATGGCGCGAGGGGTGGAGATAACGGGTTTTGATGCCGTGTATGCGGGAAATGTGCCGCTGGGTGCTGGGATGTCGTCGTCGGCTGCATTGGAGAGTTGTTTTGCCACAGCCTTGAACGAGCTTTTTGACGGAGGATTGGACCGGATGACATTGGCGCGTGTGGGTCAGGATACGGAGCACAAGTATGTGGGGGTGAAGTGCGGCATAATGGACCAGTTTATCTCGATGCACGGAAAGACGGGGAGCCTGGTGCGGCTGGACTGCCGGAGCGGAGAGTATGAGTATTTTCCGTGGGATCCGATAGGGTACAGGCTGGTGCTGGTGAACAGCTGTGTGAAACATATATTGGTGGGTTCGCCCTACAACGACCGCCGCGAGAGCTGCGAACGGGTGGCGGAACGGGCCGGGGTGGAGACGTTGCGCGATTGTACGCGTGAGCGGCTTGAAGCGTTGAGGCCGATACTTGACCCGACCGACTATAGGCGCGCCCACTATGTGCTGGGCGAGGAGGCGCGGGTGATGGCCGTGAGCGAGGCGCTGAAACGGGGCGACTACCGCGAGGTGGGCCGCCAGATGTATCTAACCCACGAGGGGCTGAGCAAAGACTATGAGGTGAGCTGCGAGGAGATGGATTTTCTGGTGGAAGAGGCCCGACGTTGCGGAGTTACGGGCAGCAGGATTATGGGAGGCGGATTTGGCGGGTGCACCATCAATTTGGTGTCCGAAGAGCTGTATGATGCCTTTGTGGCCGAGGTTGCCGCCAACTATAAGCAGCGTTTTGACCGCGAATGCAAGATTATTCCCGTGGTGATAGGCGACGGGGCAAGGCGTGTGAATTAGAACAGACATAACAATCCCGAAAGAACAATATGAATATGAAGCGTTTTTTGTGTTGCCTATTGATGGCTATGCTGACGGTGGGGGTTGGCATGCAGGCCGCCGCCAAGGAGAATCAATATACCCTGAAGTCGCCAAACAATAAGCTGGTGAGCCATATTGTGGCCACAGCCGAGAACGAAATAACGTACGACATAGTGTATGATGGAGTGACCATTATGCTGCCCTCGCATTTGGGGATGAACCGCGTGTATGACAAGGGTGTGAACGGAAGTATGGCCGTCAGCAAGTCGGCCACACGCACTGTGGACGAGACGGTGCCCTCGCCGTTTACCCGACAGGCGACCATGCGGAATTGCTACAACGAACTGACGTTGCAGGTGGGCAAGGATCTCTGTGTGGTGTTCAGGGCGTATAACGAAGGCATCGCGTACCGCTATGAGGTGCTGCGGCCGTGTAATGTGCGGTTCGAGAAGGTGGAGTATAACTTTGCCGGAGATTATAGGGCCACAGTGCCTTATGTGACCAGTTTCGATGCCAACAAGGGGCACGAGACACAGTATATGTCGTCGTTCGAGAATTTGTATACCACCACGCAACTGTCCAAACTTGACGAGCGCCGCCTTTGTTTCCTCCCGCTGCTGGTGCATGCACCCCACGGGGTGAAGGTGTGCCTCACCGAGTCCACCCTTACCGACTATCCCGGCCTCTACCTGAAAGGGATGGGAGATGCCGGACGGCTGGAGGGAGAGCACGCCCCCTATCCCAAGACACTGGAGCAGGGCGGGCACAACAACCTGCAGATGCTGGTGAAAGAGCGCGAGGAATACATTGCCAAAGTGGACAAACTGTCGGTGTTGCCTTGGCGCATAGCAATGGTGGCCAAGAACAGTGCGGAGCTGGCCATGAACAATATGAGCTATCTGCTGGGAGAGCCCTGCAAGGTGGCCGACCTCAGCTGGATAAAGCCCGGTAAAGTGGCGTGGGACTGGTGGAACAACTGGAACATTGGGGGTGTGGATTTCAAAGCCGGAATAAACAACGACACCTATAAGCACTATATAGACTTTGCTTCGCAGTATGGCATAGAGTACGTCATATTGGACGAAGGGTGGGCGGTGAACAAGAAGGCTGATTTGTTCCAGGTGGTGCCCGAGATAGACTTGCCGATGCTGGTGCAATACGCGCGGGAACGGAATGTGGGGCTGATACTGTGGGCCGGATATTATGCGTTTGACCGCGATATGGAGCATGTGTGCCAGCACTATAGTGAAATGGGAATCAAGGGTTTCAAGATAGACTTTATGGACCGCGACGACCAGATGGTGACGCAGTTCTATAAACGGGCCGCAGATATGTGCGCCAAATACCATCTGCTGGTTGACTTCCACGGAGCGTTCAAGCCGGCGGGATTGAACCGCACTTATCCCAATGTGCTCAACTTTGAGGGTGTGGCAGGATTGGAACAGCTGAAATGGGCTCCGGAAACATGGAACCAAGTGCAATACGACACCGAGCTGCCGTTTATACGCCAGACGGCCGGACCGATGGACTACACACAGGGAGCGATGCACAACGGAGCCAAAGGCTGCTACAGTCCCTGCTGGAGCGAACCGATGAGCCAAGGCACCCGCTGCCACCAGCTGGCGCTGTATGTGGTGCTGGAGTCGCCTCTCAACATGTTGTGCGACTCGCCCACCAACTACAAGAAAGAACCCGAATACACCCGTTTTGTGGCAGGGATACCCACGGTGTGGGACGAGACAAGAGTGCTGCAGGGAGAGGTGGGCGAGTATATAGTGACCGCCCGCCGCAAAGGCAACACGTGGTATGTGGGCGGTATAACCAACTGGACAGAGCGCGACATTGTAGTGGACCTCTCGACGTTGGGCTCCAGCGAACGGATAGAGCTGTATAGCGACGGCGTGAACGCCAACCGCAAGGGATCTGACTACCGTTACAGTGTGGAGAAGATGCAGGGAACACAGAAAGCGCTGCAAGTGCATCTGGCACCCGGAGGCGGATTTATGGCCAAGATGACTGTTAAGTGACGGCAGCATGAAAAGAGTGTTTCTTGCCGCATTGCTTATGGCCGCCGTTGCGGTGCAGGCACAGGATGTGTATAAATACTGGGTCGGATTTACCGACAAGGGGCAAACCACCTACAGTCTGGACAACCCGTCGGCCTATCTCGGGCCGCGCGCTCTGGAGCGGCGGGCGCGACAGCACATAGAGGTCGACAGTCTCGACCTTCCGGTGTGCAGCCGTTATATTGAGGTGTTGCGCCAAATGGGGCTGAAGGTGCAGCATCAAACCAAATGGCTTAACGGAGTTGTGGTGTTCGCGGCGGAGAGGGATATGATGGCAGATGTGTATGGGTTGCCATTTGTGCGGACGGTGCAGCTGTGCGAGAAGGGACCGCTCCACATGCCCGACAGCATGCTGTGGGATTGGGGAGAGGAATATCCGGCACAGGTATATGATAGTCTGTATGGCCCCGACTACTATGGCGGCGGCTATCCTCAAGTAAAACAGCTGAACGGGTGCTTGCTGCATAGTGGCGGCTATAGCGGAGAGGGGATGGTGATAGGGGTGTGCGATGCCGGATTTCAGGGCGTGGATGTGAGAGAGGCTTTCCAGGCGATGAACGAAGAACACCGGCTGCTGGCTGTACGCGACTTTGTGTGGGAGGATGGCAATGTGTATGCAATGCATACTCACGGCACCCACGTGCTCAGCACAATGGCGGCCTATCTGCCGGGCGTCTATGTTGGCACTGCCCCAAGAGCCTCGTATGTGCTGTGCCGCACCGAGAACCCTATAGCCGAAACACGCTTGGAGGAATATAACTGGATTGCCGCAGCCGAGTATCTTGACAGCCTGGGGGCCGACATCATCACCACCTCGCTGGGCTACTACCAATTTGACGACTCGCTTCAGAATTACACTCCCGACCAGCTGGATGGCCGAACGGCCCCTATGTCGGTGGCAGCCGATATAGCGGTGTCGCGTGGTATGCTGGTGGTCAATTCGGTGGGTAACGAAGGACTCGCCAACCCCCAGCACCTCAATGTCCCGGCCGATGCCAGCCGGGTGCTGTCGGTGGGGGCGGTGGACAGCGACGGGAATACGGCAGCTTTCAGCTCGTATGGCCCGACGGCCGACCAGAGGGTAAAGCCCGATGTGGTGGCGATGGGCGTTCATGTGGCAGTGGCGACAGCCATGGGAGGTTGGAGCTGGAACAACGGCACCTCGCTTTCGGCACCCATAATGGCAGGCATGATGGCCTGTTTGTGGCAACGACTGCCACATCTGGGACCCGACCAGCTCTGCGACAGTGTGCGCAGTTGGGGCAGCATGGCCCATCAAGTGGACTTGCATCAGGGCTATGGCATCCCCGACTTTGGGAGGGCGATGGAATCACCGCTGCCGCTATCTGCAGCACTGGCCGACGATGCGGGGACATTCAAACTCTATCCCAATCCGGCCAAGGAGTATGTGCATTGTGCCATTGGCATTGGAGCAATGGCGGAGGGAACACTTGTTCTGTACGATATTACCGGCCATGAGATTTGGCGGAAGCCTGTTGGTTCGGGCGTGCAGACTCTAACGATGGCGGGATTGCCTCGCGGCATGTATTGGGTTCGGCTTTCGTGTGCAAAGGGCGTGTATACCCGGAAGCTGGTTCTCAGGTAATGGATAAGAAAGTAAGACTGCTTGATTTATAAACCTCTTCGCAGAATTATTGAATCCATGTAGATAGACCTTGATGGCGATTAATCCCAAATCGGTCATTAGGGTTGCAGATTAGCAATCGAAAATCTACTGATGTAGGTTCGCTGTAGGTTCGCTCTACCTTCGCTCTAGGTCCGCCCCCCGGAGCGAACCTAAGGCGAACCCGAATAGTCTCTTCAGCAGGATTGGAAACTCCCCGTGCTACAGCTACAGTTGCTACAGTTCCATTCACCCTAAATCGGTCATTTGTGTTTGCTCCCATTGCAGTATCACCAAAAGGAGGTTTTCGAACTGTAGCAACTGTAGCGTAGCACCCGCTACATCGAGCTACTCACTGAATCAGTAAAAGACAGTACGGGACTTCTATAACTCACCTCAAAGAGGGTTAAACAGACCCCGAAAAAGACAAGAATGATTGAAAAGTCGGCCTAATGACCGAATTGGGTTAATTGCTGATGGAGGGTTGCAGCAACTGGGCTATGAGGATGGCGCAGGCAACCGATGCGTTGAGCGACTCGGCGGTGCCTCCCAGGTTGGGAATGGTGACGCGGTGAGTTATGTGCTGTTGCACCTCGGTACTGATCCCGCGGCTCTCGTTGCCGACCACCAGAACAGCCCCTTCGGCGGGCAGCCGCAATGAGTTGTGTCCGCTCCAGATGTTTTCACCGTCGAGCAGTGCGCCGAATACCGGCAATCCGCAATTGCCAAGATAGGAAGGGAGGTCGGTATAAAGAATCTCGGTGCGGAAAATGCCGCCCATGGTGCTTTGCACCACCTTGCTGTTGTAGCAAGACACTGTGTCTGCACTGCACACAATGCGCCGCACACCGAACCAGTCGGCAGTACGGATAATGGTGCCCATGTTGCCTGGGTCTTGCAAATGGTCGATGGCGAGAGTGAGTTTATTGCCTTTAGGAAAGTTACTTAAGTTGCGGTCTAACAGCATCCAAACCTCGTTCGGGGCAGACATGTTGCTGATGCGTGAAAGGTTATCTTGCTCTATTTCATATATTTCCGCTTGGGTAGGGAGATTTTGGTGTTGCGAAAGCCATGAATTTGTTGCGCACACTACCCGAATTGGGGCATTTGCGGCCAATGCCTCATTGCACATTTTAACTCCTTCAACAACAAAAACAGAAGCCTCTTCACATCGCTTTTGCTGCTTATATACAGATAGTTCCTTTAGTTTGTTCTTGGATATCATAAGGCAAAGATACAACTTTTTTTGAAATAAAATTTTGTCATGTCAGAAAAAGTTAGTACTTTTGCAGCCGATTTCCCAATCAACACGGTGGGCGTAGTTCAGCTGGTTAGAGCGCCAGATTGTGGATCTGGAGGTCGTGGGTTCGAGCCCCACCTCCCACCCAAGGAAATCTACAAACAGGTCGAAAGGCCTGTTTTTTTATTTTGCATGCTTTGGTTCCCAATCGTCAGGACATTCCATACTCCGATGTTGATGGAATGCGAAGCGTTCCTATACCATCACTTTTCAATAAGTTGGAACGCTGTCAGTGCTGCATCGCCTCCTCATGGCTTCTGAATAGTTAAAAAAAGGACGGTATTTTGCAATTAATTCAAAAGTAGAAATGCTTTAACACCTCGAAAATGGCCGTCAAATGCAAGGTACAATATAAAAAATATTGGCTAAAAAACTATTGATTTAAAAGCATTTATTGACATTGGTCCCAAATAATTCGATTTTTTTTGTTCGTAATTACCGAAAAATATGTATTTTTGCAAATCGAATATGTTTAAAAAGACACGGTATATTATTCCGAATGATGATTTGGAGGTTTACCATGTATTGCATATTCAAGAGACAACAATTAACCCAAGTATTAACTAAAATCATTACAAACAACCCAAATGATGACAATTAACAAAATGCAGTACATTGCACCCATGGTCGAAGTGCTTGTAGCTCGCGTGGAAAAAGGTTTTTTGCTCAGCGAAGGCCAGCCTGCCAACAGCAACAGCAACGAACAGTTGGAAGACAGCGGTAACACCTATGTGGTGAGCTAAACGTCGAACCCTCCAAATCAACACATGTAAAACTAACACTTAAGGCAAACAAGAAATGAAAAAGATTTTTGTATGTTTTACGGCGGTTATGGCAGTTGCTTTGTGCCTGACCTCGTGCAAAAAAGAAGAGAAGACCAACTCCATGCAGTTCCGTGCTACTATGGAGACCAGTGCTAACGACAACTCTAAAACCACCCTCAACGGCACCAACATTGAGTGGGTTGCCGGTGACGAGGTGACTATCTACGGACTTGAGCAGAGCGGCACCTATACCGCCCAGCCCGAGAGCAGCGATCCTACTACCGCTATTCTGACCGTGAATGGCCAGCCCGCACAGGGCAGACCCTACTGCGCTATTTATCCCAGTTCTTTGGGCAACAGCGCAACCAGCTTCACCCTCCCCGCTGAGCAGGTTACTGTGGACGGCAGCCTGACCAACTTCCCGATGTATGCTAAGTCGTACGATGAGAACTTGGCTTTCAAAAACCTCTGTGGCGTGCTGAAAATCCATCTGGAGCAGGAAGGCGCTATGGTGAGCCGCATCGTGGTGACAGCAGCCACCGAGATTAACGGTAACTATAAAATTGACAACAGCGGCGAACTGCCCTCTATCAGCTATGTTGACGGCGGCAGCTTCACCACCACTCTCATCTGCACCACCCCGCAGGACATCACCAACGGCAAGGATTTCTATGTTATTATGCCCGCTGGAAGTTACAGTGGCTTGAATATCAAGATTCAGAATGCTGGATATGGTGTTGAAAAGAATGTTCCCGAATCAACCACCATTGAGATTCTCCGCAGCAAGTATAGCACCCTTGGATTCAGCTCGCTCAACATGCCCATTCCTCCTGATGATGATCACCCTTGGGGTCTCTATTCCGTGAGTTCATCACTTCAAGTTTGGATTGCACCCGGCAATGTTCAATACAAGAGGAATGAAGGTAATTTCGTAGGTGCTGATGGAGAAAGATATCAAGGCACTTGGCGTTTTGCTGAACATCAATGGGATTATTGCGGTATTACTGCTTATCCAGGAAACGTACCTGGTGGTAACAGCCAGCGCGTTAGCGATAGCTGGATTGACCTGTTTGGCTGGGGAACATCTGGTTACGACGGTATTTCTCCTCAACCAGCTAACTCTTACTTCTATTACAGAGAGCTGGATAATCATCCTATACTCACATATACAGACATTTCTGGCACCTATTATGATTGGGGAACATTCTGTTTTGGAAACGGATGGCGCACCTTTACTCAAGCCGAGGTTTATTATTTAGTCAATGGTAATAAAAGAACTGGAAAAACTGGTGGTGCTACCGTTAACGGTGTTCATGGGCAGATTTTTGTTCCTGATCTGTGGAATGGTCCGCGCATCAATACAGGAAAAGCATATACAAGCAACGTATTAGATGTTGACGACTGGGCAGTTATGGAATCATATGGTGCAGTATTTCTCCCGATAACAAACTATAGAAGCGGTGGTAATTTTACTTCTAACCAAGATGCGGCTAGTTACTGGACATCATCAATTTCGAATACTAATGGTGGTTGGGGTAATGCTGATAATGGGCCACGACCTACTAGTAGAAGGCTTGCAAGTACCCTTAGAATTTACGGTGGTAATACAGGTCTTAATACTGGAGAAAATAATGAATGTAGCGGTTTATCTGCTGTCCGTCTGGTTAAGGACTATGTTCCTGCCAACAGCAAATAAGACAAACTGCTAATTCATAGCATCAACCTACGAGGGTGTCCCCCACTGGGGCACCCTTTTTTATTGTATCTCATAATTGTGGGTTCATATTTCCATTTTTCGTCATCATTCCTGGTTCGGTCTGCCATTATTCGTTTCCCGATATAGAATACAAGCGTCACGGCGGCAGCGTCCCCCTTTTTAAGGGGAGCCACGCGAGTGGCGGGGTATGTATGCCGCTGGCGTAGCCAGCATAAATAACAAAAGACCAATTTACACAAGGACTTCTTTCATTCGTTTTGAGATACATACCCCCCGGCTTCGCCGTACCCCTCTGAAGAGGGGACTCGCGGTGGCAGTCCGTATGTCTCTTCATGGTGATACAACACCGCCGTTATCCTGATTGCAACAAAAGGAACGATGAAAGAGTATAAAAAAGGACACTCACCACGAGGGGAGTGTCCTTTTTTGAAGGGTTAGAACAACTAATTGTTGCTGATAACGGTCTTGTAAAGCATGTTGCCCGTGATGGTGGCGCTGACGGGCATGCCCAGCACGGAGGTAGAAGCAGAGCCGCTGGCAATGCTGGTCCATTCCATTCTGCCATTGACAGGAGGTTGGATTACAGGGTGAGTCATGCTGACGCTGGCCCCAAATTTGACGGGCACGCTGGCGATAGTGGTGTCGATGTTGATGGAAATGGTGTCGTTTTGCAGATGGAGGCCACTGGTGTCGACCACACCACGCAGGTATAAGGCATCGTTGTTGGTGATGATGAGGCCATGTTGCACGGCGGGGTCTTTCTTTACGGTGACCACTTCCACATCAAGGTCGCGGTCGAGGGGGAAGGTGAACATGTTGAGAACCGAGATTGAAAGGTCGGTGTGGCGGGTCATTAAATACTTGCCCAGATAGGGGGTGATGTCGATGACAGGTTGGTCGGGGTTGGTGCCGCCGCTGCCACCAGGGGTGACGTTCTCTTTTTCGCAGCTGCACATAAGCAGTGCTGCAACGGTAATCAATGAAAGAAAAATCTTTTTCATGATAAATGTATTTTATTGTTTATAAGAATTATCATGTGACTGTTAGTACAATTCACATCGAGCTATTCAAAAGATTTTACAAATAACGCCGCGGGTATGGAAAAAATTGTGTACCTTTGCATCAATTTTATAATTATTAACGATGGAACATTTGGAATATCAAGAAGGTCGTACGGAACTGGAGACCTTGGGAGAATTTGCATTGATAGAACGCCTTACGGATGGTTTTGCCCGATTCAACAAGTCGACAGTGAAGGGAGTGGGTGACGATTGTGCTGTGCTGGGTACCGGGAAGAAGAAAACTGTGGTGACCACCGACATGCTGGTGGAGGGCATTCATTTCGACATGACCTACACGCCTCTTCGCCATTTGGGATATAAGGCTATAGCCATAAACCTGAGCGATATATGTGCTATGAATGCCACACCCCGGCAGGTGTTGGTGAGTATAGCGGTGAGCAACCGCTTCTCGGTGGAGGCGATGGAGGAACTGTATGCTGGCATCCGTTTGTGTTGCGAGCGGTATGATGTGGACTTGGTTGGGGGCGACACCTCGTCGAGCCAGGTGGGCATGGTTATTTCGGTCACGGCCATCGGCGAAGTGGACAGCGACAAGATAGCTTATCGCAGCGGTGCCCGCCTTCACGATTTGATTTGTGTGAGCGGAGACCTGGGCAGTGCCTATAGCGGCCTGTTGGTGCTTGAACGTGAGAAGGTGACCTATCAGGCCAACCCCGATTTCAAACCCGACCTGGACAGCTACGACTATGTGCTGGAGCGCTATCTGAAGCCCGAACCCCGTGTGGATATTGTAAAACTCTTGGCCGAGAAAGAAATAGTTCCCACTTCGATGATTGACGTGAGCGATGGACTGGCTAGCGAGTTACTCCATATTTGTAAGCAGTCGCGTTGCGGCTGCGAGGTGTACGAGGAACGCATCCCCATCGACTACCAGACCACCCGCGTCTGCTCCGAGATGAGCCAGAACATGCTGCCCGTCAGCAACGCACTGAACGGCGGAGAGGACTATGAGTTGCTTTTCACCATTCAGCAGAGCGACTACCCCAAGATAAAAGACAACCCCGAAATACATATCATTGGCCATATCACCGAACAAGGTACACCCGCCGTGATGGTGACCCCGCAGAACAGCACTATCGAATTGCGGGCCCAGGGGTGGAAACATGATTAACGATAGTTGGTACTATTTGCCGAAAATGTTTTTCTGTATCCCGCTCCTATGTGGGAAGGACTATAGATGACATCGCTCAGGTTCACGGTCACTTCAGCTTGACTGCCGAGAAAACAAGCGTCCCGAAGGGACGCGACAACAATAAAACGATTAAAAGAACTCACTACAAGAGAGGAATAGAATAAATGCAACCCGATTTGCCTAAATATCAAGCCTGGCGTCGCCGCATGGTGGAACAACTTCGCCAGCGGGGTATTACCAACCGAGCGCTGCTTGAAGCTATGCTCAAACTGCCCCGCCATTGGTTTTGTGGCGACACACTGCTGGACAATATGCTCTACGACATTGACTGCGCCGTGCCCATCGACTGTGGACAAACCATCTCCAAGCCCTATACGGTGGCATTGCAGACACAACTGCTCGAAGTTGAACCCTATATGACTGTGCTCGAGGTGGGAACGGGTAGCGGCTACCAGGCAGCTGTGTTGTGCGAAATGAAAGCGCGCGTGTATACTGTGGAGCGGCAGCGGGCTCTCTACAACAAAACCAAGGCCCTGCTCGCCTCGTTGTGCTACACGGCACGGTGCTATCTGGGCGACAGCTTCAACGGCATACCCGAGTTGAAGGACTACAAGTACGACCGCATTCTTGTCACCTGCGGTGCCCCTAACATACCCGAAGGATTGATGAAGCAACTCAAAGTGGGTGGCATCATGGTGATACCGGTGGGCGAAGAGCAGCAGGAAATGGTAAAAGTGTATAAGGATGGGGAGTCGCCCGACCAGTGGCGAATAGAAAAACATGGCGACGCCATGTTTGTGCCGATGCTTGAAGGCACCCGGTAATGATTTGCGTGGGCAAGCGTATTATTCAGGGGTCCACCACCACGGGTGCTGTGCCCGAGACAAGAAACCGCTTTCCCGATGCCAGGTCGACGCAAATCCAACGGGTGCGCCGTTTCTCTATAGACTGGAAATGATGTGAGGACTGCCCCTCGATATGGAACCGTGTGCCTGGGGCAAGTTCGTTGAGAATTGTTTGCTCGGTGCCGTCATAGTCGGGGTCGTAGTGATGCAGCAGTTTCTCTACCTCTTTGCCCGTGGCGCGGTTGAGGGGCAGATGGCCAATATACTTTTTGAGCAGCACCTGCACCTCTTCGGGAAAGTAGGGAAGGTAGAACCGAATCAGTTGGCGGTATTCGTCCTGCCACTCGTGGCCGTGGGGCTGGACGCGGTTGCCATGATGTAGGAAACAATTGAGATGGGCCATCTCGTGAATCAGCACCAATAGGAAGAAATACGGGTTGAGGTCTCCGTTTACACTTATTTCGTGATAGTTGTGGTTACGCTGTATGCAGCGGTAATCGCCCAGTTTGGTGCGCCTTTGGCGGGTGATATGGAGATGAACGCTGTTGCTGTTGAGAAAGTCGAAAACGTTGTCGACCGCCGCGGGAGGAAGGTAATGCGCAAGTGTTTTCTTATAATTGTCTATCTCTTGAGGCGACATAAACGGTGAGGTTGTTGGGTAGGGTTGGGTGAGTTGACATTGAGAATGTAGGACAATTGCAGTTGCGGCGTTTGCGGTGTTTGGGCATGTGCACCCCCTTGGGGCTGCACGAAGCCATCATCCCTGCCAGCACGAACACTATTGTCAATACCAGCAGGGCACGATGTGGTGAAACTTGTAGATGTGGTTTTTGTTTCATACCCTTCGTTAACGGCATCCAGGGTCTTTTATTGTACATCCGTCCGTTTTTTGTTTCAGTATGGTTTCACCGTAGCTTCGGGTTCTTTCCGCCTTCGCTTACTGTTAAGCTTTTAGTAACTACTTTTTAAGTTTTTCTTCACCGTTGGGGTGGATAGTATGTTGCGGGGGAGTTGTTTCGTGGTGAAGGGCGATGGGAGAGGTGCAGATGCGGTCGCGGGTGACGTAGCGGTCGAAGAGGAAGATGCAGAATGCCACAATCGCCATCGCCGTCATGCCTACCACACCGCAGCAGCCGTTGATGAGGTCGTTGAAGTTGTCGACAAACAGGGTGCCGGTTCCTGCCAAAGCGTTGAGAGTGCCGTGCATGATGGCGGCCACGATGAC
>JAEEGL011270096.1_pt1 | contig 62137 bp, 46 predicted proteins | sample 9134231 | NCBI WGS metagenome assembly JAEEGL01 (sample SAMN16246548, study PRJNA631951) | gut metagenome | biome: gut microbiome; feature: rumen; material: fiber-attached | host: Bos | place: Iran: Karaj | collected 2018-10
GCAATCCGCGAAGCTGAGGCATATCACGGACCATCAATCATCATTGCTTACGCTCCTTGTATCAACCACGGTTTGAAGAAAGGTATGGGCAAATCACAAGCCGAAGAAGCAGCAGCAGTTGCATGCGGTTACTGGCACTTGTGGCGTTTCAACCCAGAATTGGAAGCTGAAGGCAAGAATCCATTCACATTAGACAGCAAAGAACCAGCTTGGGACGGTTTCCAAGACTTCTTGAAAGGCGAAGTTCGTTATGCTTCAGTAATGAAACAATTCCCGAACGAAGCACAAGAATTGTTCAACGCTGCCGAAGACATGGCTAAGAAACGCTATGCTTCTTACGTGAGAATGAGCAAGTTGGAATACTAATACATTGTTTCCATAAATACGAAAAAAGACTGTCAGAAATGGCAGTCTTTTTTTTACAATATGTTAAAAATCATATGCAAAAAGACATTCTTAATTATCGTTTACCCCATAATTTTGAATGCTTGTCTAACATGTTAATACTATGAAAATTCTTACTGCAAAACAAATGCACAGCACTGACGCTCATACAATTGAGAAAGAACCAATAGCGTCAATCGATTTAATGGAACGTGCGGCAGGCACATTCTTTGACAAAATCATACGACAATTCCCTACCCAAAAAACATATTGCATTTTTTGCGGAAAAGGAAACAACGGTGGCGACGGACTTGCAATTGCCAGAATGTTGTTGCTCAATGACAAGGAAGTATCCGTATTCATAGTAAACTACACCGATTCGGCAAGCGACGACTTTCTCACCAACTACGAACGCCTGCTTGAATTACAGAATCTAAACTGCAACATTATTGAATTATCTGAATATCACGATATTACAATTCCATCCGACGCCATCATCATAGACGGCATCTTCGGTTCTGGACTTAACAGACCCGTGAGCGGATTCACGTCGGAATATATTTCATTTCTCAACACTCTACCTAACACAAAAATTGCAATCGACATTCCTTCGGGACTTTTTGCCGACACACCACTCGAGCCAAATGCGGTTGTTTTCAAAGCAGACGAAACAATCACGTTTCAATCGCCCAAACTGCAATTCCTATTTGCCGAAAACGAGCAATTCGTCGGCTCAATGCACATTACCGACATTTCTCTCATAAATCCGTTTAGCGACAAGGAAACACCATTTGAATTTATAACCCAAGACGACATCAAATTACATAAACGCAATACTTTTGCACATAAAGGTTCGTTTGGTCACGCCCTACTCGTTTCGGGCGGTTACGGAAAAATGGGCGCTGCCGTCCTGGCTTCAAAATCGTGTCTGCGAACAGGATGCGGATTGCTCACCACTCATTGTCCCGAACAAGGACTTCCCATCCTACAAACGGCCATTCCCGAGGCAATGGCGAGTATTGACGACAATCCCAAAATCATCAGCAATATTCCCTCTGGCGATACCTATTCTGCCGTTGGCATAGGTCCAGGAATCGGTACTGACGAGATTACAAAAAATACGTTGCAAAAATTCTTGCAGACGAACACCAAACCTGTCGTATTAGATGCTGACGCACTCAATATTATTGCTCAGAACCCGCAAATGTGGGAATTCATAAAACCCAACACGGTTATTACTCCTCACCCCAAAGAATTCGACCGACTAACACATTCTCATTCATCGTGTTACGAACGTTTCAAAACACAAATTTCATTTGCCAAAGAGCGTAACTGCATCGTGGTTTTGAAAGGCCATTACACTTGCATTGCCTCACCCGACGGCACAGTGTATTTCAATAGCACGGGAAATCCGGGAATGGCTACGGCAGGTAGCGGCGACGTTCTCACGGGAATCATCCTTTCTCTATTGGCACAAAAATATGAGCCAATCGAAGCTGCAAAAATCGGCGTCTTCATTCATGGACTTGCAGGCGATTATGCGCAAAAAAAATTAGGAACAATGTCACTCATTGCAAGTGACATAATAAATAATCTTCCTTGTGCAATACAAGATTGTAAAACAAGGATTTAATTTTTTTCAGATTTATTTTGTACTTTTATGCTCAGAATTTGAATATGGAAGAACAAGAAAAAAATAGCATTTCCCGTCTCAACGAAATCAGAGATTTTTTTACGCAAAAAAGAATCATCATCATCATTGTGTCTCTTTTCTGCATCTGGCTCATATTCTTTGACCAAAACAGCATGCTTCACCGCTATGAGGCAAAAAAAGAGCAGAAAAAACTCATGGATACGAAAGAGGAATTGCAAGAAAAAATCAAAGAAACCAACGAGGAATTAAAATCCTTGGATAGCGACGAATACATTGAACGCGTCGCACGCGAAAAACATTGGATGAAGAAATCAAACGAGGACATTTACATAATAACTGAATAATATGGAATTTCAACACATTTCACCTCTCGATTTACAAGAAAATGCAAGTAAACTCATTGGCAAGGACTATATGCTTGTCACTGCTGGAACTAAAGAACAAAGTAACTGTCTCACGGCAAGTTGGGGCGGTTTAGGTTTTATGTGGAACAAGCCTGTTGCCTGCATTGTTATTCGTCCACAACGCTACACCAAAGAATTCATCGACAGAGAAGACTATTTCACCTTGTCATTTTTCGACAATTCATACAAAGATATGTTTGCCTTCTGTGGCTCTAAAAGTGGGCGTGACGTTGACAAAATCAAGGAATGCAAACTCACTCCTTTCGTCACGCAAAATGGTTCCATCGCCTACGAACAAGCTCGTATCGTATTGGAATGTAGAAAGTTATACGCTGCGCCTTTCGTAAAAGAAGGTTTTATCGACACGAAACTACTACAAAATTATACGGCTGGCGATTTCCACGTTCAGTATCTAGCAGAAATAACAGACTGTCTGATTAAGTAACGAAAATGACACCTCAAGAACGAATCACCGAACTACGTGAGCAATTGCATAAACACAATTACAATTACTACGTAAAACATAATCCCGAGATTTCAGACTTTGAATTCGACAAATTACTCAAAGAATTACAAGATTTAGAGAATCAATACCCTGAATTTTTCGACCCGTCTTCTCCAACACAACGAGTTGGTAGCGACCTTAGCGAAAACTTTACCCAAGAGAAACACGAATACCCTATGTTGTCTTTGGCAAATAGCTATTCGCTTGAAGACTTGAAAGACTTTGACACCCGTGTACGTAAGCTCGTCGGGGAACGTGACTTTACTTACACGTGTGAATTGAAATATGACGGCGTTTCCATCTCGTTACAATACAAAAACGGGAAACTTACTCGTGCCTTAACTCGTGGTGACGGCATTCAAGGTGACAATATCACCAACAATGCAAAAACGATTGGCACCATTCCATTGCAACTGCACGGGAACTATCCACAAGAACTGGAAATTCGTGGCGAGGTGGTGATGCCTCGTGCTGGTTTCAACGCACTCAACGAGGAACGTATTGAGCAAGGTGACCAACCGTTTGCCAACCCTCGCAATGCCGCATCGGGCTCACTTAAGTTACAGAGTTCCAAGGAGGTTGCTCGCCGCCCCTTGCAAGCAAACATGTATTACATTCCGTCGGACACGCCTACGGACTCTCATTATGAAAATCTTTCGCTGGCACGCTCATGGGGATTCAACGTTCCCGACTTGTCGGAGCAATGCAAGACGATTGACGACGTGTATGCGTACATAAACAAATGGGACACAAAGCGTAAGGATTTGCCGTTCGACACGGACGGTATCGTCATAAAAGTGGATTCAATCTCGTTGCAGGAAGAATTAGGAATGACTGCAAAAACGCCTCGTTGGGCCATTGCATACAAGTTCAAGGCCGAACAAGCACGTACAAAATTGGTTTCGGTTGATTTTCAAGTGGGACGACAAGGAACCATTACACCTGTAGCGAATCTGGAACCGGTGCTATTAGCTGGCACAATCATAAAGCGTGCAAGTTTGTACAACGCCGACCAAATGAAAGCGTTGGGCATACGAATCAACGACTACGTGTATATAGAAAAAGGCGGCGAGATTATTCCCAAGGTTGTCAGTATCGACGTGAATGCACGTGACGAACATTCACAGCCATTGTCGTTCATCACGCATTGTCCTGAATGTGGCGCAGAACTTGTCCGTATGGAAGACGAGGCAAATTTCTATTGCCCCAACTCAAAAAACTGCCCTCCTCAAATAAAAGGGAAAATCGAACATTTTGTCGGTCGTGAAGCAATGGACATTGCTCTTGCAGGAGCAACCATCGAGCAACTCTACAATGCTCATTTGTTGAGAAATGCGGCAGACCTCTATACCCTCACCTATCAGGACATTATTCACCTTGAACGTTTTGCCGACAAATCGGCCAAAAATCTCATCGACAGCATACAAGCGTCGAAAAAAGTGCCGTTTCACCGAGTGCTTTACGCCATTGGCATACGACATATTGGAAAAACGAGTGCAAAAATTCTTGCAAAAAAGTTCAAATCAATCGACGCAATTCAAAATGCCTCGCTTGATGAATTGAAAGAAACCGAGGATGTAGGCGAAACAATCGCAATCAGTATTCAGAAATTTTTCAACGATGACGACAATCTTGCTTTTATCCAAAAGCTGAAAGACAATGGCGTTCAATTCGTAGAAGAAGAAAAATCAGAAGCGCAAAGTTCTATTTTGGAAGGAAAATCAATTGTGATTTCTGGAACGTTCCAACAACATAGCCGCGACGAAATGAAAGAACTGATTGAACAAAATGGCGGGAAAAACGTCTCAGGCGTTTCAAAAAGCACATCATTTCTCCTTGCAGGAGAAGGAATTGGTCCAAGCAAACTTGAAAAGGCACAAAGTTTTGGTATTCAGATACTTTCCGAAGAAGAATTTTATGCAATGATAGGTCTTGGTGCAGAAAAAGAATCATCTTCTATAGATAAATCAACGCAATCCAAAGAAAACACACAATTATCACTTTTTTAATACAAAAATATTTTTCACGATGTAAATACATCATTTACAGATTATTCGTGATAAAACAGTTTGTCAATAAAAAGGGAAATAGCAAGAATTTATCTTTCCACAAAATGTTTGCAAATTTCGCCGGCAATGGTAAAACCGAATGCTGCCGTAACGTGTGCCAACGAGCCGTTTATGCGTTTTTTAACGCCATCAATTTCTTGTACCTCGGAACCTTCGAACGTTTGTTCCGTGCTATACACGCAGGGAAAGGGTTTTGACGGCAATTCGCCTTTACGGATATTTTTGCGCAGACGACGGGCGAATAAATCATATTGCACGTCCCAAAATTCATCGACACGAATTTGCAAAGGGTCAATTTTCAACGCCGCACCCATTGAGGATATAAAAAACGCGTCGGTTTTGGTGGCTTGACGAATGAGGTGCATTTTGCTACTTGTGCTATCAATGCAGTCAACAATGACATCATAGTCTTGCAAATTGAAAGTGTCGGCTGTTTCAGGGGAATACACTTCTGACCGAATCGTTATCAGCGCATCGGGATTTATATCTCGAAATCGTTCTTGTAAGACTTCGGTCTTCAAACGTCCGATATTTTTTGTAGTTGCGGGCAATTGTCGGTTGATATTTGTTTCGGAAACCGTGTCGTAATCGACCAATGTGATATTACAAAAGCCTGTGCGAACAAGCGATTCGGCACACCAACTCCCCACTCCGCCAATTCCGAAAATAATCACTTTGTATTGGGAGAAACGCGTCACCGTTTCTTTTCCGAGCATCAACTCTATTCTATGAAAAATCTCTGACACTTTAGGAATTATGAATTAAAAATTAAGAATTAAGAGTGGCATATCGAAGCATGAATAGAGATGCTAAAAATTCAAATCACATTCTTTATACTCGTCGCTCTTGATAGACATAAAAATCTGCGATTTCTTGTTTCGCAACCAATCATTCATTGTCGTTTCCTTTTTTTCTTCGAGAGCCATCTCCTTCACGTCGGAATAGTCGTCCAACAAAGTTGCCGTATGTTCGGGCACGTACGAAATCAGTTTTATAATCTTATACACTTGCGTTCCCTTGTCGTCATACGTGAGAATCGGTTCCGAAATATCGCCTGCTTTCATGGTCTTCAACGAATACCAGATAGTTGGTTCAATCATACCTTCCTCGAATTTTGAAGTTCCTGTGTAAGGATTCATATAAAGTCCACCATTCTTATTCGTTTTGGTATCAGTAGAAAAACGTGCGGCCGCTTGTTCAAACGTCAGCGAATCGCCTATGGCACGACGAATGCTGTCGGCTTTCTGATAGGATTTCTGCATCTCGGCAACGGTCACTTGGGGTTTAATGAGAATATGACGCAATTTAGCCTTCTCGCCTTTCAATTCAACCATTTGGATAACGTGATAACCGAAATCGGTCTTCACCACGCGAGAAATTTCGCCTTCTTTCAGACGAAAAGCAACGGCGGCAAATTCGGGGACGAGTTCGCCACGCGAAATATAGTCGCCCAACATACCGCCTCGTTTTGCCGATTCGGTGTCGTCGCTATATAAGACAGCCAATTTCGCGAAATTTTCGCCGTTAATGGCACGCTGACGAATTTCCTCGCATTTTTTCCGCAACGCCTTCTCCTCTTCTTCCGTGAGAGTTGGCTGAATCACTATCTGAGCATATTCGTAACGAGTAGGAATCTTAGGCATACTGTCCACATGTGACTGATAGAACAAACGCACATCGTTGGGCGAAACCGATACGTCGCCAATAATAGTATTTTGCACCTTTTGAGCCAACAACTGTTCTTTCACCACGGGTTTCCAGTCGCTCCGAATCTCCACCTCCGACTTGCCATAGAATTTCTCAAGTTGAGCCAAGCCACCTTTTGTTCCCGAAATCATTGAAACGCGACGGTCAATTTCGTTGTTGACTTCGCCGTCGGAAACCTCAACACTATCGATTTTTGCTTGATCAACAAGAAACTTTTGCACGACCATTTCCTTGAAAATCTCACACTTTGTCGCCGTTTCTCCTTGCTGTTGCATCAACATTTGCTGATTCTCGACATCGGATTGTTTTATCATATCGTCACCCACCACAACAATAATCTGGTCTAACACTTGGGCAAACGAAGTAATTGATACACAAAGAATTATACTGATAATTGCAATTATTCTATTCTTTTTCATATCGTCTTCTTAATTCTTAATTTTTAATTCATAATTTTAATAAAACACCTCATATTGTTTTTTGTGCGTAGCGTCTTGATACACGCGATTACGCATATTCTTCAATAATTCTACTTTTCTGTTTTGCAATAAAATTTTAGCGATTTTATCGTGAGCAAGTTCCACTGGCATGGAATTTCCCACGTTCAGTTGTTCCTCAATTCTTACGAAATATACATTTGCCGTGTCTTGAAACTGCAAACTTTTTCCCACGGGGAACGACTCGTTACGGACCTCAAGTGGCAATTCCTGCTTCAGGGCATTGATTTCAACCCACTGATTCGAGAATGAAAATTTCTGGCAATGCTGAAAGCAATAATCTTTCAAGGCGTCGATATCCATTGTTTTCTTCGGGAAAAACAATTTCTTGACCGTTTCTATCTCTGTTGTTCTTTGCAACGGGAAAACAATAAGAATCGGCTTCACAACTGAATGATCCAAAAGATATTCGTTCTTATGCTTTGCATAATAGGCATCAATTTCTTTTTGCGGAATAAGCGTATCCAATTTCTGTTGCAGGAACAACTGTTCGTACGTATTGATATACAATTCCTTACGAAACAAATCCACTTGTTTTGCCAAAGAACTGTCATTATCACGAATGTTATCGACGGCCTTTTCGTACAGCAAGGTAAAACGCAACCATTGTTCCACGGCACTCTTCACAAATTCAACGCTATCCTGTTCCGACAATGAAACAGGCAAACGATCGATAATATCATCTTTGTAAAGCGTTTGCGTCTCCGTTTTGGCAAGAATTTCACGAGCATCGTCGGACGTTCTGTTGCACGCGCACAAGAGGCACAGTATTGCACTAATATCTATCCAAATTTTCTTCATTCTCTATTTTGTTCTACTAAATCCTTATAATATGCATCTAACTTTTCAAGCAAAGGTTGATCGATTTCGGCGGAATGACGTTTCGACAATGATTTCATCCACTGAGTTTCGATTTCCTTTCTATAATCCATTAATAACTGCTCTTTTGCCTCTTTTATTGTCTGTTGGCGGCTGCCAAAGTAATAATAAGTCACCGTAATTGTATTGTTTTCGACCAAAATCTTATCACTGATACCTTTTAGTTCTTTTGCAAATGCCATTTTCCCTTCGTCGTCTTCTTCAAGAAGAGTGATGGTCATAAGAACATCCTCGGGATGTCGTAATATTTTATCTTGTACGTCAACAGAAACGGCATTGGGATTTTTCGACGCAATTGTATTGATTATATACATCTGAGGCGTTCCTTTTTGTTCATAGTAGGCAATCTTGTCGGCATCTTTCACTTTAGCGCCATTATACCACAAATCTTGTTGATTCAACAATTTCATAACCTTCGCAACCGTTTTCTCGTTGTCACAAGTAAACGTAACCGATTCGCGACGAGGTTCTGTCATATATTGTTCCTTATGCTGATTATAATAAAACTTCATGCCAACAGTGTCTTCCTCTGCATAACGGAACACTTCCCTGTCCATTAAATCGTACACCATCATTCCGTCGTGATATTCCTGCATAATATATTGGAATTCCTTGTCGTTTTCCTCCATATTTTTCATTGTTGCCAATTCCACCCGACGTTTTACATAGTTATCAAAGCGAATGCGCACAAGCATATCCTTGTCGTACACGTCGTTAAGGCGATTTTTCTGGATTGCCTGCAAATATTCAAAGAATTCACGTACTCCATATCTATAGCCGTTCAACTCAAATAAGGGTGCGTCTTCAACAACAGGGGCAGTCCATTTTCCAAGTAAAATCGACGCATCGACGAATTGCAGGCACCATTCCAATGTTGCCGGGTACGGTTTATACGACAGGTCGCGTTTCATGTTTTCCAGATACTCGTTTTCAATCACCGTATTTCGTGTTCGGTCAGCTTCGATTCGTTCCCTGAAATTATCCTTATAGAACTCAAAACTTTGCAACGGAAGTGCCCAACGGCGTTTTATTATGGCATAGCCATAGGGCAGTTTTATGGGAGCCGAATAATCGCCATCGTTTTCCAAGGCAAACATTGTTTCCTTTAATTCGCGGCTATACGGCATTCCGTTGTCAATCAAGCCCAACACACCTTTTGTTTCGCGAAGCTGAGGATTCAAATTATAGCGATTGCTCAACGTGTCGAACGGCACGCCTTGTTGTAATTGGGCATAGACGGTGTCAATCGTCGATTTTGCCTCAAGCCACCCCTGTTCATCGTCGGTTTGCGGATAAATCATAATAATAGCCGCATCGACAGCACCTTTCGTCGGTCGTTTTTGCAAAACAAGAATAAGATACCAACCTTCGGCAGTACGAACCGTCACCATGTTTCCAACGTTGGTGTTATACACTGCTTCTTCGTATTCATACGGCGAAACCATAGCCGTTATAAAGCCAACATTTCCATCATATTCCTTACTCAAATTATCATCGGAATACTTTTGTACGCATTTTATAAATGTATAATATGGAAGAGTTGCCGCATAATATATTTCACTCCGAATTGCATGAATTTTCTCTTCAGCCGCCCTTTTTGCAGAAGGAGAATCGTATATGTTTGATTTTATAAAAATATGTGCAACCTCATAATCCCAATGCAGACGGTCATATTCCGTCTTCACCATCTCGTCGAGTTTTGCATCCGTACCTTGATACATACGATTGTGAGCAGTGCGACGCAAATGTTGGAAAAATTCATCACGAAACGCCCGTGTGGTATCCAGCTGCATCTGTTCCGCTTCGTGAACTTTCTTCTTTAAATTTATGTAAGCCCAAATACATTCCGAAGGGAACTCATACGCGTTATGATTTTTTTCGTAATACCATAAAAAATCTTCAACGGAATATGCTGTTGAATCAACCGTCACAAGGGTTTCGTCCAACACCGTCATCAATGGTGGCAAACTATCTTTTCCAACAGCAATATCCACACTAATATATTGCAACAACGTATCGGAAGCTACTTCCACTTGGGAAAATGTTTCTCCACAGAAGAAGACAGTCAACAACAAAAGAAACGATACTTTTTTCATCAAAAATGCCTGATTTCTGTCGCAAATATACACTTTTTCTACACTTGTAATTACCGCACGAACTGTTTCAAATAGGTGTACAACAAGCGAACGCCGAAACCAGTTGCTCCCACGCCCTTGTACGACCATTTTGTCTTGAAATATGCAGAACCAGCAATGTCGAGGTGAATCCACGGATAGGAAACGTACTGTTGCAGGAATTTTGCCGCCGAAACAGCACCGCCGTACGTTCCGCCTGTATTTTTCATATCAGCCATATTCGACGAAATCAGTTCGTTGTAATATGCCCACAACGGAAAGCGCACCAAAGGTTCCCACACTTGCAAACTCGTTTTTTCCAAATCATCGCACTCCGATTGCGAAGCAGTACCGAAATACACGGCAGCGTGCTCTCCCACCGCCTGATTTGCCGCGCCTGTCAATGTCGCAATGTCAATCGTCAACTTAGGATTAAGCGAAGAAGCGTAACTCAACGCGTCAGCCAAAATCAGACGACCTTCGGCATCGGCATTCAATATCTCCACCGTTTTTCCATTGTGCATCGTAATAATGTCGCCCAACGCCATTGCATTCTCGCCCGGACGGTTGTCGGTAAGAGGTATCAATGCTTCCACGTGCAAAGGAAAGCTTGTCTCCGCAATAATCTTCATGGTGCCTAATACGGTTGCCGCGCCGCTCATATCCGACTTCATTGTCTCCATATATTGGTTCGGCTTCAAACTCAAGCCACCAGCGTCAAAAACGATTCCCTTGCCTACCAACACTATCGGTTGCGAATTGTCTTTCTTGGGATTCCATACAATATGCACAAAACGAGGAGGCAACACGCTTCCACGATTTACCGCCAAAAGCCCCCCCATTTTTTCCTTCTCAATCCATTTCTCGTCACGGACAAACACTTGGGCATCGGTATTTTTCAAAACCTCAACTGCTTGTTCGGCGAAATATTCTGCCGTACAAACGTTATTTGGCTCGTTGATTAAGTCCTTGGTGGTAAACACGCCACGTAAAATGTTGTTCAATTCAGCAACGTCGCCACAATCCTGACCACAGCAAACGACCGTGTCAAACGATTTTTTCTGCAATTTCTCTGAATATTTCCCAAAACTGTACTGACTCAGAGAAAAGCCTTCCAAAAACGAATATACGACTGACGATGAGCAGTTTACATTTTGTATCACAACATCATTCTGTTGTGAACTTTTTGCAGCATTGAACACGTCGCAAGCCAATTTTCGGACAGTTTCACAGTATTCCACATCATTGTCATCTTTGAGAACGACAAAGTACGAAACCCGTTCTACCGTTTCCACCCACAAATAATTCGACGAAAACTGCTTGGACTTTGCCATAGCCAATTGTTGTTCAAAATCAGAAAGATTGCACTTTGCAGCATCTTCGATTGCATTCACTAAAAAAATTCTTGTCTGGTATTTTTCCGCCGATACGGCAGAATCAAAAACTATTTCCATATTTTTGCATTACGTTTTAATTGGTTGTAAAATTAGTAAAAATGTCGTTTGACGAACACAATATTCTTACAAAAGCGTTGAATCTGCAAGAATTGAGCATAGAGGAAGGTGCTTTTCTTTTTAGAACCGCTCCCCTTGCGGAACTGCAATTTGTTGCCGACGAGATTCGCAAGAAATTTCGTCCCAATAATGTCGTAACCTGGATTATAGACCGAAACGTGAACATTACCAATGCGTGCATTTCGGGTTGCAAGTTCTGTAATTTCCACAAACGGCTCAACGAAGACGGCATTTACATCACTTCGTTTGAAGAATACGACCAGAAAATTGCCGAACTTGAATTATACGGAGGCAACCAACTTTTGATACAAGGAGGCATGCACCCCAAATTGGGGCTGGATTTCTACAAACAACTTTTTTCCGAATTGAAACGTCGTCACCCCAACATAAAACTTCACGCCCTTGGACCGCCAGAAATCGCCTATATCGCGAAACGAGAATCGCTTACCGCCCGTGAGGTATTGGAATCGTTACACCAATCGGGATTAGACAGTCTTCCCGGTGCAGGAGCAGAAATTTTGTGTGACCGAGTAAGAAAATATCTTTCCCCCGGAAAATGCGACAGCGAAACGTGGCTGGACGTAATGCGTGAAGCGCATAAAATGAAGTTAACCACCTCTGCCACAATGATGTATGGACACATAGAAACCATTGAGGAACGAATGGAACATCTTGTAAAAATTCGTCATCTACAAGACGAGAAACCATCTGATTCTGACGGATTTACCGCATTCATTCCGTGGCCATTCTACAGCAAAGGAACAGCGTTGGAAAGACTTACCCAACAAGAGTTCAAAATTCGCAAAGACGAATATATCCGAATGATTGCCATAAGCAGAATCATGTTACCCAATATACCACACATTCAAGCGTCGTGGCTTACGGTGGGACTGCCTACGGCACAAATCTGTCTTCACGGCGGTGCCGACGACCTCGGTTCCATAATGATTGAAGAAAACGTAGTTTCGCAAGCTGGAGCGTCCTATTCCGTTCACAAAGACGAATTACCTAACGCCATAAAAGAAGCAGGATTTACGCCACAACTGCGAAATCAGCACTATGATTTTGTGGAATAGCGATTTATTTCTTCAAAGTTTTTTTTGTCTTTTTTACCGTATGCCTGAATTTTAATGCCATTAAATTTAATTCCATTGTCGATTCTGATTCAACAGCATCTGCTTCATCACAAATTAAATCAGATAGTAACTCTCCTGTTCTTTGAATAATACCTTTCTGTTTTTTATTGTCTGATTCTCTATGAATAGCATTAATGTTACGACTTAACTCCTTCACTTTTGCATACGATTCTATAATTGCAATGCTTGTTTGTGTTGCTATAGGACTTTTTAATATTGTTGCCAACATATATAATCCTTTTTCTGTAAATGCTTTTGTAGAAGAAGAATGTTTTAGGGTTTTGAACCGGTCGAAAATTTCGACCAGTTGTTGATTTTCAGACAGTTGCAACTCAAAAACATATCCTTCAGGAAATTTATCAGGGTTATTACGGACAGCCTCATTTATTCGCTTTGTTTCTACTCCGTATAACTCTGCGACATCTTTGTCAATTAACACAAATTGATTACGCAAAGTAATCACTTTACTTTCAACATCTTTAACTGCGATAGTTTTCGCTTCATTTAAATCTTTCATAATGTTCAGCTTTTATTTCATGCAAATGTACATTTTTTTTTATGTAATTATACACTTGACTATTTTGTATAGCAAAACATGTATGAATTTTAACTTATTTTACCCTAAAAGATCAACCTATTCTAAAGAAAGAAACAGACTCTACTGATGATTGGGCACACACGCTCACTCTATGGTTATCATATATCGTTGTTGCTCCGAACCAACGATTTTGGGCATAATCGACACTTTCTCCTTTTTCAAACGGCAACACATTGCATTCGGCAAGAGGAACCGTTATTCCACAGCCAACGGCTTTCACAAGCGCTTCTTTTTGGGTCCATAACACAAAGAAACGTTGACTCATATCGTCTTGCATCCAGTGTCGTTCTTCGGGTGAAAAGACTTTTTTGGAGACCATGGTGTGTTTTTCCTTGATTTCGGTAATTTCCTCTATATCAATACCAATAGGATTTTGGTCAGTTACAAGCACCACATATTTCCCGCTATGCGAAATGCTACATTCGTCGTGGTCAACAATCGACAACTTACCAAATTCATTTTTCCGAATCAGATTTTCATTCAAATCGGGAAAAACGTGCAACAACAACACTCCCACCCCTATTGACCGAAGAAATCCTTTCTCGAAGCGAAACCGTTTTGCCTGAGCATATCGCTGCGGCAACTGCCGTTCCACACGGGCAATCATTTCGGGAGTAATGTCGTCAATACATAGAATATAAACGTTCTTGACCACGTTTTGTGCTGTTAAATCTTGAACTCCGAAAGTTCCTTGAATTTGAGGATTCTGTTTTCGATTTGATATGGTGTGAGATTTTCCAGCCCCTCGGTACCCATTTTCTCAACAGTGAACGAAGCCATAGCCGAAGCAACGATTACGGCGGTCTTCAGAGTCTCGAAATCTGTTTTGTCCTGTTGTGCTATATAGCCTATAAACGCACCGGCGAACGTATCGCCTGCACCTGTCGGGTCAACCACGTCTTCGAGTGGCAGAGCGGGAGCGCTGAAAATCTTATCCTTGCTGAACAACAATGCTCCATGTTCGCCTTTTTTAATAATAACGTAGCGAGGTCCCATAGCACAAATCTTGCGTGCCGCCTTCGACAAACAGCGTTCGCCGTCCGACAACTGACGGGCTTCCTCGTCGTTTATTATAATAATGTCAACCATAGAGATGGTCTTTTTGAGTTCGTCCATCATCGTGTCCATCCAGAAGTTCATAGTATCGAGAGCAACGAACTTCGGTTTATGGTGAAGTTGTTCCAACACACTACGTTGCAGCACAGGACTACCATTTCCCAACATCACATATTCCGTATTTTTATAGGATTCTGGAAGAACAGGATTGTAATGTTCCACCACGTTCAGTTCCGTCGTCAACGTTTCGCGTTGGTTCATATTGTCGAAATAGCGACACGACCAAAACATAGATTTCTCATCTTGTTTTATCTGCATTCCATCCAAATCCACACCCTTGTCTTTCAGTTTTTGGATAAATTCCTGTGGAAAATCATAGCCTACGGCAGAAAGAGTCTGAGGTCTCACGAAGTAAGACGCTGAAAAACAGATATATGTACCAGATCCGCCAATAATTTTATCCGTCTTGGCATACGGAGTTTCAATCGCATCAAAAGCAATCGTACCGAAAATAATTGTATTCATTGTTAAATTTTTTACAAAGATATTTTTTTATTCAAAATTACTTGTATATTTGCACTGCTTTTTAGGAAGCAACATTCCCAAATAGCTCAGTTGGTTAGAGCATCTGACTGTTAATCAGAGGGTCACTGGTTCAAGTCCAGTTTTGGGAGCAAGCCTCAGCAGAAATGTTGAGGCTTTTTTTATGCCCCAAATCTCATTCCAGCAACTGCCACTGTTTGCAGTGAATATTCAAATTTGGCAGATGCGTCTGCCAAAACAGAAAATATAATTCCAATCGGTTTACTTGAAATATCGGTACTTTTTCTATATAATTTACTTGAAATATTGATCCAATGACATCGTATAGCAAAGAGTTGCCAATCATCCTATGGCAATATGGAAATTTCTAAACTTTAACAGTTAGATGATGTCCCCCCCCCAAAAAAAACTCCTCACACCAAAATTTTTTTTGTCGTTTTATAGCCCCACACCAAAATTTATACGAGCTATTTATACAACACATTAACCAATTATTGTGCTGTTTCAGCATTCTAAAAGCAAATAAAATTGTCTTTAATGGAAAGGACTGCCTTATTTGATCTAATTAAAACGCTTATTGAGCTCAAAAAAAAATACTATTTAATGATTTTGGGAAATTCTTCAATAATCTCCAAAACAAAAGATTTGTAGTTTGGGAGAGCGGGAGAATATGTAGCATGCATAGATGTGGTTTGGTAAAAGAACCGTACCTTGCCTTATTCAAATTTTGTCCCGATTTTGTTGTAATTCAAAATCAGCAACACGCCAGTAACCACCGTTGACACAAAATCAGAAATCGGAACGGAGAGCCAGATGCCTTTCAAGCCCATATATCGAGGCAAAATGATGAGCAACGGTACCAAGAAAATGACTTGCCGTGTGAGCGACAAAAAGATTGACAGCCGTGCGCGACCAATTGACTGAAAGAAAATGGATACCACAATTTGGAATCCTAAAATAGGAAATGCCATGGTAAACAACTGCATTCCCGAGCAAATCAAGTCTGTCATCACCACGTTCTGAGTAAAACACGCCGCCAATTCATCGGGGAAAACGTTCATGATGAAATATCCCAATATGGTTATCCCCACGCCTATCCAAATCGTCAGCCACAGCGTCTTGGTTACCCGCGCAGGTTGCGACGCGCCATAATTATAGCCTACAATAGGTTGCATTCCGTGCGACAAACCCACCACAATAACCGTCACCAAACTGACTATCGTGTTGATGATTCCGTATGCGCCAATGGCATAATCGCCGGCATAATTTCCTAATTGCCAGTTAAATAGCGCAACAACCATACACGTACACAAATGCAACAAATAGGGCGACAAACCTATTGAAAACACGTGACGAATAATGTTCCATCGCAAACCATAGATATGTTTTTTGAAATGAATATGCGAATTATCGTGACAAAAATGCCACATAACCCAGACAAAACCAGCAGCCTGTCCCCAAATAGTAGCCAATGCGGCACCATCAACACCCAAATCCAACAAATATACAAAGACATACACCATCAACACGTTGACTATCATCGTGACAAGCACCGCCCACATAGCCTTTGACGGATAGCCCGAAGAACGAAGCACCGAATTGAGATAAAAAAATGCTTGTGTTATAGGATTTCCTATCAAAATGATACGCATAAAATTACGAGCATACGAAATAGTAAGTCCGCTTGCGCCAAACAAATACAACAAATCATCTAAAAAATACAATCCCAGTGCCGATAGCAAAACGCTTATCAACAACGTGAGTATCATACCATTACCGAATGTGTGCTCGGCATCGTCACGACGATTGGCACCAAGTCGGATAGAGATGATTGAAGCGGCACCCGTGCTAACCAACATACCAAACGCAGTAGCAATATTCATCAACGGCATTGTAATCGTCACACCCGAAATAGCAAGTGCACCGACTATCTGCCCGATAAAAATCCTGTCAATAAGATTATACAATGATGTGGCAACCGTTGCGACAATAGCAGGTATGGAATATTGCAGCAAAAGCCGTCCGACGTTCTTTTGCCCTAAGTCCGTATCAATAGTATGTTCCAGTGTTTGCATCAATGCGGATTTTTACTCGCCATCATCAAAATCACTTTCATCATCATCGTCCTCGTCCTCATCCTCGTCGTAATCCTCATCCGACGCATCATCGTCAAGTGCCAAATATGGGGAAGAATCTAAGGAATCAACGTCGAACAAATCGTCTTCAACCATATTTCCGTGAGCAACTGCAAGAATTTCATCCGAAGACAAAGCCCGCACGTTGGTGACAATCATTTTTTCAGAAAGGAAATTCCCCATTTCCACGCATCCCTCCACTATTTCCTTGATTACATTTGAAACAACGACATCTAACGGAATCAATACCGTGGCACGGAATATACAATCCGACATTTCCAACGACTCCACCTCGCAACCATATTTATCCATTGCCGAATCAAACTCACCACGAAGGATACGGGTTTCAACTTCGTTGAATGCAATCTCGTTTTTGTGTAAGAAACCTATAAAATAACGAAGACTCGTGCCTTTTCCGCCCATTCCGGTGGAAATCAATATCTGGTCTTCATCGAGCAAGGAACTTTCCAGCAACATTTTACATTCGCGATATGCCATTGCCGCCCATAGTTTCAACTCGCCAACAGCGTCGTTCCTAAATTTCTCAATGATACGAAACGATTCCGGGTTGCCTAACAATGCAAGAAAGACCAATATGTCGCGTTGTTCTTCCAGACGGGCATCAGGGTCATACAACAAAGGAACTTTCTCTAAAATATCCTCAAACGTCACCACGTGCTTCTTCAACATTCCCGAACGTTTGAAATAGTTCATCTGGAGATTTAAATCAATCTGTTCCTCAATAATATTGAGCCCCTCGTAATCGCCTTTCGCTATTTTTTCCTGTATATTTTTTGGTAATATCATATCCTTATATTATTGCATCGTAAATCAAGCGTTGGATTCGTGGTCGCAACGCGGAATCGCCCAGCATCGTATTCTTTGCGTCGGGCGTGATTCGATTCACTCTGTTCGACAAAAATATATAAATTATTGATTCCTCGGGGTCAACCCAGAATAAAGTTCCCGTAAACCCCGTGTGTCCGTAACTTTTCAGCGACGTGCAATGACACGTCGGGTCAAGTTTCAAGCGATTTGGTTCAGGTTTGTCAAAACCATAACCCTTTCGGTTTCCGTTTTCGCAATTCGGACACGAAGTGAACAATTCAATCGTTTTGGGATTCAAGAATTTTTCATTTCCATACGAACCCTCATTCAGCAACATTTGAAGCAATTTAGCCAAGTCATACGCATCGGAGAATAGCCCTGCGTGACCACTCACGCCGCCCAAAATCGCCGCTCCCCTATCGTGTACATAGCCCTGCAACAACTGTTTACGAAAAAATTCATCGTTTTCGGTCGGGGCAATTTGCGATTTTTCAAATCTCTTCAAAGGCAAATATCCCAACGTTGACGCGCCAAGTTTGGCATAAAAGTTCTCGTTGAGATACTCATCCAACGACTCGCCCGACAAATTTTTTACCACATCGGTCATCAGATAAAAACCCAAATCGCTATACACCACTTCTTTGTTCGGCAACAGAGGCGTTTCCATTATCAGGCGAAAAATCGTATCACGATAACCATTGAACATATAGCGATTCTCGCCAATTTCAATTTGATGAGTTTCATCTTTTTTATCGGAAAAAGCACCATCGACGTACTGCATATCTTTCGTCATATACAACTGATAGTCAAGCATATATGGATAATCCGCAGAACGAGTCTTTGACTTTTTACCACGGCCATAATAATCAACAATGAACGTCGGTGGCGAGGAAACACCCGATTTTAACTGTGCCTGGTGAGTCAACACGTCGGCAACGAGCAACGTGTCCTTGTTCGTTCCTTGCAAATACGGAAGATAATCGCCAAGCGTCTTTTTCAGCGAAAACTTTCCTTCGTCATACAATCTCATCAATGCTACAGCCGTCGCCGCTGATTTTGTAACCGATGCCAAGTCGTAAATAGTCGTTTCCGTTACAGAATCAGCGGAGTTGTACGAAAAACGACCGAACGCCTTTTCATATACCACAACCCCGTTTCTTGCCACCAAAACCTCACAGCCCGGCATTGCTCCATAGCCAATGAACGTATTGACGACAGAATCAATTTTTTGCAACTTTTTTTCGTCAAATCCCACCTCTATAGGTTCCCCCATACGCAAACGGTCAATTGCTCCGTAGAAAATACCGCTTCCTGCCATAAATCCACCAGCCGACACTGGTAAATGTCCGCTTGCAGGCAATGCGCCAAACATCACTTCGGGAGTAATTTCCTGTACCATCCGTTTGAAATCATGCGACACCACAAGTGTCTCAACATTTTCCAAAGCTGCCCTGAAATAATCCAACGCATACGGATTGGCATGAAGCACCATCACCACATTGTTCTCTTTGGCAATACGGCCGACAATATCGACCATAGGCTGAGTTATTCCATACTTTTTGCTTGGATACGAACTCGAGCCTTGCACGTCGAGAATCACAACATCGTATGCTTTCAATTCCTGCAAGGTTTTAGGCAACAATTCCTCAAGCGTTTTATAATCATTCGACGCAGGCACGACGAACTGTTTTACCGCCGTCTGTTTCTGCAATTTTTTCACGAAATACGACGTTTTATCCGTCAGTGAAACAACAGCAAACTTCTTGGTATCCAATTTCTTAAACGGCAATTGCGATTTTGTATCTCGCACAACCGCGATAGACGCCTGTACAAGTTTACGATTCAGATTCTTTGCCGCAGGCGTGTTCAAATCCTCGTACAAATTCTGCACATCAACGTGGTTGCGTTCAGGAACTTTCATCCACGATTTCGCGATAAGAACTCTTCTACAATGTTCGTCAATATCGGATTGTTTCACACGACCAGTTGCAAGAGCCGTCTTAATTGCCGAGATTGCTTGTGGCACATCCAACGAGAACTCCAGCACGTCGTTGCCGGCAAGTAAGGCTCGAACCTCAACTTCACCAGCAGGGAAAGCATTTGCCACCGCCTTCATATTGAGAGCGTCGGTGAAAATCAGCCCTTGGAAATTCATTTCGTCACGAAGTTTTTCCTTCACGATTTTTGGCGACAATGTCGAGGGAAGATTTTTTGTCTTATCCATTGACGGCACATACAAATGAGCAATCATGATTCCCGTCAAATCATTCTTAATCATAAATTTATACGGATATAACTCGTATTTGTCCAATTCATCGGCAGTTCCCGAAACAAGAGGCAACGAATAATGCGAATCGCTTGATACGTTACCGTGACCAGGAAAATGTTTTGCCGTAGTAAGAATGTTCTGCGACTGCATTCCACGCATATACGACAGAGATTTTTGAGCGACAAGTTCCTTGATTTGGCCAAATGAACGGGTATTTATCACTGGATTTTGGGGATTATTGTTCAAATCAACCACCGGGGCAAAATTTATATGGATTCCCATACGGACACACTGCCGTCCGATTTCCTCACCCATTTCCTCTATCAAATGATCGTTTTTTGGATGAATCGCGCCAAGTTGCAACTGACGAGGAAACGAGATGGTGCTATCCAAACGCATTCCCAATCCCCATTCGCCATCAATGGCAACCGACAACGGGATTTTAGCCAACGCCTGAAATTCATTCGTCATCTGGGCTTGTCTAACAGGCGAGCCCTTGAAGAAAATCACGCCGCCGATGTGCTGTTCGGTAATCAATTTTTTGACAGCAGCAGCATTGTTCTGTTTAGAATCGGAGTATGCGGCAACCATAAAAAGTTGTCCTATTTTTTCATCTATCGACATGGTGTTGAAGACAGAATCAACCCAGTGCATATCGGCACCTTGAAAAGGATACGACGCCTCTTTTGTCGATTCCGACGAGTTTAAGAAACCGTAACTCAACAACAGAATTCCCAGAACCAATATCGTATTTCGTAACATTTTTAACATTTCTCTTCTTTTTTTTCCGTAGAGACGCGCCATGGCACGTCTCTACATATACATCTCGTTTAATTTTTATGAGACGCAACGAATTGCGTCTCTACATAATTTTTAATTCTTAATTCTATAAATATTCCATCAATTCCTTGTATAACAAATACATAGAATCAATGTCGGCTTTACATATTTTCTCATTTGGCGTATGTGGAAATTCTTGTGGAGCACCCACAAAACACCAATTCACGGCATACGGAATTTTTTGCAACGAAGCCCCGTCGCTCCCTCCTGCCGTTTCAACCTCACGTTGAATGGCTATATTCTCACGTTTGGCTATATTCAAAATCTTATCGACGTACGTCCTTCGTGGCAAATTGGTGTCTTTCATAGAAACCACGCACCCCTTGCCATACTCTATTCCGTCGGTAATCCAAGTAATGTCGGCTATCAACGCATTGTGAATGTGGTACATTTTGTAAAGATGTCGCCAACAAAATTTCACATTTCCCGCACCTGTCTCCTCGCCTGTCGTAAAGATAATGGCACCATTCTTCATTGTTTGCGCAAGTTTGAGGGCCACGTACACGCCAACACGGTTGTCAAGGAATGGCGATGTGATATATTCGTCATCTTCACGGAAATTCGGCTTATAAGTAAGCAATGTTCCTCGTTTCAATTCTTGTTCACATTCATACACCAGACCGTCTTCGGTGGAACGGGCAGTGCACGAGATTTCTTTTCCGTCAACAATGCCGACAAGTTCCGTTCCCGTCTCACAACGTGGCGAACCGACAGGAATCAACGACTTATCGTATCCAACCATAAAACCAACACTGTCAATGTGCACGACTATGGCAGTTCGGGGCGTTCCAAAAACCAACATGACGCAATCTTGGTAATCCTCGCCTACAATCATCTTTGGTCTATGACGAAACGAAAAACTGTTTTTTTCCACGTATCCAGCAATAAACATTGCCAGCCGACTTTCGTCACTTGATGGTGCAGAAATGCTACACAACTTTTCCAACAATCCGTATTCGCTACTCATTTTTTACCTCGACATTTAATTTTTGCAATGCAAGACAACATTCCTCGGCGAAACTTTTTGCCACGGCACAACGAAAGGCACACGCCTCGTCAAACGTCTGTGACAAGATTTCACACTTATATCGCTTCAAAACATTCATCACTGCACTATTTTGTTCGTATGTAAAATTCAACGTGAAATACGCCATAACGACTTTTTCCACAATTTTTGCCTGTTGCAACGCATCTTTGGTAGCCTCCTTGTATGCTTGCATCAGCCCACCGACGCCAAGCAATATGCCGCCAAAATAGCGAACGACAATCACAACCACATTCGTAACACCAAACGCCTCCAACTGACCTAAAATCGGCTTCCCCGCGGAATTTGACGGTTCTCCATCGTCGGAGCAACGAAACCGTTCGCCTTCGTTTCCCAACTTGTAGGCCCAGCAATGATGTCGAGCCGCATGATGTTCCTTGTGCAAAGCCTCAAGACGCATTTTTGCCTCATCTTCCGTCGTCACAGGATAGGCATAAGCCAGGAATTTGCTCCCCTTGTCCTTGTACAATCCCTCCGATGGTTGCTCTATTGTCTTAAAAGTCTCCGCCATATTCTAAAATCTCTCAAAATTACGAAAACACGGGGTTTGAGGAAATCTTCGGCACGCAAGTTATCAACGTATTGTACACAATAAAACCTATCCCAAAATCAACGACAAGGCGATTCCCAAATACGTACCTACGGCATATCCTACCAAGCCGATAGCCAGTCCGCCGACCAGAACTTTTTTGTTTCCCATAGCCCCAACGACGGGCGGAATAAATGGCGGAGAACAAAGCAATCCTATATTTGCCACTACGAACAAATCTCCTTCAACCTTTGCAAACCGACAAAACAGCAAATGAAGCGTTATGGCGACAATCAACACCAACAATACAAATTCTATCAAAATAATTGCCGATGACTGCAAGGTGTAGAAATTGAACTGCGAAGCCACGACAATGCTGAACATCAGTATCAGAATCATACCCAATTCGAATGTTTTGGGAATTGCACGTATTTGCTTGAAAAATGAGGCGATTATGGCAAATGTCGTTACCGAAAGTATGATAACCATTTCGTTCAACACACCTGTTATGAGAAGGGAAATGCCAACCGCAATGGCAAGAAAAACAACCGACAAACCCAATCCTATAAGCGTTTTTTTGAATGTCTTTGGTTGTAACATTCCTGCGTAATTTTCAACGTCGGTCATCGTTACCTCTACGTCACTTGTCTGGTTTTCTGGTTCTTTGAAAGGAAGCAAACGGCGAAACAAGCGAAATCCACCACCTACAATGAAGACTATCAATGGAAACGTAACAAGCATTTCTATGGTAAGAAGGCTTGTCATTATCGTTGAATCCACGTGCAAAGCGGTGCCAAGAGCAGCAAAATTCATTGTGCCTCCCGTATAAATGCCTATCATCATGGCCGAAAGATTTGAGAAATTGTCAATGCCACTATCGCGGAAAACGAAATAGCCAACAATAACGGCAATCACAACGGAAACCAAACCTCCAAGCAAAACAATGATAGTTTTGGGTAATGAATGAGCCCACAGACGAAAATCGCAACTTAACAGCATCAATGGTATTGCCAACGGAACCGTAACATTCATAAACCATTTTTGTATGGCAAGCATTGTTGTCGCATCGCTACTGCCAGTTTCAAAAAGCGTTGCACCCGAAAGAGAAAGCACTATGCCCACTGCATAGGCAATAATGACTGAGCCCACTTTTTGTACCCAGTTCCATTTTTGAAAAGCGATTGCAATCAAAACAGGAAACAATACATATATCGCTACAACAAAACTGATACGCATTCTCGAAATGTTACGTGCAAAAATACTGTTTTTTATGGGTATAAAAGAGGGAGTCATTATAAAAAAACAACGAAAAACAAAGTCCGAAAAAGAAAAAAAATCTATATTTGGGAGTTACAATACAAAGTAAATTTTCATTATATGAAATCTTTTTTTCAATTCGGATTAGCAATTTCTTTCAGTCTCACAATTTCATTAGTCGCTGAAGCACAAAGTATTACATACGGTAGTGGTTATTCTGGTCCATTATGTAGCGAAACAGGGAACGGAACTGGGGCGTATTACACTGGCGAATATCGCAACTTGTTTGTCGAAATTTTAGGAAAAACGGAAAAACAGGTACAAAACAAAATCAACAAAATTTGGGAACATTTTTTCACTGTCGGTTCGTCATCAGCTGTTTATTATGAGGACGAACGAGACCACAACATGGCATATATTCTTGATGTTGGCAACAACGACGTCCGTACTGAAGGACAATCGTACGGAATGATGATTGCCGTGCAACTTGACCACAAAACTGAATTTGACAAACTCTGGCGATGGGCAAAAAAATATATGCAACATCAAAGTGGCATTTGGGAAGGGTATTTTGCATGGCAATGCAAAACTGACGGTACAAAAATAGATGTAGGTTGCGCACCCGACGGCGAAGAATATTTTATCACGGCCTTATTGTTGGCATCGAACCGTTGGGGTAACGACGGCGATATTAACTACAACGCCGAGGCACAACACATTCTGAAAAGCATCAGAAACAAAGTTGGTAACGGCGGCGTTCACAATATGTACGACAGCGACAATCACATGGTGGTATTTTCTCCCCTTGGTGAAAATGTCAATTTCAGCGATCCGTCGTACTGCTTGCCCGGATTTTTGGAACTATGGGCTCGTTGGGCAGAAACCGACAACGAATTTTGGTACGATGCGGCAGAAGCGGCACGTAAACTTTTGCGTTTATCATGCCACAGCGAGTCAGGATTATTCCCCGAATATAGTTTATTCAACGGAACACCATATCGTCCCGATTGGCAGCAATATGACACCAAACAATTTAAGTTCGACGCCATCCGTTGTGCACTGAATGTCGGCATGGACTACAACTGGTTTCGCACCGACAGCGTGAATCAAGTAGCAATGATGACACGCCTGCTCAAATTCTTTGAAAAAGACGAAATGCGACACGGCTATTTTGACTGGAACGGAGATAATCCTTCGGGACCATATAACGAAGGGCTTGCCGGAACAAACGGCGTTGCCTGTTTTGCCGTTGACGACAAGGATTTGACGAAACAATTTCTACAGACACTCTGGTTTACCAATCCTCCAACAGGAGAATGGCGTTATTTCAACGGAATGGTGTATTTCCTTTCAATGCTCAATATCTCGGGAAATTTCAGAATCTACAAACCTACCACGGGAATGGAAATAATTGACACAACGGTCAATGACACATATAATAATGTAACCTATACGAAACCAACGGAATTTTCATACAACGAAGGCTGTAAAATCTATCACGTTCACGTGAATGTGAAAACAAACGTCGCCCCCACATCAGATTGCGGGACAATCTTATACCCCAATCCGGCTGAAAAAACGACAACAATAGCGTCCAGCAAAGAAGTTTCGTCGGTTGAAGTTAGAAATACCGTGGGAAAAATTGTGACGACCTCAACGACCAAAAGCATTGACGTGGCAAATCTGCCCAAAGGCACATACTTAGTCACAATACAATTCCTTGACAAAAGCAGAGAAATTGTGGAATTGGCAATCAATTAAATCTATAAAAACTGAATGTTCATCTATAAATGCAATTTTTGGCAAGAAATATGAAATAAGCAATTGTAATTAACGTTTTATCTATAAACTAAATTTTTAATGTTATGAATGTAAAAGATTTTTTAATTGGCGCTTGCACAGCGATAGTTGGAGCAGCTGTCGGAGTTGTACTTTGTTGCACACTCTGTTGTAAAAAATGTGATAAACCTTGTGACAAACCAATGCCACCTTGTCCTACCGAACAAATGTGTGGTCCACATCACAATTTTGACGGACCAAAACATTTCGGGAAATGCGCAATGCAAATGGCTGACGAACTCAATTTGAGCGAAGAACAAAAAGCACAAATCAAAACATTTGCTGACACGCAGAAAGAAGAATTGAAACAAATTCACAAAAAATTTGACGAATCATTCCAATCAATTTTGACTGACGAACAGAAAGCAAAATTCGAGGAATTGAAAGCACAGAAAAAATGTCCGAGAGACAAGAAATGTCCAAAAGACAAACCTCAAGATGAGGACGAAGATTAAATAAAAAGGGCTGTCGATTTAGACAGCCTTTTTTATGTTTAGTCGTTTTTCAAAAACCCGTTCAACGATACGTGAAAAATCATATATTTGTGTCCCGAATAGGAATAGATAATGAATTTTAAACGACATATCATCTTCATCGTAACATGTGTTTTGTGGCTTTCCGCCACATCGCAGAACGATGTCCGTCCACTCATAGAGAAAGGCAATTCTTTCTACAACAAGGAGGATTATCGCAACGCCGCAGTGCAGTACAAACACGCATGTCAACTAGATTCACTCTCGTTTGATGCGTGGTACAATTTCGGCAACGCTCTTTGCAAAATGAACAAATACATTCTTGCCACCGACGCATACAACAAGGCGATGAAACTTACCGCCGACAAGACTCTGAAAGCCAACATTTTCCACAATGCCGGCAATATGGAATGTGACCAGAAACACTACGCAAAAGCAATCAATCTGTATAAACAGGCGCTCATTCTCAACCCAACCGACGAGGACACCCGTTACAACCTTGCCTTTGCTCAAGAAGAATTCCGAAAAGAGGAAGAAGCAAGAAAAATGTTGGAAAAAATGAACGAGCAAATGAAAAAAGACGAAAAACCAAAGCCTTCGAAATTTGCCGAGGAATGCATGAAAAAAGCAATGGAACTTGTGCAGCAATTCAAGTTTGAAGAAGCCCTCAAACTCATGCAAGACAGTGCGAAGAAAGACAAGACCGTTGATTTGTTCAACGATTTCATTAAAAAATTAGAGGGAATTGTAACCATTATCAACGACAACAAAGAATGAAAAGATTTCTCACTATACTATTGATTCTCAGCGCGTTTTTAACCACATACGGACAAAAAAACGCTCAAGAATATTTCAATGCGGCTGCCATGTTGTATGCCGGAAACCAAACCGAAGCGGCACTGTACACCGTTTCGCGCGGTTGCGAAATTTTTGAGGCTGATTCTTCCCTCGCCCAATTAAAACGCCTGATTGAAAAAGACGACAACCAAAAAAATCAAAATCAAAACCAACAAAACAATAAAAATAACCAAGACGACCAGCAAAATCAAGACGGTCAAGGACAAAACGGACAGCAGGACGGTCAACAAAAAAATGACCAACAAAACCAGCAAGGGAACCAAGAAACCCAACAACAAGGCGACCAGCAACAAAACTACGACAAGCAGGAACAAGGCAAGGAAAGCCAGTCTGAACAGCAAGGCCAACAAGGCGAAAACAAGGACGACAAAAAAGGCCAGATTTCAGCACGACAGGCAGAAATGATGCTTGACGCAATCGAAAACAACGACAAAGCCGTACAACAACGCCTTATGATGCAAAAACAAAATAAGAAAAATAACAACAGGATTGAAAAGAACTGGTAAGGAAACGAGGTTCTTCCCTATTTTCTTACGCGCAAATAGCAACTATTCCACTGAATATCATATAGATATAAATAATCTTACGTAACTTTTCAGCAGGAATCTTATCAAATACCTTTCGTCCGAAATACGAACCAATCACGATACCTACGCAGGCATACAAACACGACCAGCCTACAAATGGCGTCACAAATCCTTTTTGAGCCCTAAAAATCGTCATTACCACATTCGTCAAAAAGAAATAAGCCTGACAAATTGCCATATAGGTATTCTTATCTTTCTCGGTTGCCAAGAAATAAATGACTGCTGGCGGTCCGTGCATACCGAACAAGCCGCCCATTACCCCACTCAACGCTCCCATAGAAACTTGGAGCGTCTTGGTTGGACGAACTTGTATTTTGGGACTGATGAACAAGAAGAATAAGCTCAACAAAATAAGCACTATGCCGAGCAATACCTGCAAAAACGAATCACTTGCAACAGCGACATATTGTATTGCAATGTACGAAAACACGATACAGGAACACATTATGAGCAAAATCCGTCGCAACGACACCAATCGCCACAAAACAAACAAGACATACAATGATTGACACGCGGACAAGATGCCCGACAATGTTGTCGCTTCATTATACGAAGGACACAAATATGGTAACATTGTCATTATGAAAACGCCGAAACCGAAGCCACATACGCGTTGTACGAAACTCGCCCCAGCACATAATAATATCAATGCTATAACAACAAACATTCTTTTTTTGTCGCTACAAAATTACAACAGAATTGGAGAAAAAAGCATTTATGGACAAAAAAAGGAGGGACAACTTGGGGCGTCATCCCTCCGCGAGGTGTGTAAGATACATTAATTTCTTCGCTACAAATATACATTTTTTTTTCTAGCAGACATCTGTTTCTAAAAATATTTAGATTAAATCCGCATTTAAAGCATATTTATAACGAAAGACATGTATCAATTACTTCTCAACTTTAAGTTTGTCGTACATAGCACGAACTTTGGCCTTTGCATCCTCAATAGAATTGCCACGAGCCAACAAGACAGCCATACGGCGATGTTCGTGAACTTCGGGTTTACCAAATATTCTGATTTGTGTATCAGGTTCAGCAAGAACTTCCTCCAAGTTACTGAAAGAAACATTGGTACTATCACCAAAAACAACAACAGCCTTGGATGCCGAAGGGCCATGGAACGCGATATTCGGAATAGGCAAACCAAGAATGGCACGGACGTGCAGAGCAAACTCCGACAAATCTTGTGAAATCATAGTCACCATACCTGTATCGTGTGGACGAGGAGAAACCTCACTAAAGATAACATCGTCGCCCTTAATGAACATTTCCACGCCGAAAATACCTCTTCCGCCAAGTGCGTCGGTTATTTTCTTTGCAATATCCTGTGCTTTTGCCAATGCTACATCCGACATAGGTTGTGGTTGCCATGACTCTTGATAATCACCATCTTTCTGCCAATGACCTACAGGATTCAAGAAACTCGTTCCATCTTTATGACGAACGGTCAACAAGGTGATTTCATAATCAAAATCGACAAAACCTTCAACAATCACTTTTCCTGCGCCTGCACGACCGCCTGCTTGTGAAATTTCCCATGATTTATCGACATCGGCTTCCGTTTTCACCACACTTTGACCATGGCCAGAAGAGCTCATAATTGGCTTAACAACGCAAGGAATGCCAACCTCGGCAATTGCTGCCTTGTATTCGTCATACGTTGCTGCAAAACGATAATTTGACGTTTTCAACCCCAACTCTTCGGCTGCCAAACGACGGATTCCTTCACGGTTCATCGTCAAAAATGTGGCACGAGCTGTCGGGATTACATTATACCCTTCTTTTTCAAGTTCCAACAATGTTTTGGTAGCAATAGCCTCAACTTCAGGAATGATGTAATCTGGTTTTTCGGCATAAATAATCTCACGAAGTTTGTCACCGTCTAACATTGAAATCACATACGATTTGTGAGCGACTTGCATTGCCGGCGCGTTTTCGTATCGGTCAACAGCAACGACCTGAATGCCCAATCGTTGTAACTCGATAGCAACTTCCTTACCTAATTCTCCTGAACCACAAAGCAAGGCCTTCTTACCGCCTTCTTTGAATACTGTACCAAATTTTGTCATTGTTCGTTTCTTTAATTATTGATTCTCAAAAGTAAAGATTACCTTACATCAACATCTCACGAACATTAAAAAGATATTGACAATTTCAAAAAAAATTGTTCATTTATTCCTCTACCAAAGTTTCAATAAAAAAAGGCAATACCTTTCGATATTGCCTTTCTCGTTATAAACTTGTCACTTACTATTGCAACAAAACTTGCAGCATTGTTTGTTCACCGTTAAGAGTAACAACTATGTAATACATTCCTTTTACGTTGCCTGTCAAATCAAATTCCTTAGTAAATGCTCCTTCTACCGATTCATTTGACTTATAAACCAAACGACCCGATTCTGAATAGATTGCAATCGTACAAAATTCTTCAGTATTCGTCTCGAAAGAAAGGGTGAACAATCCTGAAGTTGGATTTGGATACACTTTCATTGTTTGAACTGCAACATCAGAAATTGCAACGCCATGTGAATTATTAACAGTTACAACGAATTGAGCGGATATTTCCTCGCCTTCCTCATCTTTTGCATAAACGGTGATGATTTGTGATCCGCTCCATTGAGGATCGACAACCGAAATTGTTGCTACGCCGGAACTATTTGTTTCAATAGAAATATTATTGCCACCTGCATCAACACTCCAACGTAAGTTCAAGGTCTTGTCGTCAACTATATAAGAAGAAAAATCGATTGTTGCAGACGATTCGCCTTCCTGAATTGTGACGTCTGGTATTTTCTGAACAAGAACAGGAGGATCATTTTGTTCAACAACCTTACATTCTATCGTTGCTTTTGCACCACCCGTTGCCGTGACAGTAACAAGTGCAATACCCGTGCCAACAGCGATAATTCTTCCGTCCAAAATAGTTACGACCTCTGGATTAGAACTTTCCCATGTGTATGAAGGTGCGTCAAGGTCTGCTGGTTCATACGAGATCTGTAACGTCTTAATTTGTCCAGGAGTCATTGTAAGCGACGTTTCTGAAGGAATGACACTCGTTATCTTTGTTTTTATCACATTCACGACACACGTTGTATTCGCACCTGAATTATCATTTACCGTTGCCGTAATGACTGCCTGACCTTCGGCACGTGCCGTGATGGTACCCGATGGCGAAACGTAAGCAACATCAGTATTATTAGACTGCCAAGTCACAGTCTTACAAGACGCATTCGATGGCTCGATAGTCGCTCTCAATTGTTTTTGCTCATCGATAAGCATTTCCAACGATGAATAATTGAGTGAGAGTTTTGTCGCATAAATTGGATTGACAACAACCGACAATGTAGCAGTCACGGTTGGAGACGATACCGAAGCGACTGACAACACAACCGAACCTGCAGCAACACCAGTAAGGATATCATTCTCCATCGTTGCTACTGTTGCATCACCATACATTGCTGTCATTCTTGTGATAGTCCACTTCAAAGACTTGTTGGTTGCATTCGCAGGATAGAAAATTATTTGTGGAGCCAAATCAACTGGCTCGTCTATATTGACATACACAACAGTTCCATTCGGATAAATCATCTGAACTGGAATTGCTGTTGCCTGAACCGTCACATTCGCAGTCGCTTTCTTGCCATTTGACGCTGTTGCTGTTACCTTCGTGGTTCCTTCGGCAACACCAGTAATCTTACCTGTATTTTCATTTATCGTCGCAATTGACTCATTTGCAATCGACCATGTGACTGTCTTGTTTGTCACATTATTTGGCGTAATCAATGCAGACAACGTCTGTGACTCACCAACAGCAAGCGACACATCAGAGATTGATACAGATTCAACTTCAATTTCTTTCACCTCTACCCTACAAGTACCTTCATTACCATTGGCCGAAGTAGCCGTAATTATTGCCGTACCTATACCATTAGCAGTTACCGTACCATATTGGTCAACAGAAGCGACAGAGATGAGGCTCGAAGACCAAACAAGTGATTTATTTGTTGCATTCGGTGGAGTAATCGTCGGCTCTAACGAAGATATTTCTCCAATATGCATTGTCAGCGATGCAGGTTCGATAGACACAGCCGATACGGCAACAACATTTAAAGTAACTTTTACGCTACATGTTACAGGCAAACCGTTTGATGTGACAGCTGTTATAATAGCATCACCAACCGATTTTGCGGTAATCTTTCCATAGTTATCTACCGAAACGATTGACTCATCGGAAGAAGACCACGTTACCGACTTATTCGTTGTCTTTTCAGGCAAAACAGTTGCGACAAGTTGTTGTTGTTCATTTGTCAACAAGGTCGCACTCGTCGTATTCAATAAAATTGAAGTTGCCAACAATGGATTTACCTTAACAGATATCGTCTTCTTCAAGACTCCATTTCCAGTTACGACATCTATTGTTGTTGAACCGGCGGCAATCGCTTTAATAACACCATTATTCACTGTAGCCACATTTTCATCATTCGAAGACCATGTCAGGACCGTATCGGTAACATTTGACGGAGTTAACGTCGTTGTAATCTCCAAAGTCTCATCTATTTCCAACGTACAGCTTGTAGTAGACAACGTAATTGAAGTTGGCTCAATATCTTGAACTGTCAATACACAAGATGCCATCTTAGCATTTACCGACGTTGCGGTTATTTGCGTAGTACCAGCCTTTTTAGCTGTCACAAGACCATTAGCGTCAACAGTAGCAATCGACTCATTTGACGAAGCCCAGAGAATCGTTTTATCTGTCGCATTATCTGGCGATATTGTAGCATACAATCGTTCCGTATCATACACTCGCAAAGAAAGGTTTTCTTCACTCAACGAAATCGAAGATACCTCAACCGGTTTTGCAGTTATGACACACGATGCAGCCACACCGTTATATGCAGTTGCAGAAATTGTAACTGTTCCAGCAGCAAGTATGGTAACATTTCCGTTGTTATCTACCGTTGCCTTATTTCTATCAGAAGTGGTCCACGTCAATGACTTGTCGGAAGCATCATCAGGCAAAACCGTAGCCGAAAGCTGGAACTTGTCACCGATATACTTCGTAACAGTTGATTGAGCAAATGTAACAGACGATACAGGAATAACATCTTTTTCAACCGTTACATTGATAATCTTCTGGAATGTAGAATATCCATCCGAAACAGTAACGGTAATCGTAGTGCTTCCATCAGAAACAGGAGAAACCTTTCCTGTTCTTGATACTGTCGCGTAGGCAATATTCGCACATTCATATTGAATATATTCCACACATGCATTCGACGGAGTTGTCGTTACTGTAATCTGTGCTGAACCCGTTTTGGTAATCTTGATTGTTTCGCTACCTACGTTGATAGAAGAAATCCTCGTCGTACAACCAGTCAAAACAACCGGAATTGTAGCAGTTTTCTTCGTATCGTACATATCGGTAACTTCAGCAGTAACGGTAACTGTTTTCGTTCCGTAAGCCAAGTTATTGGTCAAATCACCATCTTCGTCAATTGTAGCATCGCTACCAGAAACACTCCACACGATTGATTTCGTGCTTACCGTGCTTGGATTCAACACTAACAACGGTAACAAGTCAACACTTTGATTTAACGCAACCGAAACTGACGATTCCGAGAACGAAGCCGATGTAATTGCCTGATAGTCAACTGTAACATTAACATCTTTAGTAACCTTGTTCGCAGAAGAAGCAGTTATGACGGCGCTACCTTTACCTACTGCCCTAACAACTCCCGTACTTGAAACTGTAGCTACCGTAGCATCTGACGATGACCATGAAATCTGCTTATTTGTAGCATCCTCTGGCAGTACTTCCGCTGTCAGTTCCTGAGTATCGCCAATTATCATCGAAAGCGACGCAGGCGTTACGTCAATAGATTGAACAGCAATTACATCTGCCTTAATCTCAACTGTAATAACCTTTGTAATGCGGTTAGCTGTCTCAACAATGATAGACGTTGTTCCTTCGCCAACACCCTCTATCAAACCATCTTCTGAAACTGTCGCTATAGTTTCATCTAAAGAAGACCAGGTCAAATCCTTATTTGTCGCCGTTTCTGGTTCAAAATCAACAGTAACCTGTTGTTTATCCCCTATCGTCAATGTAACGTCTTCTATATTCAATACGATATTTGTTACTTCTATGTCAAATATTTGAATCGTATAACTACCAGAGGCCTCACTGCCAACCGCCGTTGCCGTAATGGTAACATTTCCGCTCTTCAATGCCGTAACGACACCCTTATCGGAAACCGTTGCCTTGGTTTCATCCGATGACGACCATGTTATTCTCTTATCATCGGCATCATTAGGTGTAATTTCAGCCGTCAACGTCTGTTTTGCACCGACGTACATCATTTTGTCTTGTGAAGATACAGTGATATCGGTAATTTTCTTTTCCTCAACAGTCAGAACGCATTCTGCATACGAATTTGCATTTTGTCTTGCCGTTGCACGAATTACCGTAGTACCATATTTCAAAGGAGTGATATGACCATCTTCTACCGTTGCAACAGTCTCATCTGTCGATGACCACACAATTTCTTCATCACAAGGATTGTCCGTCGTGATTTCAGCATTCAACGTCAGTTTTGAAGAAAGATAGATTGTTTTTTCCATCTCACTAATTGCAACATCAACAGCCCCAGAATGACAATCTGAAGAAACATTTACCGTACACGTTGCCACAGTAACACCATTACCAGTCGTAGTTGCTGTAATAGTAGCAAGGCCAACACCAGCAGCATTCACGATACCATTTGAAACCGTTGCTACATTATTATTTGACGAAGTCCATGTTATATCATTGTTTTCGGTACATTCATCTTGTGGAGTAATGGTAGCAATCAATTGTTCGTGGTCGCCTACAACCAAAGCCAAACTTGACTTATTCAAACTCAAGGTAATATCACCCGAACAATCTTTTGACACATTTACTCTGCAAACAGCCGTCTTCACAGAGAAACCGTCGTTCACCGAGATAGTAATATCAGTATATCCTTTGTTTGACGATGCGGTTACCACACCAGTTTCAGAAACAGTTGCGATAGTCGGGTTAGAACTTGAATAAGAAACTGATTTCACACACGCATCTGATGGTGTCAATGTATAAGATAGCTGTGCAGTCTCGCCATAGAACAAATCTTTGGTTGCGCTGGTGCTAACCAAGGTAACAGCCGTAGGACAACCTGTAAGCGTTGCATCTATCGTTTTCGTATATCTGTTACCACTCTTATCTGTTACAACAACAGTAATGGTAACATCTTCTGTTCCGTAATCCAATTTGTTTGTCAATACACCGACACCGTTCACTTCAGCAGATTGAACATCGGAAACAGACCATTCGTAAGATTCTATAGTTGCATTACTTGGAGCATATGATAGATAACTTGCCAAGTTTACTGTAGCATTTTGCGACACTATCACTTTTGATTGCGAGAACGAAACTGACGTCAAATCAATTTTCAATTCTTCCACAACGAATGAAATAGAAACGACAGAACTTGCTCCCTCACTGTCAGTTGCACGAACCTTAACAATGTCAGAACCTATCCATTCGCTATCTTTTGCACTTACAGCCAAAACGCCAGATGTAATTGTTACATCAAGATATTCCGATGGATTTACCAATTCGTATATCAATACAGATGATTCGGTAGCATCATCAGTGACAAAATTTGTCAAATTGATGTTTGTAAACGAACTACCAGTCTGAATTGTCTGCGATGGAATATCTGTCCATACAGGAGCGGCATTTACCGTTATTTCTACGTCCTTACCAAAACGTAATTCATCAATAGTAATTGTTCCTGACGAATTTGTAGAAGAACCTTTGTCTAAATACAACTTCATACCATAGATAGACGATGGATTTGCCGTTGCGAATTTGCCTGTAAAATCAAATGTATATGTGGCATATTCGTGACCTGCCGAACATTGTTCTGCGGCAACAGATGTTGCAGTCGTATTGCCGTTTGCATCAAACAACTCAACATACAAGGATGTAGCAACTGTCGTTTTCAATGTTACCGAAGCGTACGGATTCGATGACAAATCCAAAATCTTATAATCCTCTGTTACAAGATTATAGGTGATTGCATCCGACAATCCTGCCGAACGCGTATACGCAATCTGCATATCGCCACCATTGTAGGTCAATGCATACAAATCCGATGACTCGCTCCACCCTTTCGCTGCAGGACGAATCACATAATCGGTGTAACCGTCAACAACATCAGGTGTAACAATATATTGAATCGCATATTCATTCACATTGCTCAAATCCTGAGAAATAGCTCTCACGTATGCCGTTCCGTCAAGACTTGATGCCTGAGCCACTTCCAGATAAGCCGTTTCGTCCGATGCGACAGCCGAAACGGTAGGGATTGTTTCCGCTCCTGCCGGTAATGTAACGGTATAAGAATGAACATCCTTGTTGAAAGCAGGTGATAACGTTCCCGAGTTCAAGGAAATTGATTCCAAATCGGCATTATCCGACAGAGTCACCACATGTTGAGTGCCAGTTGCCACGGTCGGACCTATCACCAAATTATCAAGATATAGAGCTTTTTTACGTTCCTTCTTACTATCTGCAGGAGCATACAAACCAATTCTTACAGCGACAATTGCCGATTTTGTAATGAAACTTGCCGCTCCAAAATTAACAGAATACGTTGATGCCGAACTATAATTGTCAACACCCACGGTAGAGCTCATATAATTTGAAACATTACCGTACGCGTCAACCAATGCCAAACTAAAATTCATATATTGGTTGCTAACCTTTACGCCATTGACAACAGTACCATCATTAGGAACAGTAATCGTCATTGACACATTTAAGGCTGACGTACCATCTAACACGTATCCCGTAGGTAAATGATATTCCACATATCCATATTCCGTATCAGTCTCTTTCTCATCAAGAGCTATTGCCAAATCGGTGTTGGTAACTTGTTGTGGGAAACCGCTTGTTGTAGTATGCGCTGAAATAAGATGAACATCGTTGTTTGTTGATACATTCCCTATTCCGTTTGTGAAATCGTCAGACCATTCTGTTACGACATTTTGCGACGAAGCGGCAGCCGAATATGTTATTTCATATTGTTTTGTGGAACCATTTTCTGCCGTAACCGTAATTACCGTTGCTTCAGAAATTGTTTCAGCATAATCTACAGAAACCATCGCATTCGGGTCAGAAGCAATTGCCGTAATATATGGCACGTATGTAGTATTCAGCATTGCAACATAATTATATACCGACGGAGAGAATGCAGGTGAAAGTTCACCACCACCAAGTTCAAGTGTGGCAAGCGTAGCATCCGATGAAGCAGCGATTTTGAAACTTACCGTATAGGTCTCACTATTATAACCGTTTGCAGAAATTACCTTGATTATTGCTTGGTCACTTAAGGTCGCTGCCTGTGTAATAGTTACCGATGCACGTTCATGTACGGTTGTAGCCGATATAGTCGGAACCGCCGTTGTACCAGCAGGAACAGCACATTCATAAGCCAGGATAGAAGTTGAAACAGAAGGAGTTATTTCGCCGTTTGACGTTGTCAACGTTTTTAAAGCCACACTCGAGTTCACAGATTGGTTTTTCTGTTTATATGTCGGTGACATTTCTTCCCAATTGTCCGCACCTTCTGGATAGCGACCATAACTTACGTTTTCCGTCTGTGCCTCAAACGAAACATTGTCAATAACGACCAATTCACCTGCTGCAGTGATTTGGCTTAGCACTACGTCCTCACCTGTCGTTCCGTTCAGTGAGAAATCAAGGTGATTAGCTCCGAGTTCAGGTTTTCCGTCTGCCCAGAACGTAATCCATTTTCCTGCTTGAACAGTCGTCAATGCTGAATTTGTAGTCGGAATTCTATATCGCAATGAATAATCCAAAGAATCGCTGATAAACAAACCTCCAAGGTCAATTGCGGCATTTGTGCCATTGTAGAATTCAATGTAATCGCTATATGCACCCGTTTCATCAGCAACAATAGAGGTATTTACAGCAAGTACCTCGTTGATTGTAATACCAGAAACAGTTTGTACCGAAGCATTATTTGCATTCTTTGCATTTGGCGTCGGAGTCAATAGATAGCGGAATGTTGACGATTCATTCGGATAGCGTCCGAATGAAATATTTTCTCCTTGATTTGAATATGAAACCTGGTCAATAATATAGTTTTCGGAACCACGCAACTGCACGATTGCGATATCGCCTTTCTCGGCAGGAAGTTTGAAATCAACGTGGTTCGGATTGATGGCAATTTGCTTGTCGCACCAGAAGATATAATATCCACCCGCCTTTATCGTTGTTTTTGTCGGCTCACCTTTCGGAATCATATATTTGTTCAAGTTGTTCAAATCGTTTGTCACAAACAACCCACCCAAGTCAATATCGCTTGATGTCGTGTTGTAGATTTCGAACCAGTCGGCATACGAACCTGTTTCCTCACGGACAGTAGAACTGTTCTTCGACATAAACTCATTGATTACCAATCCATTAACATATGTATCAGAAACAATAGTATTTGTCGCATTCGGAGTTGTCTGTGTGAAAATAATCATATTTGACGTTCCGTCAGGATAGCGTCCGTAAGATACGTCGGTATTTTGTTGTGAGTAACGAATCTTGTTAAGTATCGTAACTGCTCCTTGCGAATTCTTTTGAGACAAGATTATCACACCTTCGGAACGATCAAGTTTAAACGGCAAATGAAGCGGACCATCTTGATATTCTTTATCAGCCCAGAACAACAAATAACCATTTGCCGCAATAGTGGTCTTTTCTGCTTCTCCGTATGGAATTTGATATTTTGTAAGATTGGTGCTGTCGTCAGACAAATATAAGCCAGCCATATCAACAGCCGAGTTACCGCCATTGTAGATTTCAATCCAATCTTCGTGTTTGTTGGCATCATTAACCAAATCGGTACTGTTTGACGTCAAGAACTCGTTGATATACAAATTACTTTCCGTAGAACGAGATTCAAACACGGCTTTGATAGTGTAATCACCTGTGATTGTCAACTTGTACTCCATGTCAGACGATAGATTTTGCCCGTTACCCGTCTGCCAAGCGACAAATTTATAGCCATCCTTAGGAATTGCCGTCATACGGATCGGCGTACTCTTATATTGTGCACCAGAATATCCTGCCGTAACATTCAAACCGCATAATTGCACAGAACCTTGCGAAGACGTAAAGTTTACCGTCAATTTTGCAGTTCCCTTACTGCCATATCGAGAGTTCAAAAATCCTCTCATATTTGATACACGACTTTCGGCAAACGATCTAACGCTTGAAACACGGTAACCACTATTCGCAGCAGTTGTACTTCTATACCATTTAGAGTCGCTGATGGAACGCTCGTTAGCAATCTTATCTTCTATACCATTGATAATATCCTTGCTTCGATTATACTCATACACCGTATTCAACATATAATGAAAACGCTGGATGAATTCATTTTTGAAATCATCATTTTTCATCATATAGTCGAACAAAATCACAGGAGCATATTTTTTCTTATCATAGAAATTATTGAAAGGATCGGTGCTTGCTCCTCCACCCCACAAACCATAACCAAAATCTGTATCATACCATGGGAAACGGAATTTACCATTTTCGGTACGTGGTCGCCACAAACGCATATTGTTATCTGGCCAGTCAGTATTTTGACAGAAAAGTTGAGCAATATAATAGTTAATCATATTGTCAACATCCAGATAATGATTCTTTACATATTCATATTTTTCGGCATCTTCCATTGAATTTACCTTCAAGTATGCCATCATTTCTTCATAACGAAGCGAATCACCATCGGCTGCGTTGAAACTATTCTTTTCCTTGTTAATCTTCAGCAAGTCGATATTTCCCTCGTCAACATAATCGTAATATCCTCCAAAATAATGTTTGTCGTAACGCTCACGCAAGTTGATGATACTCCAATACTCACCATTCAGATACATTACAACAGGTTGATATGCTTGTGTTTCCAAATCGCATTGACCACGCACAATTGCCTGAGCAACCGCATCGCGGGCAAACATACCTTGTTCCCAGTCATTTCCCGAGTTTCTCAAGATAAATGACTCGTATGTAGGAAGTCCCTCATTTCCAAAAATAGGATATTCGATTTTCCCATCTTCATATTTCTTTCTCATTATAATATTGAGCGACTTCAAATCGGAGTGACGGGAGATGGCACCCATAACCTTCGCTCCCGCATTAACACCAAACTGACGATTTCCATTTCCATCGAAGTATTCCACATACACCTTGCGTTCCCAGTCATCATGGTTCCAGTTGGCTTTCACATCGCCGTCACCACCACGTTTTACACCGTTGGTTCCCTGGATATAAATACCACTGTCGGCACTGAAGAAACTCCCCTTGTCAACAGTAACGGAAACAATCGGCAACGAAGGACGCGACATATTAATAAAGTAGGTCTGACATGCCGTAACACTTGGCACATAATCAGGATGGAACACTTTTGCCTTGATTACAAAACCTTTTTCCACATCTCCCCAGTTATATACCGACGGCTGTGACAAAATACCGTCACCACTGGACCATTGATAATGCTGAACTTGTGTTTTATTCTCTCGATTATAACCACTAATCAATGATTCGCTTGACTTCTTCTCCGCCTTGATGGCACCCGAATAAATCGGAGAATTTTCATTCGGTTCCGAACCGTCTGTAGTGTAACGAATCACTGCACCTTCCAAATTTGAGGATAATGTGACATTTTGATCCTTGCTATAAAAACCTCCATTTATAGAAAAAGTCGGTTTTGGAGCAAGACCTTTCACCGTAGTTGAAACGTTTGATGCCCCCGGTGTCGGTCTTGAAAGAGCAGCCCACGCACCCGTGCCGTTAGCCAAACGCCCATAGGTGTAATCTGCCTCAATCGGTTTGATATTCACTGAATCCAAAAGCAACATCGAAGATGAATACATATATAATACGTCTCCTCCCGTCGACAATTTGAAATTGGTGTGCATAGCCTGCCCCGTCACATCCTCTCCGTCACAATAAACCAAGAGGAATTTACCAGCACCAATTGATTGTCCCGTAGGCACCTGCCATTTACGTGGTTTGTCCTTATTATCGGTAAGATAATAACCGCTAATATCTACTGCTGATGACGATGTGTTATACAACTCTATCCAGTCTTTATACTTAAAGAAATCTGGATCCATTTGTGTTTTAGAATTCGAGGTCTGAACCTCGTTGAACTTTACCTGTCCATAACCCGAAGTCAAGATTCCGCAAAGGAATACGAACTGGAGAAGAACTCTTTTCATATTATTATTAACCTTTCTTTTTAAGACATTTTTACCACTTAAAAACCCTATGTGCTTTTTCATTTTTTCAGAGAAAAAAGAATATACACTCTTAGATTTAAGTTCACAAAACTACAAAAAAACATTGGAACAAACTTCATAAAAAATAGACAAAATCACTCAATTGAAAAAATAAAATTTTGTACGGTTTATTGTTCAAAAAATCTTTGTATATTTGCTCAATTCTATGATATTTTGAAAAAAAATGTAGTGAAAATTTAAAATCATTAAAAAATATGCAACTAAAAAATCTCTCTTTATCAGCTCTCCTAAGTGTATTTATGACACTTTCGACGTTTGCACAAGACATTAGTACAAATTTTATAAATCATAAAGGACAAGATTTATTCCTCAGCGGAATAAATGTTGCATGGATAAATTATGGTAACGATTTGACTGGTTTTGACAAACAAAAATGGACTACGATGTGCGAAGAGGTGTCTGAAGCAGGAGGAAACTCCCTTCGCTGGTGGATTCACGTTGATGGCCGAAGCACCCCTACATACGATCCTACCACGCTCCTTGTAACAGGTATGCCCGAATCGGCATTAAACAATCTTGAACTTGCACTCGACATTGCCGCAGAACACGGTTTGGTCGTCAGTCTTTGTCTGTGGGCTCACGGAATGCTTGCATATACTGATTCTGGAGATCAAAGTTCGGCGACTGGAAACGCCCGTCGTGCAAAAAACAAAAAAATATTGACCGACGAGGAAGGAACAATGGCATACATTAATAATGCTCTTATTCCTATGGTAAACAGGGTAAAAAATCACACGGCCATTCTTTGTTGGGAAATCTTTAACGAACCGGAAGGTATGACCGACGTTGCCAATTGGAGTGAATATGAGCACATTGACATTTCGTACATTCAAAAATTTGTAAATCTCTGTGCCGGAGCAATTCACAGAACTGATCCAAACGCCAAAGTTTCTAATGGTAGTTGGGCGGCACCTGCATTAATCGGCAATAAAGATGGTAACAACTATTACACCAATGAAAAATTGATTGCACAAGGTGGTGACGAGGATGGTTATCTTGATTTTTATATGTTTCACTATTATCCGACAAATCATGGTAAATCATATTCCCCTTTTCATCAGACGTTCGAATATTTTGAAGGATATGGTGTGGACAAAAAATTAATTATTGGTGAATTTCCTGCTCGTGGTATCCTAAAATCGTCGGGCTGGCTTCTTCCCAATACTGCTCAAAAAACGACCGAAGAAGCAATGCTCTGGTTATATCAGAACGGTTACTCTGGTGGTTGGGGATGGACATACAGCAACCACGACGGGAACGGAGGTTTGGACGACATGAAAGCAGCTATGGCAAAATTAAAGACTCTGTACCCTGAACATATTATTGTACAACACGACGAAAATTTCAACTACATTCCTCACGCAAAAAATAAAATTCCCGATACGGCGATTTTCACAAATTCTGCAAAAATCTCAAAATATGTAAATGTGAACGATTTCTTCGAAGACGATGCAAATGATGTTTTAACCTTCACTTTTACTTCTGACGACCAGATTCTTTCTGTTGAACTTGACGAAGATGGTTACATCAGTTTCTCCCCCGTTGCTACATCAACAGACTACGCAACAATTACAATCACGGCAACCGACAAAGGTGGCAAACAAGCGTCAACAAGTTTCTTCGTTCTTGTAAGAGATGACGATTTTAGTTCCGATAACAAACTGCTTAACGCATTTGTCTTCTATTCAAGCATGGAAGACGAAGAATACCAGCCATTCTATGTTAATGATGGTGATGAATCCACCCGTTGGAGCTCATTATATACTGATGACGAATTCATTATGTTTGACATGTTTCAAGAAGAAACCATCCAACGAATTGTTCTCAATTGGGAATGGACCGGCGAAAAAGGTGCATACGCACAAGCATACAACATAGCCGTCTCAAACGACAAACAAACGTGGGACACGGTCTTTTCAGTGAAAAAAGGACAATCTATCCAAAGTAACATTATTCTTGACAATCCTGTGACGTGTCGTTATTTGAAAATCACATTTACCGAACGTGCAACTGCGTGGGGATATTCGCTTACCGAAGTGGAGGCCTTCGCCGAAATCAATGAGAATCACAACGTTCAGGCAGCAGCCAAAACACAATTATACCAGGCATGCTACGCAAACGAACCATTCTCATACCAAAAGAATTTGAGAACATTGTTCAAGGATGCCGATAACGACGTCTTAACAATCAGCACATCTGACAATAAACCGAACTGGTTGCAATTCGACCCTGAATTGCTCACATTGACGGGAACTCCGCAACTAAGCGACACGGGCGTGGTTATTTTCAATATCATAGCGAAAGATTATGCTCAAACAAGTGCCTCACGCGAATTTAAGATAAAGGTGCTTCCGCCTAACAATGTTGCAATCGGCACTATCGAAAATCCTGTCGTTATCTACCCGAATCCATGCGTGATTGATTCCTTCACGGTAACAATCTCAAATATCGAAGGAAAGGCATTGGCATCGTTTACCAACGCTGACGGCAAACTTGCGGCAATCAAATACATCACGTTCCAACATGGTCAGGCAACGTGCCTAACCGACGGACTTGCGCAAGGCGTATATGGCATAACTATCCGTGTGAACGGTGAAACTTACAAATCAAAAGTCGTAATACAATAATGAAACGACTTACCCTATTAGCATTCTCTATTTTTCTCTGCTGTTCTCTTTTTGCACAGCAGAGAATTTCTATTGTCGGAAATAAATTTATGTTGCACGACAAAGAATTCTTTCTCATCGGAACAAACACGCCGTGGGACAACTGGAATGACTTTGGTGGCAACTACAACGGACAATTTTGGGAAGATGAATTTGCCCGACTAGAAAAATGTGGCATAAACAGTTCTCGTATCTGGATTAGTTGCGATGCCGCAGGACAACCGTTTGTAGACAAGGAAGGATATCCGCACCCTGCTTCGCAACAATTTTGGGACAACATGGACGATATGCTCTCCAAAGCCCGTAAACACGGCATCTACATTATGGCAACAACCATGTCGTTCGACCATCTCGACAATACAAAACCTGCCTCGGAAAACTGGATGGCACTCCTCTCGTGCACGCAAAAAGTAAAACAATATTGCGACACATTTTTGATTCCTCTTTGTGAACGATACAAAGACAATCCCTACTTTTTTGCAATAGACTTGTGCAACGAACCTGAATGGATGCACGAACACAAGAAATATGGCAGTCTTGAATGGGATTATATGCAGATGTTCATTGGAATGTGCGCCGCCGCCATCCACGAAAGCAAATCGCCCATTCCTGTAACCGTAGGTAGCGCATCGGTAAAATGGAGTTGCGACAAAATTGACGGCAACAAATGGAGCGATGCGATTTTACAGGATATGACGATGAATCCCCTCGCCTATCTCGATTTTTGGCAGATACATTATTATGAATGGACAAATCAGTTTGACAATCCTTTCCACCAAAATCCTGAATTCTGGGGCTTGAACGACAAACCATGCGTTATTGGCGAAACGCCGGCAAACAACGAAATATACGGTTTTCCAATTTCTTACGAAGAAATATATTCTCTTCCCTATTCATTGGGCTATGCGGGCGTTTATCCGTGGACTTCCAATGGCGCAGGAACGGGTAATTTCGGAACAATCAAGAATTTTGGCTCTGCCGCAAAAAAAATATCTCAACAAGTAAATAACTCTAAATCAAAGAAATAATGGACTTTCAAAACGACGGTAAACTTTCTTTCAAAGAAAAATTCTGCTACGGATTCGGCGATCTTGCCTCTTGTCTGTATTGGCAAACATTTATGTTGTATTTCACATACTTCTACACCGACATATTCCTGCTTCCTGCCGGAATTGCAGCGACAATGTTCCTCATCACCCGAATCTTCGATGGCGTGAATGACCCCATCATGGGTATGATTGCCGACAGAACGGAAACGAAATGGGGAAAATTCCGTCCGTATCTGCTCTGGTTCTGCGTTCCGCTCGGCATTGCAGGATTCCTTACGTTCACCACGCCTGACTTCGGTTTGACGGGGAAAACCGTATGGGCATACATCACGTTCTTCTTGGTAATGATTATCTACACGATTATCAATATTCCCTACACTTCGTTGCTTGGCGTGATTTCGCCGAACTCCAACGAACGTACGAGCGTGTCGTCAATCAAGTTCATTTTCGCATTTGCCGCGGGAATCATTATTTCTGCCACATTATTGCCAACAACGCAAAAACTGGGCGAAAACAACGATTCGGTCATTCGTGCCGAAGTTGTAAATAACACCCTCGTCATCCACGAACAAGAATCGCAAGGTCTTGTAGATATGACTGTTACTGCAAACAATATACAAAAAGACATTGCCATTACCATACTCCATCAAAACGACACTGCAACCTCCGACACCATTTATAATACGGCATCGGGAATGGTTGTAAAATTGCACAAAGGTTTTGGAACAAAGGAAATTAATGGCAGTGAGATTTTTGAAAACGAAAATACTATTTCAATTGGCAAAATTTCGGTTCCTGCCAAAGGTTGGTCGCGATTCTTTATGATTGTCGGCGTGTTTGCAGTGTTGTTTTTCTTCATCACGTTCAAAGGCACAAAAGAACGCGTTCACCCACCAAAGAATGTTGCCAAAAACTCTATTGGCAAAGATTTAAAGGAACTGTTCACGAACAAACCATGGCTGATTTTGGTATTCGCAACACTCACCTTTATATTATACACGGCAACCAAAAGTAGCGTGACAGTGCATTACTTTAAATACATAGTTCAGAATCAAACACTTACACTCCCATTTATGGGCGAACAAACGTATGACTACAACACGCTCGTTTCGATTTACAACGTCATCGGGCAACTTTCGTCGTTGCTTGGCGTGCTTATCGTGAGTTGGCTTGCTGCGAAATTCGGAAAACAGAAAGTGTTTGTTGCTTTCTTTGTGATTTCAATAATATCAACAGCTTCGGTGTTCTTTTTAGACGCAAGTCAATTATATCTGCTCTATTTCTGCCAATTCTTAGGTTCGGTAACCGGCGGTCCGTTGAGCGTGCTTTTGTGGGCTATGTACGCCGACATTGCCGACTATTCAGAATTGAAAAACGGTCAACGTGCCACAGGATTGATATTCTCGGCATCAACCATGTCGCAAAAAATCGGTTGGGCGGTAGGCGCATACATTGCACTTACGTTGATGGCTTCGGTTGGTTTTGCGCCTAACGAAGTTCAAACAGCCGAATCGACACGTGGTTTGCTTATGATGTTCACCATAATTCCAGCAGCACTTGGCGTGCTTTCAATCATTATCTTCTTGTTCTATCCCCTTTCGGACAAAGTTGTTGCCGAAAATGAAAAGATTTTGAAAGAAAGACGTGCTGAAGCGGAGAAAGAGGAATAAATGTTCAAAACATTACCTAATCGTAAAAATAATTATTATGGAAAAAGATTTTAGTGGACAAACACTTCAAAGTATAAGTTTCAACAATGAAAATCTTAGCAATGCTAATTTTAGCGGTACTACGTTAAGAGCAGTCAAATTTATTAAAACAAACTTAACTAACGCCAACTTCAAAGGTGCAACTTTAAGAGGATACACCACAAGGAATGAGAATTTTACATTTGATGGCTGTAATTTTGATGGTGCCGATTTTCAAGAGGCGAATTTTGAATGGGTGGATTTTAAAGCGTTAAAACAGAATAAAAAAACAATTGCAAACACTATTCGAAACACTAACTTTAAAGGAGCTACTTTCGAAAATGTCACATTTGATTGCTGTGAATTTGAAGGGTGGAGTTTTCAAAAAGCAAATTTAAAATATGTAACTTTCAAAACAGACAGACAGACAGACAGACTGACAAATGGAACAATTGCAAACAATATAAAAAACACCGACTTTAAAGGAGCAATTTTGGAAAATGTTACCTTTGAAAGGTGTAACTTTGACGGAGTTGATTTTCAAGAAGCAAAATTAATCAATGTGGTATTCAAAATAACAGAATCCAATGCTACCTCTCTTCTAAACACAAACTTTAAAGGAGCTGTTCTGGAAAATGTTACCTTTGAGGGCTGTAATTTTGATGGGGTTTGTTTTCAAGAAACCAATTTAAACAATGTGAAATTCAAACCATACGGACGAGAAAAAGGAACAATTGCCACCACTTATAGAAATACAGACTTTAAAGGAGCAACTTTCGAGGATGTTACATTTACGGGGAGTGAATTTTATGAGATTGATTTTCAAAAGACAAGTTTAAAAAATGTGAACTTTGAACTTTTCGAAGACAATTACAGCACCCCAACAATTAAAACCACTCTTCTAAACACTAACTTTAAAGGGGCTGCTTTGGAAAATGTTACCTTTAAGCACTGTAATTTTGATGGGCTTAATTTCCAAGAAGCAAATTTAGACTATGTGGATTTTGGTTTTCAGTGTAAGGAATTAAATAATTTTAATTTTAGCAATGCAAATTTAGAGATGGTAAATTTTAATAATGCTCGATTAAAAGAAACTCCTTTTACTAATGCAAAATTTTACAACACAAAATTCTACAATGCCGAGTTACACGATTGTATTTTAACCAATGCCCTTCTAACAGAAGAAGAACTAAACGGGATAGAGTTTGTCAACACCGATTTAAGTGGTGCTAATTTAACTGATGCAGATTTAAGTAGGACTAATTTAACCAATGCCATTTTACGTAATGCAAATTTAACTGGAGTTTCCCTAAAGGGAGCAAACCTAATAAACGCAGATTTTAGCAACGCAAATTTAACACTCGCCACTATTGATGATTTTGACAATAGCCATAAAGAATGTCCTGATGGTCGCCATAGTATGTGGGTTATAGATGTTATAAAAACCCGCCTTTTGCTAAATACGTTTACGATAGAACAGTTACAGTCAATGGAATTTTCAGATAATGTACATAAATTGATTACGTTAAAATTAAAACTTGATGGGAAATAATCCTCTTGATTGCACTCCTATTAAAATTACTAAACAACCATTAAAGAATTATTCTAATAGTCTTATTTTCAACGCAATAAGATGACTCAGCTCGTTTTAACAATAAATTATTTTTGGCTATAGCTGATGTTTTTTATTGAGTTATAGCCGAAAATAAAGCACAATTCAAAACCTATGAAAACAGTCATTCTTATCCTTTGCATCATTCTTTTGATTATTGCGGGCGCAATGGTATTTTTCCATTGTGGAGAATCAAAATATTACAAAAATTTCAACGCAGAAATGCTGGCCCGTGCGGAAAACACGGAAGAAAATGCGTCAATTTGCACAGAGGAAGAAATCAGTTCATTGCCCCGATGCCTGCGTGATTTCTGTGAGTTCGTACAACTGAAAGGAACGAAAAAACATGCAATCACCCACTGTTTGTTCAAGCACGCCGATTTTGTGTTCAACGAAAAGAATGGCACAAACATACAAATGGACTACGATTTATGGATTTTTGCCGACCGTCCGCATCGCGAAGCATTCTGTAAATCGGCAATAATGGGCATTCCGTTCGAGGGAATCGATTATTTCGACGAGACATCGCGAAGTGGCGGGATGAAAGGCTATTTAGCAAAATTGTTCCAACTGTTCGATCAAACGGTTCCCCATATGGAACGGACAATGTACCTCACCCTTTTGGCTGAAAACGCCATGCTCAATCCGTCGTTTCTCCTGTCCGACCATATCACCTACGAAGAAATTGACGAAACCACGTGCAAAGCAACAATCACATACAACGGCATTGCGGGCGAAGGAACGTTTTTGTATGACAAAGTAAACGGAATCCTGCGATTTGAAAGTGGCCAACGACAAACCGAACAACTCGAAGACGGCACGTTCCGATACATTGGCTGGCGTTGCGAAGGCGGCAATTTCCACAACGGCACGGAATTTAAAGTTCCTTCATATTGCAAAGTGACAAAACTCTACCCCGACAGAGAAGTCGTTTATTTCAACGCAAACGAGTACGAATTAGTGTTGGAGAAATAATCTAAAGCTACATGTTATTACAAAGAATAACTTTTTTTGTCGTTATTCAATATTACACCCACTTGTTCATAACATTTTATCGTGACGCAGAAAAAATGCACCAATACAATAGAGGGCTATAGCGAAATCAAGTATTTTATTAAGAAGAAATACACAACTTATAAACAATTTTTTCAACTTTTTGTGCATTTTTCTTGCATTTTACATTTTTGCACATTATTTTTGTTGCGGTTCTAAATCGGAAAGACTTATGAATACTACAAAAAGACCAAATGCAAAACGATTGCTTACAATAGCATCTAGTATTTTTTTCCTTATTGCTTCGTTCAACTTATACAAAGCCAATGTCGTTACTATTACGTCCGACATGCCTGAAGAAATACAACCAGGTTCAACGATTCCTGTTACCATTACTATAAACAAAGGGAGCATTGAAGGCTTTGGTCGATACACCAACACCCTGCCGAAAGGGTTCACGGCGACATCAAACGACGCTAATTTTTCTTTCGCCGACAACACGGTGACTGTTCTTTGGGTAAAACTGCCAAAAAGTAGTTCTTATAGTTTCACCTACAACATCCACGTTCCTGAAAAATCAAAAAATACATTCGCTTTCACGGCAAAATTTGGTTATGTGGAAAACAACGAAAAGAAATTCGCAGAATTAACACCTAAAAACATCCATATTTCCGAAGATGCGCCTGAAATTCTCATGGCAGACAAGGAAACAAATCAAAAAATCGATTACAACTCTATTACATGTTACCGAACAATTGGTATCATCAATAACGAAGCGACAATATCTGTCAACATTAACAAATCGAACACAAACACAATGTGTAAAATCGAAGAGATGTTACCTGACGGATATACGTTCGTTGCCATTGACAACGCAGGAAGCGAGATTTCAACCGTATCGAACATTGCTCGCTTTATGTGGAAGGAATCTCCTCAAGAAAAGAATTTCTCTGTAACATATAAAGTAAAGGCAAACAATGGATACGACATCAACGACTTATATATAAATGGAGCATTCTCGGTATTTGCTGCCGATGGCACCAAAAGTTTCATCATACTTGACAAAGATTCAAGAATAGACGAAAGCACTGGCTTCGCTTCAGATGTGGAAAACAAACAAATCCAAGTTTCTTCACAAGATAACTACGTTGACACGAAAGCGAAACAAGAATTCGAACAAAGACAATTCTCTACGGAACAAACAGAATTTTTCGCAAATGCTGGTGCTATCAATTCTTTAAAACCATCTCAAAAAGAAATCAACGACTTCCAGAACAGCCTTGATATTCCTGCTCCGACGACACAAAACGCAGAAAAGCAATACGAGATTACTCAAACGACAGAAACAACAACGACGAAAGAAATCGTTTCGGAAAGCAAAACGCCTACTCTCATCAACAACATTATGTCGCCTTCGTCTGCAAAACCGACAATGACGACAATTGACGCAGAACAAAGCGAAATAACCCAGACAACGACGCAAACAACGGTGACGACGACAACAACAACTATCAAACCTGTACAATCAAATACAGCAAAAAAAGAAACTACGGTTGCTTCCACTACTCCATCGAAAAAATCGACAGTGGCACTATCTAATAAAAACAACAACAGCCAAGAAAAAACAAAAGTTGCTACAACAAATGCCAAAAACAATAAAGTAACATATAGAGTTCAAGTGGCTGCAAGTCATAAACAATTAAAAAACACGAAAAACTTCTTCGCAAAACGAAATATCAATGAAAAGATATCAGTTGAACACATTGATAACTGGTACAAATATACTATCAAGAGCTTTGACCAATACTCTAATGCGCGTAACCAACGCAATTCAGTATGGGAACAAACTCCTATCAAAGGTGCCTTTGTAGTTGCATATAACGGTACAAAACGTATCACCGTTCAAGAAGCTCTTATGCTTACAAATCAAAAATGGGTGAAATAGATTGCAATTAAACCCAAAAACGTATATATTTGTGAGATTAGATTATCTATATGAAACGAAAGTATATCTTTGTCATATTACTTTTTCTCCCTTTTGTGACATTTTCACAAACTGATAAAGGTACACCTGTTTCAACATTTGACAAGATCTTACAATTAGACAAAGCTCCTATTTCAAGCGATTTAAAATTACCACTACTCACACTTGGAGCTGGTGTCGTTTCGTTCCACGGTGACATAATGAACGACGAACCTGCCAATTTTGCCGTGGGCTGTATGGGAATCAACTTTGAAATGACGCAAAAACTTCGTCCTGCATTTTTCGTAGGCATACGCTATTTGCACAGCGAACTGCGAGGAAACACGTATCTGCCTGAAATCCAGACGTTTTTCAACTTCAAGACAGAAATAAATTCCTTCGGTGGCTTTGTCAAATACGATTTTTCCAACATTAAGGCAATCCAAATCAGAAGCAATATTTTAACACCATACCTCAGTGCCGGAGTTTCTATTCTACAACGTCCAGAAGCACGTGGCGACTGGTCAAGCAACGGTGAGAAACTTTATCTGTGGTCCGACGGCTCGTTCCGCAACCTCGAAGAATCTAATTATAACGCCTCAAAAGCGTCTGTCGTCTATAGAGATTACGAATATGAAACGGCTCTACAAGTTGTAAACAGTAATGAAAAAGATTATTATACGCCAATTATTGCCACTATCCCTCTTGAGTTGGGATTGACCTACAACATTTCAAAAGTGTTTAAACTCAATCTGGGCTATCAATATCATATTTCAGCGACAAATACATTGGACGACATTACGCACGCCGGGAAAACCGAAGCACGTAAAGGTTCTCTCCTACCCGACGGCTATTCATACGCTTACATAAGCTTAAGCACTGACCTCGGTCAAATTCAAAAAAAGTCTAAGTTCGAAGCTGTAGATAACGACAACTATATTATTGATTGGGATTACGACGAGGATGGTATTGATGAGACAGAGGACGATTGTCCATACACCCCCAAAGGCATCGATGTGTTTGCTAACGGTTGTCCGTTAGACGACGACAAAGATGGCATTCCCAATTATAAAGATGTGGAACAAATGACTCGCGCCTTTTTCCATGACGATATGGGTAAAGGTATGACAGAAGCTGAGTTACGAGCAAGGCTAACGGAGGGAGAAAAACTTTCGCAAGACGAATTATATCGTTTTTACCCCGATTTATTGAACGGCGGAACGCTTACAAAACAATTCTATAAACGTATTCCAAAGAAATTCAAGATTTGTGACATTGACAAAAACGAATACATTGATCTGGATGAGTTGCTACTCACCATCAATTCGTTCTTTGACGAAGGACCAAATGCTGGTCCAGGTGCTGGTATGTCAAGCAAGGATTTATCAGAACTGATTGAATTTTTCTTCTTGCAATAATCAAAATTTGATTGATAACAAATACGAACCAATTACTGGTTCGCCTTCTCGTTCTTCTGGTTCAAAACGTCCAAAATGTCCCACAATTCGCAGAACCTCGGCTTCGTACAACGGATGCAGTCCTTTTACGATACGTTTATCAATCACATTCCCTTTCCTATCAAGTTTCAAACAAACTTGCACAATGCCCGAAACCTTCTCCTCATCGGGAAGTGTTATTTGTTGAGCCGTGACAGATATAATTGTATATAAGGCAGTTACACCGCCCACATAAGTTGCGTCTTTTTTATAATCGGTATAAGCAATCTTCATCCCGTTTGCGGCAAAACAATTTCCTTCACGCAAATAGCCGTCTTCAAACCTATCGGAACGTCGCACCCTACCGTCAGAATAATAGGAATGCACTTCGCCCGACAATTTTCCATCAACATAATTTGCCTCAGATTTTAGCCTTCCATTAGAATAGAAATACTGTTCTTTCCACTCTTGCAATGTAAGAAGGGAATCAGAATAATATTTCACGGAATACAGCCGTCCGTCGTTTGCCATAAGTTTCTCTTGCCACAACTGCAACGAATCAACATACCCCACAAACGTAGAATCGGGAATTACCATTTGCGAAAACAATTCCGTCGCAAACAGACATAACAGCAATATATTCAACAACCTACGCATAATCAAAAGAAAAAGGAAACCCTTACGAGTTTCCTTTTATCATTACGATTTCAAGAAATTATTTTTTTCCTGTAAAATCTTTCATTTCTCCCTCGTCATATACGCCAGCATCCAATTTTTCACGAATTTCCTTGAATGCGTTCAACGTGTAATCTACGTCCTCAATTGAGTGAGCAGCAGTAGAAATGATACGGAAAATAATCATCCCCGGAGGAATTACAGGATAAACTACAATAGAGCAGAAAATCTTGTAGTTAACACGCAAATCGTATGCGATATTCGTTGCCTGGATCGGTCCACCTTTAATTTGTACAGGCGAAACGCATGCTTCAGCAGGACCAATATCGAAACCTAAGTTGCGGAAACCGTCTTGCAAACGACGAGTAACCGTCCAAAGTTTCTTACGAAGTTCGTCACCTTCCTTGCTACGAATAATTTCCAAACGTTTCAAACAACCCTCAACGATAGGCATTGGCAATGCCTTCGCATAAATTTGAGAACGCATATTGTAACGCAAGAAATCAATTACCGATCTTTTTGTAGCGATGAAACCACCTATGATAGCCATTGATTTAGCGTATGCACCAATATAAATATCAACTTCGTCCATCACGCCGAAATGTTCAGAAGTACCACGTCCCGTTGGACCCATAACGCCAAAACCATGAGCGTCGTCAATCATCATACGGAATTTGTATTTCTTTTTCAAAGCGACGATTTGATCCAAGATACCAAGTGCGCCCGTCATACCGTACACGCCTTCTGTAATAAGAAGTACGCCACCACCCTGCTCTTCGGCAACTTTCGTGGCAACTTTTAGTTTTTGTTCGCAACTTGCAATATCATTATGACGATATGAGAATGCCTTACCTTGGTGAAGACGTTTACCATCCATCAAACATGCGTGACATTCAGCGTCGAACACAATCACATCGTGACGAGTCAACAAAGAATCTATCGCAGAAACAATACCTTGATAACCGAAGTTGAACAAGAAGGCAGCTTCCTTCTTTTCAAAGTCAGCCAATTCGCGTTCCAACTTTTCGTGCAATTCCGTGTTACCAGTCATCATACGACTTCCCATAGGATAAGCCAAACCCCAACGAGCAGCAGCCTCTGCATCGACTTTACGAATTTCAGGATGGTTTGCCAATCCCAAATAGTTGTTCAAACTCCAACAAAGAACATCAATTCCTTGAAAACGCATGTGAGGTCCCAATTCACCTTCCAATTTTGGGAAAGCATAGTACCCGTCAACTTTGTCACGATATTGACCAATCGGACCACCAACGGATTCTTCTATTCTGTCAAAAATATCCATTTGTATTGTATTAAATTAGTTCATTTTTTGCAAATGTATAATTTTTCCGTTGTTTCATGACGAAGAAAGCCATTTTTTTCTTGAGATTACAATTTGTCAATTCCCTGATACCATTTCTCAATTTATTTTATATCTTTGTGGTGCAAAAAAAAGAATACTAACTTTTAATAATTTATACGATGCAAACTATTGACAATTACAAATTTGCTGGCAAAAAAGCTATCGTTCGCGTGGACTTCAACGTGCCACTTGAAAACGGTAAAGTAAAAGATGATACTCGTATCATGGGTGCTCTTCCAACATTGAAAAAAGTGTTGGCTGATGGCGGAGCATTAATCATTATGTCTCACATGGGTAAACCAAAAGGACAAGTTGCTGCAAAATATTCATTAAGCCAAATCGTTGACGCTGTTGCTGAACGTCTTGGCACTCCTGTAAAATTCGCTCCTGACTGTGCTAAAGCTGCTGACGCTGCTGCTGCATTAAAACCAGGAGAGGTTCTTTTGTTGGAAAACCTTCGTTTCTACCCTGAAGAAGAAGGAAAACCTGTTGGCATCGAAAAAGACGATCCAAACTACGACGCAGCTAAGAAAGAAATGAAAGCAAAACAAAAAGAATTTGCTAAGACATTGGCTTCTTACGCTGACTGCTACATTATGGACGCATTCGGTACTGCTCACCGTTCACACGCTTCTACAGCTGTTATTGCTGACTACTTCGACGTAAACAGCAAAATGTTAGGCTACTTGATGGAAAAAGAAGTTAAGGCTGTTGATAACGTATTGAACAACATCAACCGTCCGTTCGTTGCTATCATGGGTGGTTCAAAAGTTTCTACGAAAATCGGTATCATAGAAAACTTGATGACGAAAGTTGACAAGTTGATTCTTTGTGGTGGTATGACTTACACGTTCGCTAAAGCAAACGGCGGAAAAGTTGGTTCATCTATCTGCGAGGAAGACAAACTTGACTTGGCTCTTAACATTCAAGAATTGGCAAAGAAAAACAATGTAGAATTAGTTCTTGGTTCTGATTCTGTTATTACTGACGGATTTGACTTCGACACAATGTCGTTGAAAGCTGGTGCAAACGTTAAGGTTTGTCCTTCAGGAGCTATTGAAGACGGTTTCGAAGGTTTGGATGCTGGACCAGAAAGTCAAAAGAAATTTGCTGACGCTATCAAGGGTGCAAAGACTATCCTTTGGAACGGTCCTGCCGGCGTATTCGAATGTGATGATTTCACTGCAGGCTCAAAAGCAATCGCAAACGCTATCGCAGCTGCTACAAAAGAAGGTGCTTTCTCACTTATCGGTGGTGGTGACTCTGTAGCTTGCATCAACAAATTCGGCTTGGCTGACCAAGTTTCATACATCTCAACTGGTGGTGGAGCTTTGTTGGAAGCAATTGAAGGAAAGACTCTTCCTGGTATTGCTGCCATTCGTGACGCGAAATAAGAAATACAAAAATAACACGACCAAATCCTTCCTTGATTCCGTCAGGGAAGGATTTTTTCCAAACACATATTTGTTTAATTTTAAAATTAGAAGAATATGAAAAAACAAATCTCAAAAACAACGGCAAAAGCCACCGTAACATTCTCTATTTCAGCAGAATTACTTAACGGTGCAAAAAAAGCGAGCGTAGCTGGCGAATTTAACGGATGGAATCCAGAAGCTAACCCATTCCGTATGAGCAAAGGCGTTGGTAGTGCAAAAGTTGAATTGGAAAAAGGGAAAGAATACCAATACAAATTTGTTATCAACGGTGAAAAATGGGTTAATGACCCCGAAGCCGACAAACAAGTCGGAAACGAATTTGGAGAAACAAATTCCGTTGTTGTTCTATAAAAAAAAGGGAGTGAAAAACTCCCTTTTTTTATTTTTCTTACAAAAGCTACCCAAAACGATTTGACAATTACACATAATTTTGTATTTTCGGAAAATTAAATTTTTATAAAGATGTTTACAGAATCAAATCTTCTTGAAATCCAAAATCGTGGGTTGCAAATCGACCAAGTTGAAAAGCAACTCAAACGTTTTGAAACGGGATTTTTACCATTAAATATTGTAGCACCTGCTACCCTTGAACGTGGTATAAAACATTTCACCGACGATGAAATTGCTGATTTTGCAAAACTATACGACAAAAAGAAAAAACATAAACAAATCGTCAAATTCATTCCTGCCTCGGGTGCTGCGTCACGTATGTTCAAAATGCTTTTCGGCCTTTTGAACGAATATGATGGTAGTGAAGAATCGTACAAGAAACTTTTCTCGAAGGACGGACTTCATTCTGCAAAGAAATTTATAGAAGACATTCAAAAATTTGCTTTTTACGAAGATTTGAAGTCTGTGCTGAAAAAAGACGGATTCGACATTGACGAACTGATAAAAACAAAAAATTATCACCCGATTTTCGAATATCTTCTTACCGAAAAAGGGCTGAACTACGGTAATCTTCCTAAAGGATTACTTCTTTTCCATAAATACGAAAACGAGAATCGCACGCCGTTGGAGGAACATTTGGTAGAAGGTGCGACGTATGCGAAAGCAAAAAACAACGATGTAAACCTTCATTTTACCGTCTCGCCCGAATTTATCCAAGGTTTCAAAGACAAGGTGAGCGAGGTGAAAGACAAATACCAGAGTGAATACAAGGCAAAATTCTATATAGACTACAGCGTTCAAAAACCTACAACCGACACTATTGCCGTGAATGCCGACAATACGCCATTTTTGAATGCCGACGGTTCCCTACTCTTCCGTCCTGCCGGTCACGGTGCGTTGATAGAGAATTTGAATGAACTGAATTACGACATCATTTTCATAAAAAACATTGACAACATTGTCCCCGACGCTTTCAAAGAACCGACAGTTCTTTATAAAAAAGCACTTGCGGGAATTTTAATAAAATACCAGAAAGAGATATTCAAATTGTACAAGAAAATTAAAAATAGCCGTCATTTATCGGACAAACGATTTGCAAAAGCTGTTGCTTTTCTTGAAAACGATTTGAATTACATTCTTCCCGAGGGCTTTGCCAATTGGGCAAGAAACGATTGCAAGGATTATATTTTGGATATTCTTCATCGCCCCATCCGTGTGTGCGGAATGGTGAAAAACGAAGGTGAACCTGGTGGTGGTCCGTTTTTCGTACAAGAACGCGATGGTTCAAAAACGCTTCAAATCATAGAAAAGGCACAAATCAATACCAAAGCCGAAGATCAAGAGGCGATTTTCAATTCGTCGACGCATTTCAATCCCGTTGACTTGATTTGTGGCGTAAAAGATTATGACGACAAGAAATTCGACCTCACGAAATTCGTCGATGAAGAAGCTGGCATAATCACCTCAAAAAGCAAGGATGGCAAGGAAATCAAGGCACTTGAGTTGCCTGGCTTGTGGAACGGCGCTATGTCGAACTGGAACACCATTTTTGTGGAAGTTCCGTCCATTACGTTCAATCCTGTAAAAGAAGTGAATGACTTACTTCGCAAAGAACATCAACAATGTAAATAACTTTAAAAATATACTACAATGAATTTTCCATTATCATTTATTCCTGAAAGAGAAGCGAAACCTCGCAAAGTTGGTCAAACAATGGTTATCGACAAAGGTTTGACGTGTGTTGAAGCCGAAGGTATGGCAAAAGATGCGGGCGATTTTATCGACTACGTTAAATTAGGTTTCGGAACAAGTTTAGTAACGAAAAATCTCTCACAAAAAATTAAAATCTATAAAGATAACGGCATTACTCCATATTTCGGTGGAACTTTGTTCGAATTGTTCATCATCAGAGGTCAGTTCAACGAATACCAAAAATTCCTTTCTCAATATGGTATCGACACTGCCGAAGTAAGCGACGGATCAATGTATATGCCTGTTGAAGATAAACTCAACTATATCAAGGAATTGAAGAAAAATTTCAATGTCATTTCCGAAGTTGGCTCAAAAGACGCAAGCGTTGAAATTCCAACACCAAAGTGGATTGAAATGATAAAGGCAGAATTGGAAGCTGGTTCTCAAAAAGTGATTACCGAAGCGCGCGAAAGCGGAACCATCGGAATTTACAATGCCGACGGCTCTGCCAACAGAGAATTGATTGACACTATCATCGCAAATGTCGATATCAACAAAATTATGTGGGAAGCCCCACACAAGCCACAACAAGCAATGTTCATCAAAATGTTGGGCGCAAATGTGAATCTGGGAAACATCGCAACTAATGAAGTAATTGCGTTGGAAGCACTGAGAATGGGCTTCCGTGGTGATACGTTCTTCCAATTCTTACCAGAAAATCTAAAACAAAAATAACAGTAACATTGTAACATAATTATTATGAAAAAGATATTGCTTTTTTCAACACTTGTATTCCTTGCAAGCACGGTGTTTTCTCAGAAATTGAAAACAAACCTTGATACGGTTGCCTACCTTTTGGGGGCAAATACGGCAAAAAATATGATGCAAGAATTGAAAGAGATTGAAATTCCCGAAAACATGTTTATGACCGGATTTACCAATTATAAGGATTGTAAATTCACCGACGAACAAATCAACGCAATTTTGCAAGAATTTTTCATGCAAAAGGAAAAGGCAAAACAAGACAAGGCAAAAGACCTTTGCACCGAAAAAGAACTGCAAAATCAGGAATTCTTTATGAAAAATAAAGAAGAAAAAGGCGTTGTAACTTTGGAAAACGGTTTGCAATACAAGGTGGTGAAAGAAGGTACGGGAACAGAAAAACCAAAGGGTGACGACGTTGTTGTACTTCATTATAAAGGTATGTTGCTCGACGGAACAGTATTTGATTCTTCGATAAAACGCGGCGTTCCTGCCACATTCCCAGTTGATGCAGTAATACCTGGTTTCTCACAAGTGTTGCAACTTATGACTGTGGGGTCAACCTACATTGCCTACATTCCTTCGGAACTTGGATACGGAATGCGAGGTGCCGGAGCTACCATAGAACCTTGCTCTGCCTTAATTTTTGAAATTCAGTTACTTGAAATTCAAAAAGATGAAACGAATGAGGCAATCAATGATGAAGCTGAAGAAACAATAGGTGAGAAATCTTCAAAAAAGGCAAAAAAATCGAAAAAATAAACAGATTTCTCCCTTCGGTCGAAATGACGGGGCTGGTGGGGGAATAAAAGGAAAAGGCAGTTTCAAAACTGCCTTTTTTATTTTATACCCACCCTCTTTCAATTGGCATAAGCATAAAAATTGTAAAGATACAAAAGTTTTTCAACAAAAGTTTGTTTTTTATAAAAAATTTTTACCTTTGCCACGTTTTTAAAAGAAGATATATGCACAATATGCTCAGTATCAACGCAATAAGAACGACAGCAATAGCACTTTTGTCTGGTTTTCTCATTTGTACTCCATTTACAACAATCGACAATTCTCGTGATTTCTGTGAAGAACCAGAAACAATTGAAATCGAATTGGAATATATAAATTATAAAGATTTATATACCAAGATTGCACACATCGAATCAAGACAAAACTACGATGTAGCAAACAAGACAAGAACTGTAGGTAAATATCAGGCAAGCAAGGCCGCCCTACTCGAGTTCGGCTACAGCGAAGAACAGGTGCAGGCAATCTACGATTCGTTCGACACTGTTTACACCTCCAAAGGTCACGCCCGTTACCATTTCGACGTGACAACATTTCCACCCGAAGACCAAGAGAGATTTATCCGTTGGTACATGCACCGCATGGAAACAGTATATTTAAAGGATATTATCGCCAAATACGTTGGCACCACGGTAAACGACGTGTATATTACGAGAGCAGGGATTTTGAACGCTTCGATGCTAGGTTTCAACAATGTGGTGAAATTTTTGGAATCGAACGGGGAAATCAATTTCACGCCAAAACGAGGCTATTCCGTACAAAACAGACTTGCTCAGTTCGAAAGAATCGAAGTTCTTTCATAAAAATCTGCACATATTTATATTGTATCAAGAAATTTTTCCAAGAAATTTCTTATCTTCGCCATTGTCAATTTATTGTATCATTTAAAAACATAAATACATGGCTATTAGTGCATTACAAAAAGCAAGAGCAGCGTATCAACCAAAGTTGCCAAAGGCATTCAAAGGTGGCGTAGTTCTTAAAGAAGGTAAGGCAACGCAATCTGTTGCTGACCAAGACGAGATTAAAAAATTGTTCCCTAACACGTACGGAATGCCTATCGTGACGTTTGAAGAAGCTGCTTCAAAATTGTCTATGGGTGATTTCAACGTAGGCGTGATTCTTTCAGGTGGTCAGGCTCCTGGCGGTCACAACGTGATTTCTGGTTTGTTCGACGGTATCAAGTCAATGAACAAGAATGCAAAATTGTACGGATTTTTAGGTGGTCCAAGCGGATTGATTGACCATAAATATATTGAATTGACATCTGACATCATCGATGCTTATCGTAACACAGGTGGATTCGACATCATTGGTTCTGGTCGTACGAAATTGGAAGAAACATCACAATTCGACTCTGGAATCGAAATCTGCAACAAATTAGGTATCAAGGCATTGGTAATCATCGGTGGTGACGATTCCAACACAAATGCCTGCGTACTTGCAGAATACTACTTGCAAAAGAAATGTGGCATTCAGGTAATCGGTTGCCCAAAAACAATCGACGGTGACTTGAAAAACGACCAAATTGAAACTTCTTTCGGTTTCGATACTGCTTGTAAAGTATATTCAGAAGTTATCGGTAACATTATGCGTGATGCCAATTCTGCAAAGAAATACTGGCACTTCATCAAATTGATGGGTCGTTCCGCTTCTCACATCGCATTGGAATGCGGTTTGCAGACACAACCAAACATTTGTATTATTTCAGAAGAGGTTGAAGCAAAGAAAATGACATTGGCAAGCATCGTTGAAAACATTGCCAACACTGTTGCTGCACGTGCTGCACAAGGCAACAACTTCGGTGTTGTTTTGATTCCTGAAGGTTTGATTGAGTTCATTCCTGAAATGAAAGTCTTGATTAAAGAATTGAACGACCTTTTGGCTGTTGAATCAGACGTGAAAGTTGCCGTTTCTAAACTTTCTGCTAACAGTAAAGCTGTTTACGAAAGTCTTCCTGAAGCAATTGCAAAACAATTGACTTTGGAACGCGACCCTCACGGAAACGTACAAGTTTCGTTGATTGAAACAGAAAAATTGCTTATCGAAATGGTTCGCACAAAACTTGCTAAAATGAAAGCAGAAGGAAAATATGTTGGCAAATTCTCTGGTCTTGGCCACTTCTTCGGTTACGAAGGTCGTTGTGCAGCTCCTTCTAACTTCGATGCAGACTACTGCTACTCTCTTGGTTTCAATGCAGCAAACTTGATTGCATCTGGCAAATCAGGTTACATGTCGTTGATTAAGAACACGACAAAACCGGCAGACCAATGGATTGCAGCTGGTGTTCCTATCACAATGATGATGAACATGGAAAAACGTCACGGTGCCATGAAACCAGTCATCCGTAAGGCATTGGTTGAATTGGACGGCGCTCCATTCAAATTCTTGGCTTCAAAACGCGACGAATGGGCATTGACGACATCATACGTTTATCCTGGTCCTATCCAATACTTCGGTCCATCGGAAGTTTGCGATCAACCA
>JAEEGL011203979.1_pt1 | contig 62105 bp, 49 predicted proteins | sample 9134231 | NCBI WGS metagenome assembly JAEEGL01 (sample SAMN16246548, study PRJNA631951) | gut metagenome | biome: gut microbiome; feature: rumen; material: fiber-attached | host: Bos | place: Iran: Karaj | collected 2018-10
CGTCGCTGCGCTCCTCACTCCAAAAGGTGCTTGCCATTTGCTAACAACAAAGCAGCCTGCACAAATTGCACAGACTGCTTTTAGTTACTTCATAGATTATTTTTGTTTTTTGCGCTGTCTACTTGACAGGGGGCGGGTCAGAACGCTCTGAGGGGCATTGCTTTGAAATATCGTGCCGGAACCGTGATGTCAGAATCGGATTTTCTTTGCGACTTTCAGGAGAATGAAAGTGACATCCTCAGTTGTGAGTGTGCGGTCCAGGTCGCAGTCTGCGTTGTCGCGCCCTTCGTCCGTGACGACGGCTTCCGCATCCGCTGTCAGCATCCGGGAAAGCAGGACGGCATCAGCCACATCCACCGCGCCGTCACAGTTGACGTCGCCGCGGTTTTTCTGCTTCGGTGCGATGTTTCCGGTGACCGGATCTGCAATATAATATTCCAGGCGCTGACCGCTGCCGGCCGAGAGTACGACCATTACGCTGCCGTCGCTTCTGAGCAGAGCGTTAGCATATTCCGCCTGCGTGCCGGTTTTTTCTTTCAGCGCTTTCATCGCCAGATCCTTGAGCGCATCCATTGTGTAAGCGGCATTTTCCGGCATCTTCGGCGGATTGAGCAGATTGCCCGTATTGCCTTCACCATCGGTAACATCCAGTGTAAACGGATCAATTTCAAGGTAACAGCCGTTTCCGATGCCGCCAAGATAATAGAAGAAGTAAGCGGACAGTGATTTGTTCGGTGCAAAGTCTGTGCCCAGAACAGCATTGATATACGCAGTTGCAAGCTGACGCATTTCATCGAAGGAACGCAGCTTTGCGATCTGCTCCGGATCGTCCGTGATCAGGTTCATATACATTTCGATCAATATCTCATCTTCGGGAGATGAGAACAGGATATAAATGCCGCCGTTGTCCATATTCCGCATCACGGAGCCGTTCAGTGTCCGGTTATTGAAGCTGAGCGTCAGACTGCCGTTCTCGCCGACCGTGTAAGTAAACGGCGTGGTTTCATCCACATTGAAATCGGCGTTGTGCCGGTTGACGAGCATCGTACCGGTTTTGCCGTCCTCATTGAAGCGCAGCAAAGTGTCATCATTTTCATAATAGTCGTACAGTCCTGCCGGGATTTCGGAGAGATACTCCGGACATAACACTGCTCTGGGGCAACAGTTCTTTAAGTCTGAAGTAAGCGAGCCGCGCCCGTTGAAGATATTCACATAATAATAATCCTGATGAAAGCCCTCGCTTTCATCGCTGTTGTTGATAACGATCATCAGCCACCCTTGCGTAAGCGAATGACGGGTAATGACCATCTCAAAGTCGCGGGATTCATTGGATTGTCTGAGCGCATCCTCCACGAGTGCTTTCTCGGGGATGAACTTTTTGCCTTCATACACCTCTCGGTTGCGTTCACTTCTTGAAAGATCCATAACGGTATCGTCATCCAGATTTTTCAGCTGGTAGTTGGTATCGGAAAGCGGCCATACGGTATATTCCTTTTTCTCATTGCCGGACACAAGTGTCAGCCTGTCACCGTCAGCCGTATAGCTGTATTCTGTGACAGAACCGTCCCAATAGCTTGTGTAGGTGAACGTGTTTTCACCGAGCATATAATAGCCGTGATCCGGTTCAGCCCAGAATCCTTTTTTTGCGGCGAGCTCTTCTGCCGCATTGCCGGTCGAACGGATCTCCACGAAATTATAGGCCTCATCCATGACCGTAATGGAATAATTCTTCAGATTTGTGACGTCATATTTCACCGTCCAGACGCCTTCCTCATTCGGTTCGGCGGCAAGTACGTCTGCAAAATCGTATGCGGAGCCTTCTGTTTGTTCGGCAAGATGACCCCAGCTGCGGAGCACAAAGGGAAGGTTCGCAATATTTTCGTATCCTTGGTCCTTCAGGGACGATCCGCTGTTGTTGGTGTACTGATAAAAGGCTTTTGCAAAGCAGCGCTTTCTGATATCCTTTTCCTTGCCCGGCTGATAAGCGCCTGCTTCGCCGCCGTCACCGGTGCCGCTGACGGTCAGGCCCTGGAGCTGCCGGTCATCGGCTGCGGTAATCACCAGATAAGTTCTGCCGTTTTCCTGAACAGTGTTATAGCTGACCTTCGGTGCGGTTTTATCCACATGAACGGTTGCTTCAAGAATCTGCGGGTTTTCTTTCGAGCCGGGATAATCAATCCAGCTTTTCCGGATGAATTTGTAGTCGCCCTCTTCCAGCTTTTCAAAATCCTCAAAAGCATAAGCGATTTCTCCGGGAGCCCCCTGAAACATCTCATTTCCGTCTGCATCGAGCAGCTGTGCTACTGATCTTACATTTTCTCTTCTGATATTCTCATACCGGAAACCGGTTACAGCGTCTGCAATACTATCTCTGTTCGGAGAGATCCAGCATTCCAGTGAATAGGATGCAAGCTGCTTTTTTTCTTCTTCTGTTGCATAATCATAGGCGAATACGAAATCCTTTAAGACGGGATAGTCCATGACCTCGTACAGTTCGTCTTCCGGTACACGTTCCATGATCTGTTTGTAGAGCAGTCCTGTTCTGACAACGGACAGCGGAGTTTGATCCCTGAACAATCCCTTTCCTTCTCCGAATGAGATATTGACGGAATCCGTTTCCGGATCAGAGTACGGGATCTGCGCCCAGTCGCCGTGATAGCCGAGCATCGGAATCGAGATATCCGCACTGTTTTCTGCGCCGGAAAGCAGGATATAGCCTTCTGCGAAGAAGCCGTATTTGAACAGCTCCTCCAGCTTCCGGCACTGCGCAGCATCCAGACTGATGCTGACCGTCACGGTTTTCGTTTCCCCTGCGGCGATTGTCACCGGGCCGGTAAAATCGGATGTGCAGTTCAGCTTCTGCTGACCGGCCGTCCGGTCGATTTCCAGCTTGGGGTCATAATAGGTTCCGTCTGTTGTCAGGCGGATTTCGGCCTGCGGATATGTGACTGCTTCATCGCTGTAATTGGTCAGTGTCAGATCAAAGCTGAATGTGTCACCGAGCTTGTCAAACAGATTGACCTTGGCATCGCCTGCCGCTCCGGTCATCAGCACCTTTGCAGCCATTGCCCTGTCAAGGGATACCAGACCGGCGCCCTGCCGTCTGGGCGTGACAAAATTGCCGCCGTCCTCATAGGGCACTGCGGTATTCATCAGCAGGCGGCGGACATAGGCTGCAAAATCCGAGCCGGTCAGCTCCACGCCGAGCTTTTTGAGATACTGGCGGAGAACAGCCGTACAGCCTGTAACATACGGCGAGGCCATGGACGTGCCGGATGCTGTATAGTCGCCGCCGTCATACGCAGCAGAGCGCACACGGCCGCCGATGCCCATGATGTCGGGACGCAGATCCAGCGACGATTTGACGCCCCATGAGGTATAGGAGCTGACGACGGAATCATACTCACGTTCAATCGGTTCATTGGTGATCGTCAGCGTTTTATTTTCTGCTTCGAGCATCGTCTGACCGTCCGCCCAGGAAATGCCGTTGATGACGAAGGAAGGGGTGAGGGAAAAGATATAGTCCATGCCGTCCGGCTGCTTCTGGTCAATCAGAATGACGCCGCATGCGCCGTTATTTTTTGCGCTGGCTGTGATTTCTGTCGGAGAGATATCCGCACGCTGCACCAGTGCGATCCGGCCGGTCAGATCGCCGACCCGTTCAAAATCTCTGGCCGTGCCGTTTGCGCAGTCAACATATTCATATTCTCCCGGCGACAGACGGTCGGCAAGATAGAACAGGCCGCCGATTTCATCCATCATCGGAATGAGCACGATCTGTTTTTCACCAAGGAGAAACGCATCGCCCAGGGCAACGCCGGCATTCTCTGCCGATGCGACCATCATGATCGGGGAACCGAGCTCTGTCTTGTCTGAAATCATGCCGGTATCGGGATTTTCCGGAATTGCAGGTTTGCCCCAATAGTATACGCCGTTGTCCGCATTTCCGGCAGAGTTGCAGACAATGACGCCTGCGCGGTCTGCTGCAAGCACCGCATCGGAAAACGGGTTATTGCCCCAGTATTCTATTCTGTCTGCGCCCCAGCTCATGTTGATGACATCGGCATGCAGCTTCACGGCATCTTCGATGGCCGCAAGACCTGCATCCCCGTCGATATAGCCTTTGGGCGTACTGACGCCGAAAAACATCAGCTGCGCGTCCTTGGCGATACCGGATAAAACTGTCCCGTCCGAAGTCTGGAATGTGTTTCCGGCCGCAATTCCGCTGACATGGGTACCGTGATACTGGGAATCATCCGAGATTCCGCTGTACGGATCCTTTTCATTTGAATAATTGATCACAAACGGGAGCTTGCTGCTGATATACGCCCGATCCGGATCGACGTCACGGTTCAGAATGCCGCTGCTGATGACCTCTGCGACATCCTCCTTGCTGACAGCGGTTTCAATATCGTCTGCAAGCGGCGCAAACATCGGGTGCGTGTAATCCAGCTCCGAGTCGATGACCGCTATGACCTGCCCCTCGCCGGAGCATCCGGTATAATCATAATAGGCAGGAAAGCCGCTGAGTGCGGCGGCCTTGTTCATCTGCGGCACGGCGATGTCTTCCATGACCGTAACGCTGACAACATCCGGCAGTGCCTGCACCTGTTCTATCAGATTTTCAGGCAGCTCACAGCTGAAGCCGTTGTAGAGTGCGCTGTAACTGAACCCGACCTGCAATTCAGGATAAAATGCGCGGATGCGTTCCTGCACAGCCTCCTGCACTGCCTTGTACTGCGCCGTCAGCTGCATGGCCTGATCTGTTTCAAGATAATCAGAGCCCATTTCAACTGCCTCCGGCTGTGTCATGACCGCATCGCCGGTGACCTTGACGATCACGGTTACGGGTTCATTGCTTTTCTGCTGCGAAACAGGTGATGCAGTGTTCTGTTCCGGCGGAATCTGTGCGGCTGCGGACTGCAATGCGCCCGAGCTGCTGATGACTGAGCACATCATGACAGCTGCGGCTGTCAGACTGAGCGCTCTGCTGAGAATACGGTGTTTCATTCGGATCAATCCCTTCCTATATAGTATGATAATAAATGCGTATTGACCGGAAACACAAATCCGAAAAGCATATCATGTTCTGTCTGTCCGATATTGCTTCTGCATATCCGTTTTTGCGAAATCCGGTTTCATGCGCGCACCACCCCTGTAACAATTAACAAAAAGCACACTATTATCATAACATACTTTAGAGCAAAACGCAAGCCTTTTGGACAATATGTGCAAAATCTTAAGATTTTGCTGCGCCGCAGCCCCCGACATCTGAATCTGCTTGACATCCGCAAAGCAATCGGATATAATAATGAATATCCCAATATCAGCACCGAACTGAAACAAAGGAGGCATTCTTATGAAGCAAACACGCAAACGAATTCTGAGCATCCTGGCGGCAGCCGCCATGGTTTTCTGCACACTGCTCGGCGGAACCCTGCCGCAGTCTGTTTCTGCTGCGGCTGACAAAACCGTGTACATCACGGCGGAATCCGTATCCGGCACGCCCGGCAGCCGCGTACCGGTCACCGTTGACATCCGTTCTGAATCTGCAATCACCATCATGAGTCTGAGCCTGCTGTATGACAGCGCGATGCCGCCGGTTCCGGCCGATCCTGCCGAACCCAATGTACCGAAGGCAGAGGTAGATCTGCGGAGTTCGGCCTATGCAGAGCCGACTGACAAGCTCCTGGATCTCACAGTCAAGCCGAATAAATCTTATTTGCACATCGCATCAAACACGGTTTTCCGGTGGGGCAGAATCACAGTCTGGTTTGATATTCCGGAAGATGCTGCTGTCGGGACAAAGTACCCGCTGGACCTGCAAGCCGATGTGCTGGTCGGCGACGGACTTTTCACGAAGCTCTCCGGCGCACTGACAGGCGGCTCGATTACTGTGACCGATCAGCCCGCCGAAACCACGCCTCCCCCCGCACAGGTCGAAGCGGCGTTTAACATTACGGAGGAAACGCTTCTTCTGGAAGTGAATACAAGCGGAGAAACATTTGAGATTGCCTATACGGCGAGCAAAAATCTGGATTATATCGAATGGCGGTCGGATAACGTGCGGATTGGTGTCGATAAAGCCGGATATCTCTACAACTTCAACTTTCCCGATGATGCCACCTATGTCATCGGCGCCGTGACGGCAACCGCACATTTCCTCGACGGCACGGTACTCACGGATACGGTATCTGTTTATGCGCGGGATCAGAGAAACCTCATAGAAATTCCGGATATCATCGGTGACCCGGTGATTGTGGATCTCCTGACGGAACCGGTCACCACATCCACAACCGCACAGGCGGCAACCACAACCGCGAAAGCAACCACGACTACCGCGAAAGCGACTACCACAACTGCGAAAGCAACAACGACAACTGCAAAGGCGGCTACCACAACCGCGAAAGCAACAACGACAACTGCAAAGGCGGCTACCACAACCGCGAAAATAACCACGACTACTGCGAAAGCAACTACCACAACCGCGAAAGCGACTACCACAACTGCGAAAGCAACCACGACTACCGCGAAAGCGACCACGACTACCGCGAAAGCGACCACGACTACCGCGAAAGCGACTGCCACAACCGCGAAAGCAACAACGACAACCGCAAAGGCAACAACTACAACCGCAAAGGCAACCACGATGATTCCGACAGAAACAACGCCGGTCGTTACGACGGCTGCTGCCCCTGCCCCGCTGCGCGGTGACGTCAACGAAGACGGCGAAGTCAGTGTCGATGACGCACAGCTGGCACTGAGAGCGTATACAAACCGGGTCGCAGGAAATGACATGGGACTGACCGAACGGCAGATTCAGGCTGCAAATGTCAACGGCGACGCGGAACTGTCCGTTGACGACGCGCAGAATATTCTGAAATATTATACGCAGAAAACCGTCGCAGGCAATGACATCACATGGGATGATATTCTGGGCAAAAAAGCGAAGAAAATGCCACGTCTGATCCAAAAGAAGATTCGGCTTTGAACCTGAACTGAACGGATATCCGGACACGATTCTCTGAAAGGAGAAGCTATGAAACAGAATGAATCTGACATGCAGGCCATGCAGGCGGAAGCACCGCAGCAGACAGAACCGGCTGCTGAAAAGCTTAGATCTGCACAGACAACAGCGATCCGCCGGAAGCCGAACGCCGCCGCAGAGGTCATCAACGGAACCGTGATCGAAGCGGAAATCGAAACCAGAATGCGCAAAAAAATGCTGCGGAAGTATCTGTTCCGCATCGGCGCAGTGACGCTCTCGGCCGTGATTGTTTTCCTGCATTTTTTCGGCAGCTCTCTGCTTTCCCTGCTCACAAGGCGCTCCGACGATACCTTTATCCGCACCTTCAAGGAACCGGTCTGCCTGGATGCGAATCCCGAGTTGACGGAGCTCATGTATCAGGCAGCCATGAAGGGTGGCAAGGATTTTTCCTTTGATACGGAGATTCTGCGCTGCAACACCGCCGAGCAGGCGTTCACCATTATGAATGCCTCCTATACGGAAATGCTCTCGCAGCACCCGGAAATCTTTTTCCTCGCATCCTATGAGCCGGTCGTCTATTACGGCGGTGAAAACGGCGCACAGCTCTGCAAAACAACAGACATCAAATTTCAGATCATCGACGAGTGTCAGCATATGCCGCTGAAAAAAATGCTTGCCGATATGCAGAAAACCGCAAAGAATATCGTTTCTCAGGCGCCGAAGCACGGCAGTGACTATGAAAAGGCACTGTTCGTGCATGATTATCTGGTGAATACCGTAACCTATGATCTCCCCGGCAGCAAGAGCGACCAGTTTGATCTTTGCTATACGGCCTACGGCGCACTGGAGGATCAGTCCGCAGTCTGTCAGGGCTATGCCTGCGCCTATGCGTATCTGATGCATCTGCTGGACATTGACTGCAAGGTCGTCGGCGGTGAGGCGAAGGTCAGCGGCACGGACAAGCTGCTGGTGATGCTGTCGCTGAAGGACAACAGCCATGCGTGGAATTACATCGAGCTGGACGGCACGCCCTACTGGACAGACGTCACATGGGACGATCCGCTGTATCCGGACGGAACCGAGGTCGGCGGGCCGGTCAGTCACGAATACTGCTTCATTGATGACGATACGCTTTTCAAGTCGCATAAGCTGGGCGACGGCTACAAGGATCTCCCGCCCTGCAACAGCATGAAGCTGAACGACCGGCTGATACAGGCGGATCAGTCGGCCGCAAACAACTGAAAACCGGAGCCCCGAAGGCATTGCTTTCGGGGCTCTCTGCTTTGCCGGAAAAAGCGGTATCTCCGATGGATTCAAAACAGGACGCTGCTCTTGAGCTCTGCGCTTTTTGAAATAAGCTCAGCGAAAAACTGTTATTATTTTGCCGGCCGTACACTTACCCGACGCCGTGCGGTCAGGGTTTGACTTTTGCTGCCCGGTTTGCTATAATGAAGGCAGCACCGCGCAGAAACGGTCATTTTCTATGATTATGCTGATTTAAAGACTTTTTAATCCCGCGTGTGATATGATGAAGCCAACAGGAAAACAGAACCGTATTTCAATGCAATCGGGGTGTGTATCATGTTTTGGAAAATGCTGAAAAGCGAATTGAAGCACAACAAGGGGCTGAATGCCGTACTGCTGATCTTTATGATTACAGCCTCCGTGCTGGTGTTTGCAGGCGCCGTGCAGATTCACTCATATTTCACGGGCTATGAGCGCACCGTGAAACAGTGTGCGTCCTCTGACTTCAAAATGATCATTGATTCGCGCCGCAGCAGAATCGGCAGCAGGCGCGATGCTGCGAACGAGGTGTTCGGACAGTCGGAATATATCCGCAGTTTCAGCCGTCATGAAATGACAGAATTCTACAACACGCAGATTGACTTTGACGGCATTGATGAACAGAAAACCCCGGCGTTCTCTGACAAGTCGCACTATCTGACGACCATGCCGAAGGAATCCGACCTGGTGTTCGATCTCAACGATCAGCCGTTCACCGTGCCGGACGGATGTGCCGCGCTCCCTGTCACGCTCAAAAGCATCACGGGCGCAAAGGTCGGCGATACCTTCCGCATCACCACCGAGATGGGCTATATCTACGAGCTGACGGTCTGCGGCTTTTTCAAGGATCAGCTCGATTACCGAATGCGGTACATCGTATCCGACGCGGATTACGCGGTCATCTCCGCAGAATGCTATACGGTCACGGATCTGTACAGCCTGTTTCTGAATCCGGACGCGCCGGGGATATACGATTATACTGCGGTGTCGGAAAAGCTGGAAACAGCGCTGAAAGAAAAAGAGGTTTCTCCGCGCTCAACCTATTTCGGAAACATGACCGACGAATCCGTTATGACCATGATCGTATCCGTATTCGTTCTGCTGATCAGCATTTTCATGATTTTGATTATCCTCATGACGATCCGCTTCACGATCATCGCCTCGCTCAAGGAGGAGGAAAAGGAAATCGGCATGATGCGGGCAATGGGCATCGAATCACTGGGATTCCGCTGGCTGTTCACGGCAAAATATATCGGCTTCACGCTGCTCGGCAGCATTGCAGGCTTATTGCTGGGCATCCCTGTATCCCGCCTGCTGTTCCGGCTGTTCAGCCAGAACACCACGCTGCCGCCGACCGGAACCATGCTGCTGATCGGCTCGCTTTCCGTGCTGGCGATTGCAGCCGTGATGATTCTGTTCTCTCTGGGCGTGATGCGCCGCATCAACAAAATCTCCGTCATCGACGCGATCCACGGGGAAAACCGCGGCGAACGCTTCGGCAAGAGTGCGGCGCTCTACCTGTTCCGGCGCAAAAAAATGCCCGTCCCGCTGTATCTTGCACTCTCGGACATTCTGAAACGTGCTAAGCGATATCTGTTTCTGCTTATTTCCTATACGCTGGGCATCAGCATTCTGCTCATTATCTTCAACCTGCGCAACACCGTCATCAGCGAACGGTTCATGTGCTATTCATCCTGCTATGCTGTGGACTTTGCGGTCAATCTGGATGAAAGCCTGCTCAATTCGTTGTATAAAAGATGCGTTGCAGCAAGAAAAGGCGTTTATGAAATCATGAACGACGACTTTGCAGCAGCAGGGATTCCCGCCGAGATTGACGTCGTCAGATGCAATTACGCAAAGCTCCATTCCGGCGAGTATGAAATTCCCATCGAAATGCTCATCAGCGAAACGCACCCGGAACGGTATACCTACCGCAAAGGCGGATGCGCCCCGAAGCTCGAAAACGAAGTTGCGATGAGCTATTACACCGCAAAGCAGCGCGGCTTTCAGGTCGGCGATACAGTCACATTCAGTCTGTTTGAAAACGCGGGCGACAACATGTCCGGCGAATACCGCGACAAACAGCTTGTGATCACCGGCTTCATTGATGCTATCGAAGATGCCGGCGGCAGCGCCTTTGCGATGATGGGGACCGATTACAAGGACGGTTTTGCGACACACAAATCGGCGCTGTCAATGGTGATTCTCACGGACGAAAGCGAAAAGCCTGCTGTCATTCAGCAGATCCGCAGACTTTACCCAACGGCGCAGGTGCTCGACGGCAAGCAGAACGCACAGCGGTATCTTTCCGAGTATGACCGCATTTTCGCGCTGCTGGAATACATCATGGGCGGCACGGTCATCTTTGTCACAGTGCTGATGACATACCTTTACATGAATATCTTTCTCGCGGAGGAAACCCGCGAAATCGCGCTCATGAAAAGCATGGGCTTTGCCGACGGCAGCCTGCGGGCATGGCAGATTCTGCGTCTGCTGATTCTCACGGCAGCCGCAGCGGTGATCGCGGTAATCCTCGTCCGGACAGCAGGCTCACTGTTTATCCGCAAGCTGTTTGAGCTCCTGGAGCTCACCGGCTTCCGCTTCCTGCCGGAGTATCCGGTCAGCTGCTTCATCATCCCGGCAGGCGCACTGATTACCGTCTGTGCCGCCGCACTGATCAGGCTCACAGGGCTCGGAAATATCAGCATCAAACAGATCAATGAGGAGTGAACGAAATGGAAAAGCTGTTATCGGCAGAATCCCTCTGCAAAACTTACATCCTGAAAGGGAACAGCAACAATGTTCTGCGCGGCGTTGATCTGGACATTTCAGACGGCGAATTCGTATGCGTCATGGGGCCGAGCGGAAGCGGAAAATCCACGCTGCTGTATACCGTCAGCGGCATGGACGCCATGACCTCGGGCAAGGTGCTGTTCGGCGGAAGGGATATTTCCGCACTCAGCAAAAAGGAGCTTGCAAAGCTGCGCCTGAACGAAATGGGCTTCATCTTTCAGCAGATGTACATGCTCAAAAAGCTGTGCGTGCTGGATAATATCCTGCTGCCCGGATTCCAGACGGGCGGCGACAGAAAGCAGGTCAAAGAACGCGCAGAGCAGCTGATGCGGCGGCTCGGCATCATCGACTGCGCCGAGCGCGAGATCACCGAAATCTCGGGCGGTCAGCTCCAGAGAGCCTGCCTGTGCAGAGCGCTCATCAATGCGCCGAAGATCATCTTTGCGGATGAACCGACCGGCGCGCTCAACTCCAAAGCTGCCGAGGAGGTCATGCGGGAGCTGACGGCTGCCAACCGCGCCGGTACGGCCGTGCTGATGATTACGCACAACGTCCGTGTTGCGGCACAGAGCGACAGGGTGCTTTATCTGCTCGACGGCGATATTCAGGGCGAATTGCAGCTCGGCAGACTGGAAAACGAAGCCGATCTCACAAAACGCGAGCGCACGCTCAACACATGGCTGATGGACAGAGGCTGGTAATATGAAAAACACACTGAAAATATGTCTGGCGTCTGCACTGACGGCTGTGCTGCTCTCCGGCTGCGGAAACAGCTTTGTCCCGCCGCAGACATACGGCACGATCAAACCCGCAGACGATCTCTATATTGAAAACCACTATGAGGGCACGGCGCCCACCGATGAGCCTGTGCTGGAAACGGTTTCCTCATCGGACGGCCTGTGCGTGATTCAGAAGAAGAACAGCTATTACGACGTGACGCTGGATCTGGATCACGGCACGCACCGCGATGTCGGCAAAGCGTATGCAGAGGCGATCCTGAAAGCATATCCGGATTATGCAAATATCATGGAGCCTTATCTGTATGAAAATATCACCAATGCGTTTTCCGAGCTCCATGAGGACTATTCCGGCGTGCAGAAGCGGATTCAAACGCTCACGGCCGCGCTGGATCCCGATCACCGCGAGGAGCTGGAAGGCTTTGCGGAGGAAATCAGCGGCGGCGAAACCGGATTCCGTGCGGACAACCGGATCAGCTATGACGAAGCCATGCTGGTCAGCCTTGTGCCGGATGCTCTGCGCCCGACAAATTGCAGCGCGGTCAGCCTGAACGGGAGCCGCACCGCATCGGGCAAACGGCTGAACGCTCGCATCCTGGAATGGGATCTCGGCAGCGGCAGGGAGCTCTGCACCGCACAGTGCGTCGTCCGTTTCCAAAACGGAGATCATTCCTTCACCTCGGTTTCGATCCTCGGGATGCTTTCCGTGCTGACAGCCGTCAACCGGGACGGGCTGATGGCCGGGGAATTCGACGTCGGCTCCAGCAGCAGAGATGCCTATGTCTGCGACGGCCGGAAAAGCTACTCCTTCGATCTGCGTCACTGCCTCGAACAGTTCGGCAGCGCGAGAGAGGCCGGTGAATACCTTGTGGAGCAGAGCAGCAGATATACCTTCTGCGTGAATGTGATGCTGACCGATCCTGACGAAGCGCTCTGCGCAGAGCTGATCTGCACGGATGAAGAAGACGGGCATTCGCTGCTCCGGGACGGGAATACCAAGCTGAATGACGGTGTGGTATGGGACGATCCGGAAACCATGTGCATTGTCAATTCCTACGCCGCAGAGGGCAACTTTGACGGCGTTACGGGCAACACGAACAATATCGTCCGCTGGGAGAAATACCGCAGACTGTTCTGCGGCTGCGAGAAGATGACCGTCGGCAGATTCAAGGAATGCATGACCTGTGAAAAGCAGGGCACCGATCAGACCGTCACGAATTTCCGCAGCAGCGGTGTCGTACACATGGTCATCGCGGATTATGCGGACTCTACGCTCCAGGCCGTGTTCGCGGGCATGGATGAATCGGTTGATGCACCGGAATTCATCGCGCTCGGCAGCTGGAAGGAAGGATCATAATTTCATATGACAGATATACTCATGATTGAGGACGACGCCGAGCTCGGCGGTCTGGTAAGAGATTTTCTGATGAAAGAGGGCTTTTCGGCACGGCTTTGTTCCGCTGCCGAAACAGCCCTTGCGCTGCTTTCCGAAGAACCGTTCGGTCTGGTGCTGCTGGACGTGATGCTTCCCGGCATGAATGGCTTTGAAACCTGCGCAGTCATCCGGAAAACGCAGAATCTGCCGATTATTATGATGAGCGCCCTCACGGACGAGGAAAGCAAGCTCACCGGCTACGGGAACGGCGCAGATGACTATATCGACAAGCCGTTTTCGATCAAGGTGCTGACCGCGAAAATCCGCGCCCAGCTGCGGAGAAAAACCGAACCGCAGCAGGAGGAAATCCTCCGGAGCTGCGGCATTGTGCTGAATCCGGCATCGCGCAGTGTGACCAAGAACGGCCGTCCGCTCGTACTGAACGCAAAGGAATTTGAACTGCTGCGCTATCTGATGCTGCATGAGGGCAAGGCGCTGACAAGGGATGCGCTGTTCGACGCCGTATGGGGCATCGACTGTTTCTCGGAGCCCAGCACCGTGAGCGTGCATATCCGGTGGCTCAGGGAAAAGCTGGAGGAGGATCCGAAAACGCCGAAGCTGATCCGTACCGTCCACAAGCGCGGCTATATTTTCGGGGAGGAATCATGAAAGGAATCAAGGTGTTCGCCGTACTGCTTGCGGTGTGCTGCTGCCTGTCCGTATTCGGATTCTGCGCATGGTATGACCGGCACAGCCGCAGCCGGGATACTTCACAGAATGTCACAATCAACCGGATCAACGCCGAAATTGCGGACGCTGATACAGAACCGGCGGAAACAATCGCCGCGCGCTTTGCAGTATGGCGCAGCACGTACCCCGGCTGCCCCGACAGCATCGTATTCATTCCGATTACGGAGCAGGGCAGCGATGTTTTTGCAGCAGAAAGCGGCGACAGCACGGCGGTCTGTGCCATCAGGCAGAAAGGTAAACTTGTCGGCGCGGTACAGTACGGAAGCAGCAGAAAGCCGGATATGCCGGTCATGCTTGCCGCCGTCCTGCTGATCATTCTGAGCTATCTGATTGCAGGCGCATTTTTGCTGTATCTTTCCCGCAGCGTGATCCGGCCGTTCCGCAGGCTCTCCGAATATCCCGAACGGCTTGCGCGGATGCAGACCGCCTCCCGGCTGCCCGAGCACAAGAGCCGGTACTTCGGCAAATACATCTGGGGCATGAATATGCTGGCTGACCGCCTTGCCAATGACAGGCAGCGGATCAGCAGGCTCGAATCCGAACGTCAGACACTGCTGGCCTCCATTGCGCACAGCGTCAAAACGCCCGTTGCGAACATCCGGCTGTATGCCTCCGCGATCATGACCGAGCTCTACCCCGAAAGCAGTGACGCGGAAATCGCCGAAAAGATCGACGCGAACGCCGAAAAGATCAGTACGATGGTCAGCGAGCTGCTGGAAACGGCCGCAACCTCGCTGTCCGATTACGAGCCGGTGCTTGCACCGTTCTATTTGAGCGAGCTCCAGACGCTGACGGAGCATGAATTTTCCGACCGCATGAAGATCGCACGCGTGCCGTTCACGTTCACCACTGAGAACGATCAGCTCGTGAACAGCGACATCTGGGGGCTGTTCCGGGTAATCTCGCAGCTGCTGGAAAACGCGCTGAAATACGGCGACGGTACCGGAATTTCCGTGGAACTGCGGCATCAGGATGACGGCATCTGCATCGTCGTCCGGAACAAGGGTGAGCTGCTCCCCGAAAAAGAACTGCCGTATATTTTCAGAAGCTACTGGCGCGGCTCAAACGCCTCGGACAGGGACGGCAGCGGCATCGGACTTTACACTGCGCATGAGATTGTCAAAAAGCTCGGCGGAACCATCCTCGCCCGCAGACTGGAGGAAACTTCCGAGATGGAGTTCACCGTCTGCCTCTGAGCGAACTGCGGAGATTCTCCCGGCACTACAAAAAATGCGACGCTGACAGAAGCATCAGCGCCGCATTTTCTATAAACGTATCCTGAGATGCATGTTCTCAGATCAGCACACCCATTTCATCCTCGCCGGGTTCGATGCTTGCGGTGATCACATCGGCGGTTTCAAATGCGATGATCTCCAGCTCAGGAACAGTATATGCGTTCATGTTGTTTCCTCCTCATACGAAATACTGCGACGCTTCCAGCGCAAGCTGACTGAGCGCCGTCAGAACTGCGGCTGCCGTATCCGTTTTGCCCTGCCGCAGCCCTTTCGTGACATAATCCATTACACTGTATGAATAGGTCATCTTCTGCGCAGGATCGCTGCCGGTAACGGTAATCTCAACCGGCGTATAGAGCGCCTGAGCTGAAATACCCGGCGTTTCAATAAAGTACCAGTTTGTATCCTCATACTGAACCGGATCCGCTGGGATGTCATCCGCAGTAAAGCTGTAATCCGTGATTGCGCCGCTGTCCAGCGTGAAATAATGCCGCTGAACCGTTCTGGATTTCAGCACAATCGAAGTACCGTAATAAGAGAGCCCGGAAAGCGATTTCGGTTTGGCGAAATAGTTTGCCTCCTGAAGACCGGGGCCGTCATAGACCACACCGGCATCCGCCCGAAGCTGGCTTTTGGTGGAATAATACCCGAAATGACGCTGTGCCGCGCCGCCGTATTTCAGCATGGATTTCACAAGATTCTGCTCGGATGCATATGTTTCCGGATCGGACAGAATGACATTTGCATACTGCTTCACGGAACAGTTAATCTGATCGCCCATGATCGGATCATCCGGATTCTCCGCAGGGCGCACCCAGACCTCTACCAGGATATCATCAATCATCTGCTTCGCCGGAAGATTGCAGACCGCCGAATAGACACCGTTTTCATCGCATTCGGCTTCGACGATTGCAAATCCGGTCGTATATTCCTTAAACGGGGAATCCTGATCATGGAAATGGAAGAACACCGGATTGCTTTCCGCTGCCTGATCCTTCATTTGATCGGAGATATGCGCGGTGAATTTCAAGCCGATGCTGCCGTCCAGCAAGATCTGCATCCCGACGCCGTCAATCTCGGCAACATCCGCGATTTTCCGGTAGGTGTTGCTGCCGTTGTTCTGAATCACCGCGTAGCGGTCATCGCCTGAAACGGAGGTGCCCGGCGCTGCGGCATTCTCCCATCCGAACATCGGCTGCCGGAGTTGCATGTCTGCTGAAATCTCCTTAATGCCGCTGCCGAGCACCAGTTCCTTCAAATGATAGGAACGGTCGAGCATCCACAAGACATCGGTATCGCTGCCGATCTCAAAGCTGCTCAGGTTCAGCTTGGAAAGCTGCCTGCACTGCGCGAACATTTCCCGCACGGATGTGCATTCTGCGGTGCTGAATCCGGACAGATCCAGTGTATCGAGCGCCTTGCAGCCTGCAAACATTTCCCGCATCGACGTGACCGCGGACGTATCAAACGAAGAAATGTCCAGATCGCGCAGACACCAGCAGTTCGAGAACATTCCTTTCATCGACGTCGCCTGCTTTGTATCAAACCCGCTCAGATCAAGTGCGGTCAGTGCGCTGCATCCGCTGAACATATAGTCAAAATTCTCCGCCGATGCCGTGCTGAACGTCCTGAGATTCAGAGAAGCAAGATTGTTGCAGGTCTGGAACATGCCGGTGAACGCCGTGACATTCGGCGCCGTAAAGCCGCTCAGGTCAATGCTTTCCAGCTCCAGACAGCCATAGAACATGCCTGAAACAGACGTCAGTGCGGGGCTGCTGACTGTCAGACCGGTCACAGATTTCAGCGAGCTGCATGACGAAAACATGTAAGCCAGCGATTCCGCGCTGCTGATTTCGGTATTGCTGAAATCAACGGTTTCCAGATTGCCGCAGCTCACAAACAGACTGGCCATGGACGTCACATCGGAAAGATCTGCACCGGAAAAATCTGCAGAAACCAGATTCTGGGAAGCAGCGAACAGTCCGCCGCAGTTTGGCGGCAATTTTGTCCCGGGCATCGCCCGGAACGTCACGGCTTTGCTCAGCGGAGCCGTGCGCAGCGCGCCCTCGTTGTCAGAAAAATCGCCGCTGATTGTCAGCGCGCCTGTTTCCTCGTTGAACTGCACCGGTTCCTCAGCAGCCGCGGCAGTCACGGCAGCAGGAATCAGCCGCAGTTCCTCTGACAAGGGAACCGCCCCGGCTGCCAGCGCAAGCGCAAGCACGCCCGCAGCTGCCCGCAGGATCAATTTGCTTTTCATGGATCAAACTCCTTTCGGTTTGTAGTCTGTACACACCGCACTCCGGGTGTGTATGGTATCTATTATAGCAAAATGTTTCAAAAAAAGCAAGCCTTCTGGCAGAGTATGGTGCAGCGCCCCATTTCAAATCTATCGGAGATACCGCATATAAAAAGGGACGTCCTCTGGCGCAGGACGTCCTTTTTTATGATGAAAACAATGCATTGACATCTGTTTCTTATTTCGTGATTCCAAAGGATCCCTTTGGCAGATTGGAACGGAGCCCGTTCTCAATCCATCGGAGATACCGCTTCATCAACTGCAATCGAGGTTCTGATAGAAGGCAGTCAGTTCGGCACGGCATTTCAGGAACACAGTGCCGAGCATCGGATCAAACTGCGCCCCGAGCGACTGCTCGATCATCGCAAATGCGTCATCCGGCGTCAGCGGCTCCTTATAGCACCGCTTGCTCACCAGCGCATCAAACACATCCGCCAGCGCCATAATCCGCGCCTCGACGGGAATGTCCTCGCCCTTTTTGTGTTCGGGATAGCCTGTCCCGTCAAAATGCTCGTGATGATAATGCGCAATATTGACCGCAATCTGCACGAACTTTTCGTCATCGACCTCATGCAGCATCTTCCGGAGAATCTTTGCGCCCTCCGTCGGATGCTTCTGCATTGCAGCGGTTTCCTCCTCGGTAAACTTCCCCGGCTTGCGCAGAATCTGATCATCAACAGCGATCTTTCCGAGGTCGTGCATCGGGGCGGCCTTTGTGACATTGTGCAGGAACGGCTGATCCAGCCCGAGCATCTCGCAGACCATCTTTTCCTGAAGCAGCTTCTTCGCAAAAATCCGGACAACATGGCTTGTCCGGTTGATGTGGCCGCCGGTACTGTTGTCGCGGCTTTCAATGACGCTTGCCATGCCGGTGATAATCGAATTCTGCACCTTGCGGATGTGGTCGGTTTTCTCCTCAACATCCGATTGCAGACGGCTGTTATAGCTGTTCAGCAGCCGCACATATTTCTGCTGCTCGGTATCGTCCTCCAGCAGCAGGCCGTAGCCGACCGTTTCGTCCTTCTTTTTCAGCTCCGTGACCTTGCGCTCAAACGCCTCCTCACCGAGCTCAAAATGTGTATTGCCCGAGGTGAACAGCGTATAGAGCCGGTCGGGGATGCGCTCGTTCTGCCCGAGCGTTTTGAGCTCCGGAAACAGCGCTTTCGCATGGGAATTCGCATCGAGGTAGCCGTACTGGTTATCCGTGATGATATAGGGGTTCTCCATCTGCTTGAAAACCCATTCGTGGCCGGAATCCGTAACGCCGAAGAAGCCGTCTGTCAGCATACTGATGACAACGGAAAGCAGCGACAGCGAGCAGAACACCGGCGTCAGCTGAATGCCCGGTCTGGCCGCAATCTGGAGCAGCATGGCCGTTGTGACGATAAACTGCGCGGCCGCCAGACGTCCGAGATTGCGCCGTTCGGCAGGCAGCTTGTTGACAGAACGCCGGAACAGCGTATAAAACAGGCCGCAGAGCATAATCAGCATCAGCAGAATATTCCGGAACACATACAGTGAGGACTGCGTGATTTCCACAGCGTAGATACCGAATGTTTCATTCCGCATAAAATGATGGTGTCCGATGAATACCTCCCGCAGGCGGTCGATCCACTGCACCGCCACGACGATACACTCAAACGCACCCCAGCCGAGCAGCAGCTGCCGCGGAATTTTGAGGCGCAGATACGCAATCAGAAAGCAGATGAAGAAATAACAGAACATTGCGCTGCCGAGAAATGCGAAGCGGTATGCCATATCCGCTGCCTCCTCCGAGTGCGCGCATTCCATGAGCAGCGTGCCGCCGTTCATGATCAGGCAGCCGAAGCTGGTCAGCATCAGCCGGACGCCGCTTTCGCTCTGCTGCCGGTGATAGAGCAGCGCCGCTGCGCCTGCAAGCGGAATCAGCAGCGCGAGGATTTCTGCCAGAATGATCAGCATGACGGTGAACACCTCCTTTCGGTGGTCTGTTTCTATTATATACCAATTTCCGCGAAAAATCAACCCCGGGCGAAGGGCACACCGCAAAAGCAATTTCGCCGCAATGCAGCAATATTCCAAAAAGCATTGACATGCGCTGTCTGATTCGTTATAATAAGATACAGGAACTGCCGCAGCGGAATCAGAGGTGATAAAAATGGGCAGAGCATCCGTCAAGCAAAACAAAACGCCGTATCAGCTTGCCCGTGAGGAGCTGGGCTACACACGCGAAAAAGCAAGCGAGGTCTTAAAGGTGATCACACCGGACAGGCTCGAAAAAATCGAGAATGAAAAAACCGTGCCCTATCCCGAGGAGATTCTGGCGATGGCCGAGGGCTACAACATGCCGGATCTCTGCAATTATTTCTGCGCGCGGGTCTGCCGGATCGGGCAGGTTTATGTGCCGGAGGTGCAGATCAAGGACTTTTCGCGGATTATTCTGGAGATGGTCGCGTCGCTGAACCGCGTCAGCAGCAAAAAGGACCGCCTGATTGAGATTGCCGCCGACGGCGGGATCTCCAATGACGAGCTGGATGACTTTATCGAAATTCAGGACGAGCTGGAAAAAATGTCCGTGACCATTGAAGCCTTGCAGCTCTGGGCGGAGAAGATGCTCGCATCCGGCGCAATCGACATGGAAGCCTACAAAGCCAAAAAAGCACAGCGCGAGGGACAGCGCCCTGCGGATTGATCGCGGGATGGATCCCTGCCGCATTTATGATTGATCGGAGATATCGCTTTATAAAAGGGGACGCCCGCTGTCGCAGGGCGTCCCCTCAGTTTATTGAAAAGTGAAGAAAATACATTGTTTTCATCAAAATGGGATTCTAAAAGATATATGTCCCTTAAGCGGGGTATGTGGCGCGCCCCATTCCGAATCCATCGGAGATACCGCACTTCACTCCGCGGCGGCAAGCTGCTCAATCAGCTGCTTTGCGGCGCGCTGGGTATACCCGCCGCTTTGCTGCGCAAACAGCTCCGCCTTCTGCATGAGCGTATCCGCATCCGTATCCAGTGCCGCATGCACTGCAAGCTGCTGCACAAATTTCAGATACGCCTCCCGGTCAGGCTTCTCAAAGCAGACGCGCAGTCCGAACCGTGCAGACAGCGGATCCGGCGTGCAGCCGTCCGGGGATGTGCCGAGATCACGGCGGTTGCCGGTCGCATAAATCACCGCATTCTTCGGCATCGCGGAAACCGTGCCCTCCAGCGTCGCTTTCAGCACAGAGAAGCTGTCGTCCTCGCCGGAAAAGGTCAGATCGTCCGTAAACAGAATAAATTTCAGCGGGTTGTCATAAATCAGCTCCATGATCTCCGGGAGCATGGGCAGCTGCGGTTTGCTGATCTGAATCAGCCGAAGCCCCTGTCCGAAGAACGAATTGACCAGCGCCTTGACCGTCAGGGATTTTCCGGTTCCCGGGTCGCCGTAAAGCAGAACATTCTGCGCGGGCTTGCCGCGAAGCAGCGCCTGCGTGTTGTCAATGACGGCCTGCCGCTCCTGCGCGTAACCGAACAGATCCTCCAGCGTGACCGGATCCGGATGCAGCACCGGCACCGGGCGCTCGTCGCGGATCACGTACATCGGATACTGCGCAAACTGGCCGTAGCCGTACTGCCCGATTTCGCGCAGCCTTGCATGATACTCCGCGCCGAAATCAAGATCCGAGGTCTTCCACTCCGGCAGCACGCCGTAGTAGGAAACCTCCTTTTGCAGCTCATGCGGACGGATTCTTGCAAGGCGCTGCAAAATGGCAAGCTCATTCTGCACGCAGGCTTCCAGCATCTCATCGACCTGCTCGCCGCGCGCAACGGCTCTGACATAGAAATTATCGTCCTCGCAGATCAGCCGGAAGATATACTCCGTCAGGTTCGTGCTTCTGGCATAGAGCCGCGAGATGAATTCGGTATACTGCCGGAGCTGGATCATCGGATCCATGGCCTCGGTATCAAGCAGCGCACGCAGCGGCAGGATGACCTCATGCGTCAGCAGCTTGCGGAATACGACCAGCGAATTCAGTGATAGGTCGATTTCCTGTAATTTTTTGTTTCTTCCCATATTGCTTCTCCGTTCCGGCAGATTTGTGCATTACTGCCGGGATGCTGTGCCGATCGCCTCAGACGGGATCGGGCTGGACGGCGGTTTTCAGGCAGTTTTCGCCGCGCTCGACCGCAACGATGCCCGTGCGGCACATTTCCATGATGCCGAAGCTCTTCATCAGGTCAATGAACGCGTCGATTTTGGATGTTTCTCCGGTCAGCTCGCAGATCAGCGCAGTTGCGGAGTAATCCACGATCTTGGAGCGGAAAATCTCCACGACAGTCATGATATCCTGCCGGTTTTCCGCTGTATTTCGCACCTTGAGCAGCAGCAGCTCGCGCACAACGGTTTCGTGCTGATCCATGACCTCGACCTCTTTGACGTCATGGAGCTTTTCCAGCTGCGTGACAATGCGCTCCTTGATATCCTCGTCGCCGTGGAACGCGACCGTAATGCGGGAATAGCCGGCGGTTTCGGTTTCGCCGACGGTCAGACTGTCGATATTGAAGCCGCGGCGCGTAAACATGCCGGACACGCGGGACAGGACGCCGGAGATATTGGCGACCAGAACGCCGATGACATATTGCTTGCTCATGCTGAACACCTCACTTGATCGCTGTGATAATCTCGTCGATGGAGCCGCCTGGCGGGAGCATCGGGAGCACCAGCTCATTGCAGTCCGTCACGCAGTCGATGACAAACGGGCCGTCCTGCTTTCCGGCCTCCGCGAGTGCGGCTGCCAGCTCTGCGGGTGACGCGGCTCTTGCGGCTTTGGCGCCGAAGCCCTCCGCAACCTTTACAAAATCGGTCTGCCGGTTGAGTGTCGTACCGGCATATCTGCGGTCAAAGAACAGCGTCTGCCACTGCCGCACCATGCCGAGCACGCCGTTATTCATAATAATGACCGTGATATTTGCATGTTCGCTGACGGCGGCTGCCAGCTCGGTCAGGTTCATGCCGAAGCTGCCGTCCCCGGTAAAGAGCACCGTGCGCCTGCCAGTCGCAATGAATGCGCCGACCGCCGCCCCGAGCCCGTAGCCCATGGTGCCGAGTCCGCCGCTGGTCAGGAAGGTGCGCGGCGTGTGCAGCGGATAGCGCTGCGCCGTCCACATCTGATGCTGTCCGACGTCGGTCACAATGACTGCATCCTGCGGCACAGCGGCGCTGACCGCATCAATAATCTCAAAATGCGTCAGCCGCGGTGTGTCTGCGGTGCTGCCGAGCTTCTGCATCAGCACATCATGCGATTCCTGTGTCCGGCGGGTTTCCTCTTCGCGCAGTGCTTCGATCCGCTTTCGCCATGCCGGATGCCGCTTCTGCTTTGTGATTGCAGTCAGACGGCTGACCGCATCGCGCAGCTCGCCGCGGATGGTCAGCTTGGCGTGAATATTTTTATTGAGTTCCGCGCCGTCAATATCAATGTGAATGATGCTGAAATGCCTGGAGAAGCGTTCCTTTTTTCCGGTTGCGCGGTCGCTGAAGCGTGCGCCGAGCGCAATCACGAGGTCGGCCTCGTCCTCTGCGGCAGACGCCGCATAATGCCCGTGCATTCCCTGCATGCCGAGGAAGCGCGGGTGGTCTGACGGCACCGCGGACAGTCCCATCAGCGAGCAGCCGAGCGGTGCGTCAATCTTCTCGGCGAGCGCCAGCACCTCCGCGGACGCATTGCCGGAAATCACACCGCCGCCGAAATAAATATAGGGACGCTCCGCAGCCGCGATCATCTCCGCAGCCTTTTGCAGCCGGTGGTCAGAGGCCTGCCGGACAGGCTCCGGTGCGGCGGGCGCGGATTCCGGTTCAAATTCGCAGCATGCAGTCTGCACATCCTTCGGAATATCGACCAGCACGGGGCCGGGTCTGCCGGATTTGGCAATGCGGAACGCCTCGCGGAGCGTATCCGCAAGCTCGTTCACATCCTTGACGATGAAATTATGCTTGGTGACCGGCATGCTGACGCCGACAATATCGACCTCCTGAAAGCTGTCCCGCCCGATCAGGCTGCACGGGACATTGCCGGTGATTGCGACCAGCGGCACAGAATCCAGGCAGGCGGTCGCAAGCCCGGTAATCAGATTCGTCGCGCCGGGGCCGGAGGTTGCAATGACGGTGCCGACCTTTCCGGTCGCTCTCGCGTAGCCGTCGGCAGCATGTGCCGCGCCCTGCTCATGTGCGGTCAGGACAAAACGGATTTTTTCGCGCTTTTCATACAGCGCATCAAACAGGTCGATGACCTGTCCGCCGGGATAGCCGAACAGTGTATCACAGCCCTGTTCGATCAGGGTTTCCGCCACAATACCGGCGCCGGAAATCAGCATACCGTTCATCTCCTCTCCTCTGATAATAAAAAAGCCTCTTTCATGCGCAGATCGGCAGGAAAGAGACGAAGAACACTGATGTACTCCGCGGTACCACTCTTTTTGGCGCAGATGCGCCCGCTTTGTGTGCGTCCAAAACGCACTTCTCTGTGACGGGAGATCCCGTTCAGACCTACTGTGCCGCAGCGGTTCAGCCTGACTGCTCCGGGAGGACTTATGACCGGCGGCGAATGCTGCCTTTCAGCGCACGGCAGCTCTCTGCAAAACGCACATCCGGCTTTTGTTCCCTTCATCGCATTTCTGCTTTCATTATAATATCTTTTTCCGGTTTTGTCAAGTGCCGCGCGGCGGCAGATTCCGTGCGGGATTTCTATGCCCCGCAAACGAACAGCACACGGACAGGATCAGACTTCCGTGTGCTGTTTATTTGTTTCATTCGTTTTCCGAAACCGTAATCTGTGCGATGCCGCTGATCCATGCGGACGGATCGGCGGAATCCGGATTGTAAAACGGCCCTTCCGTCAGCGTATTGATTCTGACCGTCAGGCCGGGATCCAGCGTCAGATTTCCGTCTGCATCGTACCAGTGAAAGCCCGCAGTGCTGCCGTCGATCGTGTCCATGTACTGCGAATCCTTTTTGGAGGGATAAAAATATCCGTCATCGTTCACGAGCCGCAGCACCCGCTGCTTCTGATGGCTTTTATCGTAGTGACGTGCCAGATTGCTGTATGTCAGCTCCGGGCCGAAATTGCCCTCTGAAACATCCGCCTGCACATGCAGGATGCGGATGCCGCTCTCGCTGTATTTCGACTGATTGCCGCTCGGCGTAATGTATTCAATCAGGAAATATTCACTGAGCAGGCCTGCCTCCGGATCCTTCGGAATCAGAATACAGGACGGCGCATCCGGCGCAGAACTGAGGCAGAATGTCTGCGTGCCGCCGGTATATACCTGAACCTCGTCTTCAGCCAGCCACCCGAGCAGCAGCTTGGAGCAGGCGGACAGATCGCCTTCGCCTTCATCCATCAGTTCTTTTCCGGCTTCCCCGTACAGGCCGTCCCTGTCGCCGGTGGTTTCCGTGGCGCTCTGATAATAATCCGGAAGCCCCATTGCATGACCGAGCTCATGCGCCGTTTTGCTGACAAATTCGCTGCCGTACAGCCCTTCGTAGGGAATTACGCAGTACCGGCCGGCGCGCACGCCGTCATACGTGCTTTCACTGTATGCCTCGATGGAAAACGGCCACCAGTCCGGCTTTCTGTCGCGGTCGGAATCCTTTTTCAATGCCTCTTCCGGCAGCACAAGAATGATCGAATCCAGGATGCCGTTTTTGTCTGCGTCATATGTCCGGTAATCAAGCAGTGGATCGCATGCCGTCAGGATTTCCTCAACAAGCGATTTCGCATTGTCTGCCGCATACCAGTCAATCGGGTGATCTGCTTCATAGGGAAACACCTCACCGGTCAGCTGCAATCTGCCGTAGGAGGCGCGGCTGAAATATCCGGCAATGCTTTCCAGCGGATAGTCCCCGTACTCCATATCCGTTGCGGAAAAGCAACGCCTTGTCAGCAGCTTTGCCATATCAAGGTACAGCGGAAACGTGCAGTCCGGAAAATCCACGGCAAACACCGGAACCCGGATTGTTCCGACAGACGGCATGGACGGATTCAGCGCCTGCACCGGCGGATCGGGCAGTTCTTTTTCCGGGAGCTGATTTTTTGCGAGCAGCGCACGCTTCATCAGTGTCAGGTCAGCCGCACTGTATATTTTGTCCGCATTCATATCCCCCGCCTGCGGATCCTCTGTGGTGCCCTCATACAGCAAATATCCGGCAAGCGCTTCCACATCCCCGGCATCAAAAAACGTATCTGTGTTCAGATCATGCGGGACACCCGCGCCCTCCAGCGGATCGAACGATTCCTGTGAGATCAGATCGGGGGTCATATCCGGAACGATTCCGAGATCGTGATAAAACCGCAGAGCAAGCGCCCAGTGTTCCCGGAAGCTCAGCCTTTCGTCCGGCACAACGTAAAACCGGGTACCGGAGGTTCGCTGCACGGTATGGATTGTGCAGGCCAGCGCATTCTCATCCAGATAGGATTGCAGGAATTCTTCGGTCAGCGTCCCCTGAAACGACGGGCTGTAAAACTGGGAATCGGAATAGCAGGTCAGATACGATACCGAGAGATTGTGATGTTCATAGACGGGCACACAGTAATAAAAGCCGCCGGTCAGATCCGCGTCCGTCAGCTCGTTCCGGATCGCAGCCCGCGTTTCCGCATCGTGTATTCTCAGCGTAAAGCATGTCTGGCTGCGGCTGTAATGCCTTCCGGTCTGATCCGGATCATATTTTTGCAGAATCGCCTCCGCAGCGTCGGCATCCTTCTGTGATTTCGCAAAAAACACGGCAGATTTGCTTCGCGGGATATTTGCGTACAGGTTCACGCTTACGCTGTATTCGGAATAAAAACCGGAATTGTACCAAGACGCTTCTGAGGATAACGGATAATCGGTCGAAAAAAAGTAACCGTCCTGCAGCTCCGCGCTGTGCAGAATCTCCCGGAGATACGCTGTCAGCATCCCTTCGTCGTCCAGAGCAGACTGCCGCCACAGCGCATAGTTTTCCTTCAGCATGACGGACGGGACTGCCTCCGCCGGGAATGCGCCGCAGAAGGCGCCTGCAACACAGACGGCCGCCGCCAGACTGAACAGCTTTCGTTTCATGCGGATCACTTCCTTTCATATTCGGCAGTGCTTTTTCTTTTATTTTACATATTTTTCATGCGGTTGTCAATATGTTTTTCTCACGGCCGGACGGCAGACCGCTTTTACTCCGCGCAAAAAAAATCAGATTTCTTTTCACCGCTCTCATTGCACTTTTCAGAGTAATATGATATAAGCGGGCAGAACCCGCCGCCGTTTTTACTCCCATTTTACAGTGCGGCCGCTTTTTTGTGCTTCTCCCATTGAAATTTACGGCTTTATATGTTATAATAAAGACATCTATATCCACAATACAAAGCAAGGACAGTGAATTATGAGAATCCGATTCAAAAAATGGGCAAGGCCGGAGCTGGCAGCCTCGCCGTTCTGCATGGACGACGCCTTCTCGCTTGCCGGAAAATGGCGCGCGCAGTTTGCAAAGCCGGAGCAGCCTTTTTACGTCGAGCTCGGCTGCGGAAAGGGCGGCTGGGTATCACAGGCAGCGGTGCTGCATCCCGAATGCAATTATCTCGCGCTGGACATCAAAAGCGAGATGCTCGGCGTGGCCAAGCGCAAGACCGAGCAGGCCTTTGCTGAGGCAGGCCGGGAGCCGGACAACATCCGCCTGTCCATTCTCAATATCGAGCGCTTTTCCGAGGTGCTCACCCCCGCCGACGCCGTGGACCGCATCTACATCAATTTCTGCAATCCGTGGCCGAAGGAAGGACACAAAAAACGCCGCCTGACGCATCCGCGGCAGCTAAGACAGTATGCCGCCGTGCTCCGCGGTGAGCTGCACTTCAAGACCGACGACCGCGATCTCTTTGAGGAGTCGCTGGAATACTTCACCGAATCCGGCTGGGAGATTCTGCACAAGACCTTCGATCTCCATGCGGACGAGCCCGCGGACAACATCCGCACGGAGCATGAAAACATGTTCACGGATATGGGCAAGAAAATCAACTTCCTGATTGCAAAGCCTCCGGCGGATGCCTTCGGGAAGCCCGTGCCGAATCTTCATGCGCCGGAAACCGTCAAGCTGCTCCGTTCCCTGGAAAAGCAGCACGGCATCGGCATCCTCACCGATGAGGAATTTGAACGTCAGAAGCAGAGAATCCTGAACAATGCACAGGAGGCAGAGCATGACGAAGGAATGGAACTGGAAGAAAGCTGACGGCAGCGCATTTTTCCATGCGGGCGTCTTGCAGCAGGATGCCGTCGGCGCAGAAAAGGCAAGCGATGCAATCCCGTTGCAGGAGGGCGCAAGACTGCTCTTTGCAAAGGGCGTGGACCGCATCTGGCTGATTTCGGTTTTAGGCGGGATTCTTGCACTGCTGACGCACCGGAAACGGCATAAGCGCAGAAAGCTGAAACGCAATCTTGCAAGGATCCGGCGGATGTTCTGACGGCGGATGCCGGTAAAAATGAGGTAACTATGATTCTGTCTGACAAAACAATCACGGAAATGCTGAAAAGCAGAGAACTGGTCATTGAGCCGCTGAACGCAGACCAGATCCAGCCCGCAAGTGTGGATATCCGGCTCGGAAATACGTTCAGCATCGTGGACGATACGCCGTCCGGCATCATCACGCTGAACAGTCAGATCACATACAAGACAATCACCGCTGACAAATATCTGATTCTGCCGGGACAGTTTGTGCTTGCGACCACAATGGAATATTTCGAGCTGCCGGATGACCTGACAGCCTTTGTCGAGGGCAGAAGCTCACTCGGCCGCATGGGACTGTTCATTCAGAACGCCGGCTGGGTCGATCCGGGTTTTCACGGAGAGATCACGCTGGAACTGTTCAATGCGAACCGCTGTGCGATCGAGTTGCAGTCCGGCAGAAGAGTCGGGCAGCTTGTTTTCGCAAAAATGGATGCTCCCGCCCTGAACCCGTATCGCGGAAAATATCAGGGGCAGAAGGGTGCGACCGGTTCCAGAGTGTTTCTGGACAATGATATTACCTGATCAAAATATAGAATTCTGAGATAAAGGAGGCTGGTTTCCTTGGAAACCGTATGCATACGCAATGTCCGCGCAGTTGACAGCCTGCGGGACGCAGTCTGCGATATTCTGATCCGGGACGGCAGGATCGCCGAAATCGGAGAGAATATCGCAGCAGAGATCGACCGCGAAATTGACGGCACCGGACTGATTGCAATGCCCGGCCTGTTTGATATGCATGTGCATTTCCGCGATCCCGGACAGACGCAGAAAGAGGACGTTTATACCGGCAGTGCGGCGGCACTGGCAGGCGGCGTGACCGGCGTGCTCTGTATGCCGAACACGGTTCCGCCGATGGATAACCCGGAGCAGGTGCGCGATGTTCTGCGCCGCGCAAATGATACCGGCGTGGACGTGCATCAGGCGGGAACGCTGACCGTCGGGCTGAAAGGCGAACGCCTTGCCGATTACGAAGCACTGAAAGCTGCGGGCGTCACAGCGCTGTCCGATGACGGCAGACCTGTCCCGACCGCGGAGCTCATGGAAGCCGCACTCGCTAAGGCGAAGGAGGCCGGACTGCCGGTTGTTTCGCACTGTGAGGATCTGGCGATTATCAACGGCGGCATTATCAACAAGGGCGCTGTTTCCGAGGCGCTGGGCGTCAAAGGCATGGACCGCCGCTCCGAGGATTCCGTCACGGAGCGCGATTTGCAGCTTGCCCTGAAAACCGGCGCGCAGCTGCATATCTGCCATGTTTCCACAACCGGCAGCACGGAAGCCGTGCGAAAGGCCAAGGCCGCGGGTGGCAATGTTTCCTGTGAAACCGCCCCGCATTACTTCATGCTGACCGACGAGCTGCTCCTCAGCCGCGATGCCGATTACCGCATGAACCCGCCGCTCCGCACACCGGAGGACGTTGCCGCAATCAAGGCGGGCATTCTGGACGGCACGATTGACTGCATCATCACCGACCACGCGCCGCATACCGCGGAGGATAAGGCTGACTTTGAAAAAGCGCCGAACGGCGTTGTCGGGCTGGAAACCTCCCTCGCCGCGACGCTGACGACGTTTTATCACACCGGGCTGCTCACATTGCAGGACATTGTCCGGCTGATGTGCGACAATCCGCGCAGACTGCTGCATCTGCCCGCAAGGACGCTGTCCGCAGGCGCAGCCGCAGACCTCATTCTTGTCGATCCGGAACGCAGATGGACGGTTGATCCGGAGAAGCTGCATTCCAGATCGCACAATACCGTATTCAAGGGCATGACGCTGACCGGAAAGGTTCTGATGACGATGACCGGCGGCATTGTGCGCTACGAAGCAGATACCTGATACCGAAAGGAGATGCCGCATATGCCGGTCAGAAAAACACCGTTATTCCCGCTGTTCCCGCCGCCGCCGAAGCCGCGCCGCAAGCGCAGACAGACCCCGACGGAAAAGCTCAAGCGGAAGTTTGCGAAGGTCACGGGCATCCCGACGACCGCTTCCGGCCGGAAGAAGAAGGCCGAGCGTATGATCTGTGATTTCCTGATTGACAAGCTCGATCACTTTGACAAGAAATAACCCGCAGAACAAGCCGCACAGCAGCCGGATGCGCCCTGAAAGCAGGGACGCAGCACTCTGTGCGCCTTCTGAACGAAACTGATACCTGATAAAGGAGCGATGACTCATGAAAGAACTGTTACAGCTTTTGAAGCAGAATGCAAGACTCTCGAATGCAGAGCTGGCCGCGATGCTCGGCAGAACCGAGGACGCGGTCGCAAAGCAGATTGCGGAGCTGGAGGAATCCGGCGTCATCCGCGGATACAGCGTGATTGTGGACGAGGAACTGGCCGATAAGGACGAGGTTTCGGCGTATATCGAGCTGAAGGTCACTCCGCAGCCGGACTGCGGCTTTGACGAGCTCGCACGGATTATCTCCGGCTTTGATTCGGTCGAATCCGTCACGCTGATGTCCGGCGGCTATGACCTCGGCATCACGATCACCGGCACCGGCCTGCGGGATATCGCGGGCTTTGTGGCGCAGCGCCTTGCGACACTGAGCGGCGTGCTCTCGACCAGAACGCATTTTGTGCTGAAACGCTATAAAGAAAAGGGCATCCTCATTCAGGATGAGGACAGCGATGAAAGAGGTGTATATCTGTGAATTACGAACAGCTGATGTCACAGCGGGCACAGGCGATTGCCCCCTCTCCGATCCGCCGCTTCTTTGATCTGGCGGAGAGCATGGAGGGCGTGATCTCGCTGGGCGTCGGAGAACCGGATTTCCGGACGCCGTGGACAATCCGCGCTGCGGCCATTGCGACGCTGGAGCGGCAGGCGATTTTTTACGGCGCAAATTCCGGCCTGCTGGAGCTTCGTAAGGAGATTTCGCATTTCATGGAGCGCAAATATAAGCTCAGCTACTGTCCCGAAAACGAGCTGCTCGTCACAATCGGCGGCTCCGAGGCGGTTGATCTGACGTTCCGCACGCTGATCAATCCCGGCGACGAGGTGCTGATTACGGAGCCCTGCTTTGTCTGCTATGCGCCGCTGGTTTCCATGGCGGACGGCGTGCCGGTTTCTCTGCCGACAAAGGAGGAAAACGAGTTCCGCCTGACCGCAGAGGAACTGAAAGCGAAAATCACCCCGAAAACCAAGCTGCTGATGCTCTCCTATCCGAACAACCCGACCGGCGGCATCATGCGGCGCGAGGACTACGAGGCCATTGCTGAGGTGCTGCGCGGCACGGATATTTTTGTGCTGTCCGATGAGATTTACTCTGAGATGACCTACGGTTCCAAGCATGTTTCCATCGCGGAGCTGGACGGCATGCGTGAGCGCACGGTCGTTGTCAACGGCTTTTCCAAGACCTTTGCCATGACCGGCTGGCGGCTCGGCTGGATGGCAGCACCTGCGGAGATTATCGCTCAGGCGAGAAAAATTCACCAGTACGGCATCATGTGCGCGCCGATGGTCAGTCAGCGCGCGGCGATTGAGGCATTGAGGCACTGTGACGCAGACTGCACACGCATGATCGAGGAATACGATCACCGCCGCCGCTTTCTGCTGGAGCGCTTTGCACAGATGGGGCTGCCGTGCTTCCCGGCACAGGGCGCGTTCTATCTGTTCCCGAGCATCGAATCCAGCGGCATGAGCAGCGAGGAATTCTGCGAGCAGCTCCTTCAGGAGGAAAAGGTCGCGGTTGTGCCCGGCTCCGCATTCGGCGAGTGCGGCAAAAACAATATCCGCATTTCCTATGCGTATTCGCTCAAGCATCTTGCAGAGGCGGCCAACCGCATGGAGCGTTTTCTGGAACGGCACCGCAAGGGTTGAAATAAGGTATTGCTGTGTGATGACTGATAATGGGAGCGCTGCCCCGTGATCAATCTGTCGGAGATACCGCTTTACAGATAAACGAAGGCGCTGACGATTGCCGTCAGCGCCTTTCATACTATATATTATTCAACTTCCATCTGGCAGACCTTCATCGCTGCGAGCGCATTCTCATGGCTCTGCGGGGTGACGCCCGCGCAGCAGTCTGCAATAATCTTCACGGGAACCTCCGGGAAAGCCGCTTTGACAATCATCGCATTGCTGATGACGCAGATGTCTGTGCAGACGCCGATGAACTGGAACTCCTCAATCTTTCTGCGCCTGCCGATGATCTTCGGCAGATCAACCGCACCGAAGGTGCCCTTTTCCACCCAGATCACGTTCTCGCCGAGCGCCTTCTTGACGGCGGCATCCGGCTTCCAGCCTGCGGTTCCGCGGATGCAGTGCGGCACGGGGAGCTTTCTGCCCTCCTGCGTATTCATATAGTCCTCCGTGTGGGTATCCAGCGTGGCAATCAGCAGCCCGTCCGGATTCTCCTTGCGGAATGCCTTGATTTTCTGCACAACAGGCTTGACGACGGCAGCCGTTTCCGGATTGCCGAGCACGCCGGTCAGAAAATCCTTCTGCATGTCAATGACGATCAGCGCTTTCATAAGAATACTCCTTTCTGCATCAGAAAACTCTGCGGATCAGCCTGCCTGCGCCGTGCCGGAGCACTGCGCGTGAACCGCGGCGGATGATGGCATCCGCTGCTTTCTCCGCGATGCGGCCTGCGGCTTCCTCTGCGACGCGCCGCACGATCTGTGTGCCGACCTTGCGGACAATGCGCTTTGCGATTCTGTGTTTCATACTTTTCCGTCCTTTCTCCGGTATAGCTTTGCGGTGCGGTGTGCAGCCGCTTCATTATAAAGCTCGGTTTCCGCGAGCCGGGGCATCATTTTTTTGCGGAAATTCTGCGGCGAGGTGTGTGTGCCGGTGATGATCTCATAGGGCTGCTGCAAATCGGAAACCGTAAACAGCTCCGGCATCAGGTCGAAGATCAGGTCATGTGCGGCAACCTCCTCCCGCAGTCTGCGGAACCCGTCCGCAATGATCTGCGCGTGATCGAAGGCAATCCGGTTTGTGACCGGTCTGCCGTTTTCGCATTGCAGCAGCACGGTGCCGTCCGGATCGGTGACCGTCAGGGTGCTGATGCCGTCTGCCTCCGTGCAGCTGACCTCCGCCCAGACCGCGTCTGCTGCATCAGAATGCGCGGCCGTCTGCGGCGTGACTGTTCTGGTCAGCGCGAGGAACGCGCAGGAGAGGATCCAGCCCCGCGGATCGCGGCCGGGCGCGCTGTACACGCCGAGCTGCATCAGCTTTGGCTCCGTGACGCCGGTTTCCTCGGTCAGTTCCCGCATGGCGGCCTGCTCGACGGTTTCCCCCGGCCGGAGAAATCCGCCCGGCAGACAGCGCTGCCCGCGGAACGGCTCCTCGCCGCGCCGCACGAGCAGCAGCTTCAGCTTTCGCTGCCGCAGCCCGCTGCGGGGCTCGGTCTGTCCGGCATCCAGTCCGAATACCGCTGCATCCGCCGCAACGGACGGGCGTTCAAATTGTTCGATGCTGTACATAAGCCTCCTCTTTGTTAGGAACCTTTGGTTTTTAACTCTTTGTTACTAAGATTATAGCACAACCGCGCCGCTTTGTCAATAGATTTCAGAAAAATTTTCGGGGATCTTCATTTTTTTCAGCTTCGCCTGCTTATTTCTGCCGCCGCATAAAAATATGCGGGAATCTCAGAGAGCCGGATTTCACGTATCTGCGTTCATATCAGTCATCGTAGCAGAAAAAAACACACTCTGCAAAAAATTTTTTCAGTTTTTTTGTGACCGACTGCCCTGTCTTTCTGTCGTAAAGAGTGAAGGGCAAAATAACACCGGCACAACCGCACGGGTTATCAAAGCCGGTACGATCGTATTTGAACGGGTGCAGCGCTCTCTGCAGGAGCGGGCACATCCAAAACTGAAAATTTTGATTGTAAGCCCGAAACGGGCGAAGGAGTATATCATGAAAAAGATGTTTGTTATCGCTATGACCGCAGCTGCTATGATTTCCGCAGCATCCGCTATGACCGCTTCCGCATGCCAGGGCTGCGGAAACGGCAAAGAATATGATCCCAATGCAAATGCCAATGTCCGCGTGACCGTCCGCCTGACGAAAGAGCAGATCACCGGTGATGCACACTGGGATCAGACCGTGAACGTGCGCGACATCAATAAGGACGGCTACCTGACGTATTCCGACGCTGTGATCAGCGCGTTTTATGCATACAATCCGACCTCCGCAGAGCTTCCGCTGGGCACCGACTGCGTCTGGGGTCAGACCGGCAGATATCAGATCGAAGTGACCGACGGCAGCGGCAAGCAGGTGTACGGCAACAGCGTGGACGGGGATCCGTTCTGCGAGCTGACTGACGGCATGTGGGTGCATGTTGATCCGTATATTACGGATCACACGGTCTATGTGCTGGACTGGAACGGACTGACCGAGGACGATGTGCCGCTGTGCCCCGGAAATACACTGGTCGATCTGCGTACGGTCAAGTATCCGGCTGGCGATTTCAGACCTGTTCCGGCACCGTTCACCGAGATCGTGATCGACGGGCAGCCGACCGGCATGATGACCGATGCAGAGGGCAAGGCGACGATCACACTGTATCAGACACCCGGCAGCCATAAGATGACTGCAAAATTCCCGGTGCAGGATGAGAAATCTGTTCTCGGTACCTATTACTACTGGATCGAGGATCCGGAGTGGAAAGAGAACGAAAAGGCAATGAAGCAGAATAATACCGCATCCTATGCAGGCGCGCTGAAGACCAAGGCTGACGATACCGTCGCAGCAGAAACAACTGCTCCGGCCGCAGTGACAACCGCACAGAGCACTACAACATCCGCGCTGAGTACCACAACCGCAGCAGCCGTCACAACGGCACAGGCTGTTTCCACAGCTGCTCCGGCTGAAACCACCGCAGCCCTGACCGCAGCAGCAGAAACCTCTGCACCGGCAGTTTCCACTGCGGCAGCAACGACCGCTCCTGCCAAGCAGACCTCTGCAACCGGCACCACCAAGGCAGGCGCCCTCAAGACCGGCGACAGCGCACCGATTGCCGCACTGGTGATTGCAGGCCTTGCAGCAGCAGGCACCGCCGTCGTCTTCGGCCGCAAGAGAAAAGAGCAGTAAGCTGAACAGAAGAATCATATAAAAACGGGCGCTCCTTTTTGCGGGAGTGCCCGTTCTGCTTGTTAAAAAAGGTATCGCTGCGCGATGATCTGTAATGAGGGCGCTGCCCTCAAACGCTCGCCGGGGACGTATCCCCAGACCCCATCATGGCGAAAATGATGTATTTATCGCCATGGGATTCCAAAGGGATAGTATCCCTTTGGCGGGTTTGGGCAGAGCCCATTATCAATCATCGCGCAGCGATACCTTGTTCCGTCAGCTCAGCCGCCGTAGGCCAGCATCTGATCAATGCTGCGGCGCGCCTGCGCGATCAGATCCGCGTCCATTTCAATTTCCGCGCCGCCTCTGCCGCAGACACAGTCATAGACATCCGCAAGCGTGGTCAGGCGCATGTTGTGGCAGACGCAGTCCTTGGAGAGCGGATAAAACCGCTTGTCCGGACATGCAAACTGCAAATGCTGCACGATGCTGGTTTCTGTGCCGATGATAAACTCCTTTGCATCGCTCTTTTCGGCATAGCTCATGATGCCGGTCGTGCTGCCGGCGTAGTCCGCCAGCGCCGTGACCTCCGGACGGCACTCCGGATGCACAAGCAGCAGCGCCTCCGGATGCGCAGCCTTTGCGGCCTCCGCCTCTTTGGCCGTGATGCGTGCGTGTGTCGGACATCCGCCCTGCATCAGCGTGATCTCCTTTTCCGGAACCTGCTGCTTTACCCAGCTTCCGAGATTGCAGTCCGGGATGAACAGCAGCTTTTTGTCCGGCAGTGCTTTCACAATTTTCACCGCCGAGGACGACGTCACGCAGATATCGCAGACCGTTTTCAGCTCTGCGGTTGTGTTGATATATGCAACGACCTTATGATCCGGATGCTGCTGCCGGAATGCCAGAATCATATCGCGGTCCATCTGCTCTGCCATGGGGCAGCCTGCATCCGCGGAGGAAAGCAGGACACGCTTTTCCGGCGAGAGCATTTTGACGGTTTCCGCCATGAAGCGCACACCGCACATGATCACGGTTTCCGCATCGGATTTAGCCGCCTGCTGCGTCAGACCGAACGAGTCCCCGATATGATCCGCAACCTCCCAGATATCGTGCGTCTGATACGCATGAACAAGGATGCAGATGTTCTTTTCCTTTTTCAGCCGGAGAATTTCCTGCTGCATTTCATAAGTCGTCATAGCAATACCCCCTTACGGAATGATACCATTATATCATATTCTTTCGTAAATTTCAATGGGAGAAGTGCTTTTTCGTTCTGAATCTGCAAACATGGGGGCTGAAGAGGGTGCTTGATTGCGGGTATGCGGAATAAGAAACGGATCGCCGTCTGATAAGAACGGTGATCCGTGTTTGCATGCAATATTCAGGATATAAGTTATTTCAGGTGATGGTTCTCTTTGAACAGGCGAAGATAACCCCTTGCTTCGTTCTGAAACGCTGCGTCTTTATCTTTCATTGCTTTCTCAACATATTCGCACAGAATATCATAAAACTCCTGATAAGAGAGAAATGCGGTTGGCGGTTCACCCGTATCGAAGCATATGTCGAAAACCACGCCATCGAACTTTCTTCCGCCTAAATATTCAATATCTGATTCATCCATTGTTTCTGCCTTAAAAAACGTTGCAATTACAAACCAGCCATCTCCTGCTACCCCTCTATCCTGGGAAAAACCTTTAAGGAGATCCATAAATATAGAAGGTGATCTGAGGTTTGCCAGTCTGCATACCTGTTCCATAAACTCATTTATAAGTTCATAATCCTTTTCATTCAAAGCCATGATTCTCACCTTGCTTATGATTCAGATTGCTGTTTTACATTATTATACCCAACCGCCCCGAAAAAGTCAATCTGTAAGCCTTTTGATAAAGCGGCTTTCCTATATATACTGATAAATGCAATGATTCCGGAACCGAAAACCATGACGGAAAGTAATTGAAATTATACAGTATCTTAAATAAATACTAATAAAATACCAACCGTATATTTATTTGGACGGTGTACACCATGTTTTACTTATGCCCCCTATCAATAAAAACCTATTTGCTTTTTCCACAGAAATATGCTATGATTGAGATAAAGGATACAACACTCCGTTGAACTGTCTGAATATCTGAGCATCCTGCCGGAAACGGCAGCCCGGAAGCCACCGGCACCCCTTCAATAACCGGCGGCACCCGAAGATGCAGCATCAGGGTGATACGAGGGCTGCGGACGGTCTGTTGTTCGCATCTGTATGCGCGGGATGCACACAGTCATTTCTGCGGCAGATTTGTATGCCGCGTCCGCGGAGAGGCAGCACCTGAACTGCCTGTTCACCGGACTCTGATCCATGTTCCCCCTAAGTGGCAGCGTCGGGACGAGATAACCTCCCGGCTCGGCGCTCCACTCTCTTTTTTCATCATTTATTAAGGATGAGGCTTGATAAAAAATCTGACCCGGCGGATGCCGGCCGGCAGGAAGAAAGAAAAACCCGCCGGATGAAAAACCAAAACGTAGGTATTGAAATCCATTTATTTCAAAAAGGGGTATTAGTATGCTGAAAATGAAGAAGGTACTTGCAAAGGTCACAAGCGTTTCCGTGCTCGCAATGGTTCTGACCGCGATGCCGATTCCGGCCTTTGCACAGACAATGCTGAACGCTACTTTTGAGGAAGATTACAACGGCTTCGGTCCGAGAGCGAATGAGTCCGTTGAGCGTGTCAGCACCAAGGCTTATGAAGGCCAGTACAGCCTGTACTGCTCCGGCAGAAAAGACGAGTGGAACGGCCCGGTTCTGTCGATGGGCAGAGGCGACTGGGTAGCGGGCGAAACATACAGCTTCTCCTGCGCAGTCTATCAGGAAACCGGTTCCGCTGTCGATATGAAGCTCTCGCTTCAGTATGACGATGCAAGCGGCACGACCGACTGGCTGCAAATCGCAACCGGCACTGTTCCGAGCGGCGAGTGGACGATCCTGTCCAATGACGCTTATACACTCCCGGCAGGCGGTTCCGCGATGCAGCTCTATGTTGAAACCGCTTCCGATCTCTGCGATTTCTATGTTGATTCAATCTTCTCCGGCTCCGAGGGCAGCACCCCGGGCCCTGTCACGCCGCCTGCACCGACCTACCGCATGGGCGACGTTGACCATGATGACAAGATCGACGCGACCGACCGCAGCAAAGTGATTGACTTCCTCCTTGCAAAGGATGACGGCTCCGGCTTGAATGCTGATACTGCGGATATTAACAAGGACGGCAAGGTGAATTCTGTGGACTTTTCGATGCTTCGGCAGTTCTTTATCTACCCGGATCTGACAAGCACCACGACCACCACGACGACCACAACAACAACCACGACCACCACAAAGCCGCAGACGCAGCAGCGTATTCCGGGTCAGTTCACGAATGTGGCTGATGTTTCCTGGATCAAGGCATCGAAGGTTGTTGCACTGAGCTTTGATGACGGCCCGTTCAACAACGGCAACCCGACACGTATTCAGAATGCTCTGACGAAGAACGGCTTCCACGCAACCTTCTTCTATTGGGGCCAGCACATCCAGGGCAATGAAAACGAAATCAGGGAAGCTGAAAAGCGCGGCTTTGAGGTTGCAAACCATACATGGTCGCATCCGGACAACTGGGGCAGCATGGACAGAAATTCCGTCCGCAGCCAGTACAACCAGTGCAAGCAGGCGCTCGATAAGATCGTCGGTGAAGACCGCGTCTATCTGCTCCGTAACCCGTATCTCGCACAAAGTGCCAACATCATCGGCGAACTGAGCGAAGTTCCGATGCCGAACTCCGGTATCGACTCCGAGGACTGGAACGGCAACTCCACGCAGGGCATCGTTTCCAAGATCCAGCAGGCTGCTCAGCAGGGCAGACTGGACGGTCAGGTCGTTCTGATGCACGAGAACTATGATTCCACCGCAACAGCAGTTGAGCAGCTCTGCCCGTGGCTTGAGCAGAACGGTTATGCGGTCGTTACCGTTTCCGAAATGTTCAAGTTCCACAACAAGCAGCTCAAGGGCGGCAAGGTCTACAACAGCTGCTGGGACTAATCTGATTTCAACAATCCCGTTTTTACTCTTTCATTCATTTCTTTCTGAACTCTTGTGAAGCTGTTGCTTCCGCAAAAAAGCACCTGTCGCCGCAGGTGCTTTTTTGTTATGCATTGCAGCAAATGCGCAAGAAACGCCCGATTATACAAAATCCTTCGGAGAACAGGCCGGATATTCTGCAAACGCGCCGTTGACTTTCCGGCTGTGTTTATGCTATAATATAAAGTATCGAAATATACATTTATCCGGTTTTCCGGAAACCTGATTTGTCTGATTTGAGGAAGGATGTTCCGAACATGGCCAAAGGTTCTGCATCAGTCTGTACCTGCGGTGCAGCTTACGACAGCAGCGGCGTCTGTACGCGCTGCGGAAAAAAGCGCCCGCGCTCCGGCAGCTACTGCACGCTGCATACAATTCTCTGTGTGCTCGGCGCACTGATTCTTTTTTTCTGCCTGAGCAATACCTTTGCACTGCGGAGCTGGCTGTCCTCGGATGCGCTGACGGAGAGCCTGCGGGCTGCACAAATCTCCGATGCAGCGGTACCGTTCACCGGAAAAAACGTCACAGAGCTCATCATGCAGCAGTACGTTGCGGATGAAAATGTGCTTGCGGAGAATGTCGCGGCAGCTGCGGATGGGATGCAGATTCCGGCGTTCCTTGCTGACAAGCTGGCAGGACATTTTTCGCTGCTGCGCGGCGAAACCGATACGCCGGTCACAATCAGCGCGGATGAAATCACTGCGGAGCTTGACCGCATCAGCGGAGCGCTGGCCGAATCCGGCGGCATCCTTGTCGATGACAGCGACCGCGCGATGATCAACAGCACGCTCGGCGGCGTGTTCGGCAAAATCAACAGCCTGAGCACGGCGTTCGGCAGCAACAAGGCCGGCAGAACGCTCCAGCGGTTCGGCGTCAGCATCTGGGCTTATCTTGCCTCACTGGTGCTGCTCGGATTTCTGTTCGTGCGCTGGTGCGGCGTCCGGACAAACAGCGGCAGGGATGTGGCCGGTGCAGTCAAGGGCTTCGGTCTGACGGCGCTGATTCCGTCCGCGGCCGGACTGCTGTTCGTGCTGATCGGCGGCATCCGCACCTGGTTTATCAAGGACGGCACCATCGGCCTGAACGGCGTCACAAAGGTGCTGCGCGCACCGTACTGGTATATCACAATCACCGGCCTGACCTTCGGCATCTTTATGCTGGAGCTCGCTGCATTTATCCGCGCGCGTGCAAAGCACAGAGCCGAGCGTGCGGAAAAGACTGCGGATCCTGTTCCGATGGCACCGCTGCCGGAGCTCCCCGCGGAGGCGTTTGAAATGCCGAAAACGGCGGCGGAAAACGATGCTGCCGGAAAGCAGTGCGTCAGCTGCGGAAAACAGCTTGCCGCGGCTGCCAGATTCTGCATTTACTGCGGCGCGGAGCAGACCGCTTCCGCCGCTGCACATAGCACTTCGGATTCGCCCGCAGATGCGGAGCAGTCCGGGGTTCCCGCCGACACGGTGCAGTAACCGCGCGGCAGAGCAAAAGAAAAGAGAGATTCCTGCATGGCACAGAAAAAGAGAAAAAAGCGCCGCCGTTCTGCGGCAGATGTTTTCCTTCCGGTTCTGCTGCTTGCGCTGGTCGGCACGGGTGCGGTCTATGCCGCAAAATCCCTGCTCGGCGGCCGCGAGGAGCCGGCACTGACCGCAGAGGACAGCACATCCCCTGCCGTGACGACAACCGTCACGGAGCTGACGACCACGACGACTGCCGCGGAAACAACGGCACCGTTTCCGAAGGCGGCGGCACATACGACCGAAACCGTCGCGCTCGGGGATACCGACAAGATCATCGCACGGAACGCCGTGCTGCTGAAAATTACGCCGGACGGCAACACCGTTCTGGCGGAGCGGGAGGCGGATCAGCAGATCTATCCCGCATCCATGACCAAGATCATGACGCTGGTGACATATCTGCGGCTCTGCGGCGACACCGCGGAGGACGATGTGCTCATCATGGACGCGGACGTCATTGCCGCGCAGCGGGCGCAGATGGCCTATACCGCCGGATTTGAGCCCGGCGAGGCCTGCCGCGTCACCGACCTGCTCTACGCAATGATGCTGCCCTCCGGCGCAGACGCCGCCGTCATGCTGGCAACCCATGCCGCAGGCAGCGAGGCAGCCTTTGCTGAGCAGATGAATGCGCTGGCAGCCGAAATGGGGCTGAAGCAGACACATTTCGTCAACTGCACCGGCCTGCACGAGGACGACCACCTCAGCAGCGTGAACGACATTGCACAGATTCTGCTCTATGCACTGGAGGATCCGCTTGCAAAGCAGATCATGTCCGCGTACCGGCACACGACAACGCCCTCTCCGCAGCATGAGGAGGGCATTGAGCTGGTTTCCACCACGCTGTCCAGACTGGTCGGCAATGAGCTGGAGTCGCTCAGCAAGCCGCTGCATATCATCGGCGGCAAAACAGGCTACACCAATCCCGCAGGACAGTGCCTTGCCACCTGGGCGGAAAATTCCGAGGGTGAGGAATTTGTCAGCGTGATCGCGGGGAGTACCGCGTTAAAGCCGCTCGATGCCATGGGCGATACGCTGACGCTGTATCAGCTGACCTGCGAGCCGCTTGACAAAATCGAACGCATTACACTGAACGAAGCGGATCTGCCGGATTATGTGCATAACTGAGCCGTATCCGGACAAAGGAGGACGCATATGAGGGCAGAGATCGAAACGGCCAAATCCGCCGGCTTCTGCTTCGGCGTGGACAGAGCGGTCAAGCTGGTCTATCAGGCGCTTGACGAGGGGAAACGCGTCGCCACGCTGGGCCCGATCGTCCACAATGAATCCGTTGTCGGGGATCTGAACGCCAAGGGCGCACGCATCGTCAGCGACCCGGCGGAGCTGGAGCCGGATGAAACACTCATCATCCGCGCACACGGCGTCCCGCAGGCGGTGTATCAGCAGCTGACGGAACAGGGCAATCCTGTCATTGACGCAACCTGTCCGTTCGTTGCAAGGATCCACAAGATCGTCATGGAGCAGACGGCACAGGGACGGCATGTGTTTATCGCCGGTGATCCCAAGCACCCGGAAGTGCAGGGAATTGTCGGACATTGCATGGGAAATTGTACAGTTTTTCGGGATGCCGGAGAGCTGAAATGTTTGATTGATAGAAGTTTGCCGGAAAGGCTTGCAATCGTGGCGCAAACCACGTATAATAAATTACTATGGGGGGAGTGTATAAAGCTCCTGCCTTCTGATCACCCCGATTTGCAGGTGTTTGACACCGTTTGCAGTGCGACCGCCGCAAGGCAGTCGGATGCGGATCTGCTCTCACGCTCTTCCGATCTGATGATTATTGCAGGCGGCAGGCACAGCTCCAATACCGTGAAGCTGTATGACGTGTGCAGCAGAAACTGCCCGTCCTGGCTGATCGAAACGGCGGAGGAGCTGAGAGCACATGCGGACGAAATCCGGCAGAAGGCTGCGGAGATCGCAGCGGCAGCCGGAAGCGGTCATACGCTGAAAATCGGCATCACAGCAGGCGCCAGTACACCCGCTCACATTATTAAGGAGGTTCAAACCAATATGTCTGGAATTTTTGACACCGATACCACTATCCCGGAAAACGAGGACTTCGCAGCAGCGTTCGAGGAGGAGCTTGATAAGACCTTCACGAAAAAAATCAGAAAGGGTGACCGGGTTGTCGGCATTGTCGCTTCCATCAGCGGCAACAACGAAGTCATGGTTGATGTAGGTGCCAAGCAGACCGGCTATATTACCCTCTCCGAACTGACCAGTGATACCTCTAAGAAGCCCTCTGACCTCGTCAAGGTCGGCGATGAACTCGAGCTTGTTGTCATTCAGGTGAATGACGCGGAAGGTACTGTTCAGCTCTCGAAGCGCAGAGTCGATGAAATGATCGGCTTCGAGAATATCCTCAAGGCACATGAGGCCGGTGAGGTGCTTGAGGGTACTGTCATCAGCGTTGTCAAGGGCGGTCTGGTTGCTGACAGCAACGGCGTACATGTCTTCATCCCGGCTTCACAGTCCGGTCTGGGCAGAGGCGCAGATCTGAACGTGCTCCTCAAGCAGCAGATCCGCTTCGTCATCATCGACGTCAACGAGCAGCGCCGCAGAGCGGTCGGCTCGATCCGCCAGGTACAGAAGGCAGAGCGCGATGAAGCAAAGAAGAAGTTCTGGGAAACTGCAAAGGTCGGTGACGTTTACACCGGCGAAGTCAAGTCCCTGACCAGCTACGGCGCATTTGTCGATCTGGGCGGCATCGACGGCATGGTGCATGTTTCCGAGCTCTCCTGGGCCCGCATTCATCAGCCGAGCGACGTTGTTGAGGTCGGCGACACGCTGGAGGTCTATATTAAGGCGCTCAATCCGGAAACCGGCAGAATTTCCCTCGGTCACAGAAGACCGGAGGACAATCCGTGGGTCAAGTTCACCAACGAATATGCAGTGGGTGACGTTGTTGACGCAACCGTCGTTTCCGTGACGTCCTTCGGTGCATTCGCACGCATCACAGACGGCATCGACGGCCTGATTCACATTTCTCAGCTCTCCAATGAGCGCGTGACCAATGTCAAGGACGTTGTCAATGTCGGCGACACCGTGACAGTCAAGATCACTGCAATCGACAGTGAGAAGAAGCGCATCAGCCTGTCCATGCGTGCAGTCAACGATGACAGCGCTGTCGAGGATGAAGCAGAGGAAGCTGACGAGGTCGTCTACTCTGACGAGGCTCCGGCAGAGGATGCAGCAGAGTAATTTCTGAAAAACGATGGTCTGAGCGCGGCTCAGATTGGTAAAGGAGGACGGAGGAGATTCGTCCTCCTTTCCGTTTTTGACGGAAATCCGGTTCTCCCGACCGTTTTTCCGTCTTGACAGAATGCACTGTCATATGCTATCATAATGATACACGAATACAGAGGAAAGGGGAATAAAAGCCGTGAAAACCAGCACAAAAATCGCACTGCTGTTCCTGACCGGAATAGAGATTCTGGTCGCTCTGCTGCTGTTCAACCTGATGGGCGGAGCTTCCATGGGAGCAAAAGCCGCTGTACTCGTTGCGGTGGTGCTGATCTCACTGGCGCTGGATGCCGCCGTGCTGCACGGAAACAGTGCCTCGGTGGTCAGCGATGCCAAGAAGCTGAAGGACGCTGACGATTACATCCGCGCCTTTAACGCATGGCTCAATGAGGATACCCCGTTTGAGAATTATATCAAGCTCGCAATCCGGCAGCTGGAATCCCTCAAACGAAAACAGAAAGCCCTGCGGGCGGTGCTGGATGATTCCAAGGACAGCCCGTTCCTGACGACCGCCAATGAGGTCGATCAGTATGTATTAGCCAACAGCAAACGGATCCTGAACCGCGTCATGATCTATGACCAGGGGGATCCGACCAAGTTCAATATGCATGCGACGTATTTAGAGGCGATTCTCGGCGAAAATGCGCATGTGCTCTCCGATTTTGAAAATCTCATCCTTGAGATTTCGCAGATCGGCGACAATGCGACCGCCGCGTCTACCCCCTGCCTGACCGAGCTGACCAAAGCGCTCCAGAGTGTGCGCAGCGGCGAGGACGCGTGGGAGCAGCAGAATCAGCATGTGGATCCGCCGCAGCAAATGATGATGCAATAGCCCTGCATGGCGCTGCCCGTTGAAAGGAGGGGTTTGTCATGCTTTATACAAAGTGCCCTGCCTGCGGTGTCCCGCTCCGGAAGGCGACCGGTAATATGTCGGTCTGCCCGAAGTGCTTCCGCGGATTCCGCAGCTGTGAAACCTCTCTGAATGTATCGGCCGCTCCGGCAGGTACAACGGCGCAGCCCCTCAGCGCTGCTGACCGTGAGAATGTCAACCGCGCAAAGCCGCGGATTATTGCCGGTCTTGTTTCTGCGATCTTTCTGTTCGGCATGACCGGCTCAATGGAAGTGCTGCCGTTCATTATGATTCTGGTGGTGCTGATTGTGTGCGTCTGCGTGAAGGATTATGCCGTTGACGAAGCGGAAAACAATCCGCAGGTGATTCCGAAGGCATCCGGACAGAAGTTCCGCAATACCACGGATTATCTGAACCAGTTCCGCACGATGCCGCTGTATTCCATGCCGCTCGGCAGATTCGGCTCGGAGGCGGTGCAGCAGATCCGTCAGCTGGAAACCAAGCAGCAGGCGCTGCTCGAGCTGCTCGGCCCGAATCATCCCTTTGAGAAAAACAGCCAGGAGGCAGCAAAATTCGTGCTCGCCAACTGCAAGCAGATCCTTTTCCGGCTGCGCTACTGTGATCAGACTGATCCGGCGCTCTGCCGGGTGCATGCGGAGTATATGCAGACACGCCTTCAGGAGAATGCGCGTGTGCTGCGCGATTTTGAAAAGCTGATCATCGAGGTCACGCAGATGAATGACGATCTCCCGGCGCGGGAGCCCTGCCTCGATGTGCTGGCGGATACGCTCCGCAATGTCCGGACGCAGGACGGAACGCTGCCACCGCAGATGCGGATGCAGCGTATGATGCAGTGATTCATAATCCTGCAATATAACTGACATACTGGAGGTTGAAATGAGTAAGGCAAAAACGAAAAACGGTTTGTTCCTCGGCGGACTTGGCGTGCTGATGATCGCAGGTATCCTCGGCGGTATCGCAATCAGCAAGAATATGGGCAAGTCGAATCAGGAGCTTTCCTACGAGAATGCTGTTTCGCATCTGGACAAAAAGCTGAAAAAGATTTCGGTCAATGAAACGAAGCCGCGCAAGGCGACGGTCGAAATCGCAGGCAACAACCTCGCGGAGGAACTGCCGGATATCAGCAAGTATCCGCTTTCCGTGACGGGCCGCGGCTCAATCAATCTGGAGATCTTCTCCTCGACGGAGAAATCCTCCTCCGGAACGGACGGCTGGCTCAATGAGGTGGCCGAAAAGTTCAACAATGAGCATCATGAGGTGGACGGCCAGTGGGCGACGGTTTCCGTCCGTCCGATTGCCTCGGGCGCCGCGATTGATTATATCATCTCCGGCAAATATGTTCCGGAGGCATACTCCCCCTCCAATGAACTGTGGGGCGAGATGATCGAAGCGGAAAACGTGAAGATCGAGATGATCGAAAAGCGTCTGGCGGGCAATACCGCGGGCATTCTGGTCAGCAAGGATACCTATAACAAGCTGAAAGCCAGCCACGGTGAGGTCAATATCGGCGAGATTGTCAATGCAACCGTCAACAACGAGATCACCATGGGCTATACGAACCCCTATGCGTCCTCGACCGGCATGAACTTCCTGATTGCGGCACTGGAGGAGTTCGATTCCACGGATATTCTCAGCCAGACCGCAACCGAGCAGTTCCGCAAGTTCCAGCAGAACGTCCCGTTCGTGGCATATACCACGCTGCAAATGCGCAATGCGGCTGCAAATGACGTGCTGGATGCGTTCCTGATGGAGTATCAGGGCTATTACAATGCAACGGAGCTGCGCGACTACGAGTTCATTCCGTTCGGCGTGCGGCATGACAGCCCGCTGTATGTGCTGGGCGAAGATGTCACGAGCGCGCAGAAGGCGCTTGCAAAGGATTTTGCAGATTACTGCCTGACGCCGGAATGCCAGAAGATGGCAAAGGATTACGGCTTCAACGCCAAGGACGACTACAAGTCCGCGGAGTGGGGGCTGAAAGGCAAGACGCTGGAAAGCGCACAGAAGCTCTGGAAGACCGAGAAGGACGCAGGCAGCCCGGTTATGGCGGTCTTTGTGGCGGATGTTTCCGGCAGTATGGGCGGCGCACCGATCCAGAACCTGCAAACCTCTCTGATCAACGCTTCGCAGTATATCAACGATACAAACTATGTCGGACTGGTCAGTTACAGCTCCAATGTGTCGATCAATCTGCCGATTGCAAAGTTTGACCTCAACCAGCGCAGTTACTTCACCGGTGCTGTGCAGGATCTGAGCGTCGGCGGCAATACGGCGACCTATGACGCCGTGCTGGTTGCGCTCGACATGCTGATGAAGGCGCAGGAGCAGGTCAAGGCGGAAACCGGCCAGACGGTCAAGCCGCTGCTGTTTGTGCTGAGCGACGGCGAAACGAACACCGGCAATACGCTGAGCAGCATTACCCCGATTGTCGAGGGCCTGGAGGTTCCGTGCTATACCATCGGCTATAATGCAAACCTTGACGCGCTGAAAGAGCTCTCCGGCATCAATGAGGCGGCCAGCATCAATGCTGACAGCGACGATGTGATTTACAGCCTCAAGAGCCTGTTCAACGCACAGATGTAAATAGTGCCTCCGGCGGATCCAAAATGGGGGCGCTGCCCCCATACCCCTGCCAGAGGGATACTATCCCTCTGGACTCCCGATATGATGCAAAATACACATACTTGCTATCATTTAATGGGATTCTTAAGGGCTAGTAGCCCTTAAGCGGGGTATGGGGCAGCGCCCCATTAAAGATCATCGCGCAGCGATACCTTCAATCAATGGCGGGCGGCACTGCCGCCAAAAAAACACAGCGGGCGAAAGCCTGCTGTGTTTTTTGTTCACGGCCCGGAACTGTCGGATGCGGGGACATCAACGTCTTCAGGGGAACCGGCCTTTGGCTTCGGAGGACGCCGCGGCAGGTGCGTTTTTTTCGTGCTCCCGCATTCCGTCAGTCCAGCTCGACGGTGACAATGAACCCGTGCTTATTATTGCCGGACACATTGAATTTATCCCCGATCGGCACCGGGATTTCACATTCCGCTGCCGGATCGTTCGGGTCAATGGAAACTGTATACACTTCATATTCCTGACCGTCCTTGTCAGTGAGGCAGAAGTGCTCGCCTTCAAATGGATACTCCTCAAGCAGCTCGATGTACTCTTCCAGGCACAGATCATTCTGTGCCATATACCACGCATGGGGCTGTCCGACATAGCGAAACACCTCCGGCCGGTTGCTGACCTTCGTGACCGCTGCGCGGGACTCCGGATAGCGCTGGATCAGGCCGAATTCGGCACAGTGCTCTTCGAGCCAGCTGTGCTCGTCCTCGGTGGTAAAGTTCATATATGTGCCGTTGCGGTACAGGGAGAGCTCAAACGAATAACCGGATTCAAACTCGCTGCATCCGGGCAGCGCGTACAGCTCGGACTCCGCTTTTCCGGTGCGCCGGAGATCCTCCTCATAGCGCTGTTTTTGCTGCTCCTTCGTGACATAGCCGTTCAGAATCAGCAGATCCGTCAGCTTTTTCTCCTTTTCAAATGCCGTCGCCATCTCATTGAGCGCGGCGGTTGCATCCTCATGGAGCATAACGGTCAGATCCCGCACGGAGATTGTATCGAGCTTTTTGTCAAATGCAGTGAAGATGCCCTCTGTGAGATCCTCCGTCGGGAAATCTTCGTTGATCAGCACCAACGGCCCGTGATGCATCTCTCCGGCCGGGAGAGATTGAGAACCGTAATCCGGTGCGCTGCTTTCTGTGCTTTCTTCCATATCCGGCACACTGATTTCTGTCTGTGCGGCGCCGTTCGTGATCGGCTCAATGCCGTCCAGCGCGAGCTTGATGCCGTAGGCAGCACCTGCGACGAGAAGAACGGAGAGGATACCGGCGACCAGACCCTTGGGCGATTTGCGCAGCTCCTTTCCGGTTGATCGGTATGCGGCCATAATCTGTTCCCTGCGGTTCCCGGAACATGTCCGGCAGCCGCGCTCCTTTCCGGTACAAAGGCGGCAGAAAAAGCTACTACGTTTATTATTATAGCATAGCTGATTGAAAAAAGGAAAGCGTTTCGGCCATCTTTGTGAAAAATCACAAGAACGGTACAGATGACATTTGTCAAACTGTACAAATAATCAACGGAATGCGCCGGTTTTTTCAGATTCCGCTCTGCGGCGGCAGCAAGATCTGCGCAATTCCCTGTCAGCGCACCCGTAAAAAAACGGATGTTTTTGTGAAAAGTATGTGAAAACAGACGATAAACTTTGTTATAATTCACAAGTGCAATTTTGTTGCCGTTGTGGTATAATAAAGGCATATTAATGCGGCCGCAGTCGCAGCAAGAAAGGATGTATTACTTATGGCGGACATTAAGGAGAAGGGCAAGGGCTTCCTTGCAGAATTTAAGGAGTTTGCGCTCAAGGGCAATGTGATGGACATGGCAGTCGGTGTCATCATCGGCGGTGCGTTCGGTAACATTGTAACGGCGCTGACAGAGGATTTCATCAATCCGCTGATCGCATGTATCGGCGGTGCAGAGGTGCAGGGCAAGCTGAAGCTCGGCAACACCGGACAGGCGCTTGACTGGGGTCATTTTGTTACCGCCGTTATCAATTTTATCATCATGGCATTCTGCATTTTCCTGATGGTCAAGGCTGTGAACAAGGTCACATCCCTGGGCAAGAAGAAGGAAGAGGAGAAGCCGGCTGAGCCGCCGAAGGAAGAGGTTCTGCTCACCGAGATCCGCGACCTGCTCAAGGAAAAGAAGTAATCGGAAAACCAGCAGGCAAATCAGCATACATACAAACAGGCGCCGACCTTTCGTTCAGGTCGGCGCCTTCGTTGGCAGTTCTGATTTCAGGGGACGCCCTCTATCGCAGGGCGTCCCCTCTTGCGGAGCTCCTGAACGCAGAGAGATTTCGCTCACTGCGGTGAGCGACCAGAGGCTCCTCGCCTCTGGACTCTCGCAAGCCTTTTGAAAAAGGCTTGACCGAAAACTTTTATTATGGTGTGAAACAAGCGCCGACCATTTGGTACAGCGCCTGTTTTGATCATATTTCGGGATTCCAAAGGGATTGATCCCTTTGGTGGGGGTTGGAGCGAAGCTCCATTTTGAATCCATCGGAGATACCGCTATCCCTCACCGCCGCTTCTTTTTGACCGAGTAGCCGAAGGCGCCGCATTTCCGGCCGAGCGCAAAATACTCGCCGTGCGCATACGCCAGCAGGCCGCTCTGCTGCAAATTCAGCTTACCCTTGCTGTCCACGTACCGCGGGTCAACCGCCGTACCGGTAATCTCCGCCAGAAACATATCATGGGAACCCAGCGGAATGATCTGCGTCACCTTGCAGGTCAGGCTGACCGGCGACTCCAGCAGGATCGGCACACTGCCCTGCGGCGGTTCCGTCAGGTGCAGCCCGCAGGCTTTCAGCTTATCCGTCGTTTTGCCGGAGCGGACGCCGCAGAAGTCCACAGCCTTCACCATGGCAGTCGTCGTCAGATTGACAGCAAATTCGCCGCTTTCCTTAATAATCGCGTAGGAATGGCGCGTCGGGCGCACCGAGATGTAAGTCATCGGCGGGTGCGTGGCGCAGATGCCTGTCCAGCCGATTGTCAGGACATTGCAGTGCTCCATTGTGCCGCAGGTGACAAGAACCGGCGGGACCGGTGCAAGCAGGGCCCCGCCGTTCCAGAATACCTTGTCCGCCATGCCTTACATATCCGCAAGACGGTTGTTCGGATCATCCTCCGCATGATAATCTGCAAAGGTTTCGCTCTCAGAGGGGAGGTCATCCGGCAGTGCCTTTGTCTTCGGCTCTGCGAGCTTTCCGCCGAGGAAGCCTGCCAGCAGCGCGCGCAGGTCAATGCCCGTCGCCTCGGTCAGACCGTCGGTGATTTTTGTGGTCGAGCCGATAATATCGCCGACCAGCTTGCTGGAGTTGCCCTCACCGTACATCGTGATCTTATCCACATTGGCAAGCGGGAGTGCAGCGTTCTTGACGACATCCGGCAGTGCCTTGAAGTACATTTCCAGGACAGCGGCCTCGCCGTACTTCTTCATAGCCTCAGCCTTTGCGTTGATACCCTCAGCCTCTGCAAGACCCTTTGCGCGGATTGCATCTGCCTCTGCCTTACCGACAGCAGCAATACCTTCGGCCTCCTGCATCTTTGCAAACTTGGCGGCCTCAGCCTCAGCCTTCTGTGCCTCAGCCTCCTGCTCACGCTGGAAGCGGTCTGCTTCTGCCTCTTTCTTCAGCTGATACAGCTTTGCATCAGCTTCCTGCTGTGCCTTGTAGCGTGCAGCCTCAGCCATTTTCTTGACGTCAGCATCGAGCGCCTTTTCCTTGACCTCGGCTTCCTTCGCTTTCAGCTCAACATCCTTTTCGGATGCGGCGATGTTCGCATTTGCTCTGGTGACTTCAATCGTGCGGCGCTGCTCTTCCTTCTGGATCTCATACGCAGCATCCGCGATTGCGAGCTGAGTATCTGCATCCTTTTTCAGTTCAGCCTGACGGATCGCAAGCTCATTGTTCTTCTTGGCGATTTCAGTCTGCGCCTGCACTCTTGCATCGTTGGCTTCCTTCTGTGCAGCAGCCTTTGCAATCTCGATTTCCTTCTCGGATTCCGCTCTTGCAATCGCAGCCTTCTTCTGAATCGTCGTGACATTGTCGATACCGAGGTTCTCGATCAGATTCTGGTCATCGGTGAAGTTCTGAACATTGAACGAAACGATTTCCAGACCCATGCGGTTGAGGTCCGGTGCGGCGTTCTCCTGCACCTTTTCCGCAAACGCCTTGCGGTCATTGACCATTGCGACCAGCGTCATCTGGCCGACGATTTCACGCATATTACCTTCCAGAACCTCTCTGGCCACCTTTGCGATGTAGGCGGTGTCCTTGTTCAGGAAGTTTTCTGCGCCGAGCTTAATGAGCATCGGGTCGCTGGAAACCTTGACGTTGACGTTCGCATCGACATTGATGTTGATGTAGTCCGCAGTCGGGACGGCGCTGGATGTCTTGACATCGACAGCGATGAGCTGGAGCTTCAGCTTATCCACGCGCTCAAAGAAGGGGATGCGAATGCTCGCTTTACCGATGATGATCTTCTTCCGGAGACCGGAGATGATGTAGGCGGTATCCGGCGGTGCCTTGAGGTAGCCGGAGGCGAGGATCACAATGACAAGAACGACCGCAACGGCAATCGCAATCAGCGTGATCGGATTCATGGGCAGTTCCGGGAAAAACGCGGCAATAATTGTTGACAGCATAACAAACACATCCTTTCTTTACGTCTGCAACATGGTACAAAAATCCGGACACAGAACAGCGCCGCGCTGCCTCTGCACCCGTTGCAAGTATTATAGCACATTTTTCGACGTTTGTCAAGAGCATTCCGGAGTATTCGGGAGCATACGGGAGTATACGGCAGAAATCGCCGGATTTGATATAATAAGTGCGGCGGAGGGCGCCGCGCACCGCTCCTGCATATTTGTAAAATATTTGTGAACAGCATTGCGGGGTCAAAAACAGCCGGACGACTTCGCGCAAGGCGAAGCCGTCCGGAGAACGATGCTGTTACTGCATCTTGTAAGCGTCGATCATTTTCTTGGTAATGTGTCCGGAACGACGACCGTACCGCTCGCCGCTGCGAATATACGAAATATCGGCAGAGGCACTTGTTTTCAGCTTGACCTCCAGCTTCATCTCCGTGCGGTTGACCGGAACCACATCAATGCGGTCGATCATCGTTTTCGCCATTTCATCGACTTCTTCTTTTGACATGATGTGACCGGGACGGTAAAGTGTCCTGAAATACTCCTCGATTTTTTGCATTTCGGCGGCATAGTCCGCCGTCTGCGAAGCCTTTGTTTCGAGCTGAAAAATGTCCTCCTCAAGCTGCGCGATCAGCACATTGGAATTGCCGTTTCGCTCGCGGAATTCGTCACGGGAGATGTCGCCCTCGGTGTAGAGGTCAAGCAGCTTTTCGCGTTTCGCTTTCTCCTTTGTCAGTTGTGTCCGCAGTTCGTTGATCTGTTTCTGCGCATTCGCCTCGCGGTCGCTTTCGCGGTAGATGCGCAGGAAATCACGGACATATTCCTCGATATTGCCGGCGATCGACTGAAAATGCTCGGAGAGCATTTCGTAGAGGTCTTTCTCCATAATCGAAAACGATGCGCAGGATTTCGCGCCGGAGCGCTTCTTCTCGCTGCAAATCCACTGATAGATCGGCTTGCCCTGTGAAACGCTGTTGGAATAGCTTGTGCGCCAATAGGGAACATCATGCGCCTTGCACCAGATCTTGCCGGTAAAAACGCTCTTATCCTTGAAGGAACGCTCCCGGCTTTTGATCGCGCTGCTGCGCTCGCGAAAGATCTCATTGCACTTGTCCCAGATCTCCTCGCTGACGATTGCCGGAACGGTTTCGCCGGTTTCATCTTTATAAAGTACCCATTCTTCTTCCGGCAGGAAACGCTGCTCACGGGTGCGGTAATCGACGATCTTGACCTTGTTGCCGCAGAAAAAGCCCTTGTATTTCGGGTTCTGAATGATGCCGGTGATCGTGTTGTGGTGAATGCGCGTGCCGTTTCGTCCGCGGTAGCCCTTCTCCCATAGGATACGCTCGATCTTGCGGGTGCTGTAATCGCCGGTGCTGTAAAGCTCGAAGATAAGCCGCACCATTTCCGCTTCGGATTCGTTGACTGTCAGCTTGCAGTCCTTTTTGTCATAGCCGAAAATGCGGCTGTTTCCCATGACAGCACCGTTTTCGATGGAACGCTTATGTCCCCAGCGCACACGCTCCGAGAGCTTGCGCACCTCATCTGCCGCAATACTCGACATGATCGTCAGGCGCAGTTCGCTGTCCGTGTCGATCGTGCAGATGTTGTCATTCTGGAAAAAGACACCGACACCGGCGCGGAGCAGATCACGGGTATAGGTCAGGCTGTCAATGGTGTTGCGGGCGAATCGGCTGACCTCTTTCGTCAGCACGAGATCAAACATCCCCGCTTTGCCGTCCTCGATCATGCGCATAAAATTGACGCGGTTCTCCGCCGCCTCGCCGCGGATGCGGTCTACATAGCCCTCGATATACTCCCAGTTCTCGTTCTTCTGAATCATATCCGTGAAAAACGCAATCTGGTTTTCAATGGAGTTTTCCTGCTCCTCGCGGGTGGTCGAGACGCGGGCGTAGAAGGTCACGCGCATTGGCACATCAAAGATCGTCTTGCGCTCTGCTTTCATCTGGTTTGCAATCTGGTAAATGTCCAAGTAAAACCCTCCTGTTCTGATCGGAGTTCTGATTAAGTATTATGATACCATACCGAATATGATTTGTCAAGAGGATATCTGTCATTTCCGGTCGGAGTGAATTAATAAGCTCCCGCTTGTACGTGCTGCGTTAATATAGAAATTTTATACCATAGTATTTCTGATGTATCGTCAGAAGTACTATGGCGTTTCAATTGACAATGCAGCGATATTGTGCTATAATTGCTACTGATAAAAAACAGATTTTGCGGATGGCACCCGCTGGCATACCACGGTTTCTGTCTGCATTTGCGGGATGTATTTTACTCGCATTATTGACAGTATGAAATGGGAATGTCTCATGCTGAAAGGAATCGGATTATATGAAAAAAGCGCTCAAAATCATAGGAAAAGTTTTCCTCGGACTTCTGATCCTGATTGCGTTATTCCTTGTAATTATGACGGTATACAATCAGATCATGCTGAAAAAGAACAAAGCTCTCTACGAAACGCCGCTCGGACAGCTTGTTGAGGTGGACGGTCACAATATGAGCATTTATACCGAAGGCGAGGGAGAACATACGGTCGTGTTTCTGTCAGGTTACGGGACTGCCTCACCAATCCTGGATTTCAAGCCGCTGTTCAGCAGGCTTTCCGACAAATACAAAATCGTTGTTGTGGAAAAATTCGGCTACGGCTTTAGCGATTTGGTTGACGGCGAGCGCGATCTTGACACGATCCTCCGGCAGGACAGGGAGACACTCGATAAAGTGCGGCATTGAAGCGCCGTATGTGCTGTGTCCGCATTCATTTTCAGGCTATGAGGCGACCCGCTGGGCGCAAGAATATCCTGATGAGGTCGAAGCAATCGTCGGGCTGGATATGTGTACGCCGCACTGTATGGACGTCAATAAACTGAAAGAAGCTGATTCCGGCTACGCGTTCCTGCGCGGGATTGCAAGGTTTATGAAAGCAGCCGGAATCGTCCGCCTGTTTGACTACAACGAATCGGGTGCGCTCTCTGAGGAGGACTGCGCAATCTATAAAGAAATCGCTTGTCACAAAAATGTGAATGATACGATGCAGAATGAGAGCAATGTGGAAAACATTATCGCACTGAATGATGACCGCAATTCCGCCCCGCTGTCGACCGTTCCTGTGATGCTGTACGTTTCAAACGAACCCTCAAATGACGAATACTGGGTAGGCGGGATGCAGGCGATGGTCGATGCTTCCTCAGACGGCACGCTGATCCAGCTTGACTGCGGGCATTATGTGCATAATTATGCCTATGAAAGAATCAGTCAGGATATGAAGGCGTTTATTGAAAAACTGAACAACTAAAATATGATTTATCTTAGCAGTCAAATACTATGCCCCGAAGCATTTCAAAGTGCTTCGGGGCAAAACTTCTATATGGGTATCCGTCTTATGAGCTGCTCCCTTTTCGCAGCTTGGCAAAAAAGCAGCCACTTCGGCGAACCGGAACATGATTGGTTGATAACATTACACCACACTCCGCCGCAAATCGTAAGGGGCAAGCAGTTTTCCTTGACAACTGGTGCAGAGTGTGGTATCATAAATTATAAGGTTATGCGCTGTCCGCCGCAGAATCCTTTGGCTTCGCTTCTTTCAGATTATCAATCAGCGCAATCATGCGGTTGAGCCGCGCCGCATCAATCATGCCCTTGTGGTAGAGAATCCGCGCCCATGCGGTAAGGGTTAGCTTCTTCATGGTAAGCTCCTGTGAGTCAGCCCTCTGCATTGTTCGTCCCTCCTTTTTCTTTAGTAAGTATGGTCAAATAGACCGGTTGTATTCGATGAAAATGCACTTGATGAGTAATAAACATATGGGATGGCAGCGCCCCGAAGGGCGCGTGCCGATACTTCATAAATCAGGTGGAAAAGAATTGCTGTAAGTCAACAGCCTTTCCTTTGATGGCTGTCTTACTGTTCCTTTTCTGTTGACGATTGAAAAGGCCACCCTTAAGAATAAACTCATGTTCGTTAAGACTTGCAATCAGTGACTTATTAACACCGATTTGCTTTGCGATGCTATCAGGTGCAACATCCTGTGGACGGAAGAAAACCAGTAAACCGCAGCTTTCAATCAGTTTGCTGAGCCGGTCTTTTTCCGCAGAAAATTCCTGTGATGCAAGCAGCAGCGAAAGCCCATGTTTGCCGCCCTTTCGGAGAATGGTGTCTATAGGATCATCCTTATTGAGACTGAAATCCATGATTTCATCTATAATGACCAGAATCTTTTCCTCTTGATGGAGCTGCTTATAGGTGTACAAATTTGCCAGCAGCATATCAAATAGTGCGCTGCTCTTGCGGATGCCGTCTTCAGCGGTGGATATTATGGTGATTGGTTTTTGCATGGCGAGAAATTCGCCCCAGTTCTGATGATGTGTCGGGAGTCCCTTCAGATCTTCAAACACTTCTTCCAGACGCCCCTTGATATCTGCCTGAGCGGGATCACTGTCATCGAAGAAATCCGGAACACCTGCCAGTGACTGTATCTGGTTCGCTTCAATTGCTGCAGCTGCTGTTTTCATTCGGCTGCGAAGCACTTGCAGTTGTACTTCGCCCGTGAGTCTTGCGCCAACGGATAATACGCTTGCTAAACGATTCTTTTTGCTGGTAAGATTGGAACAGTTTTCCAGCGACAGGATATCAACTGGTAAGCCTTTTTCTCCGATTTCCCAGAACGAAAAGTACTTGTCAACGACATTATCGTTTCCGGTCATCTTCAAGCATAGCCGTTCCACCTCTTCCCGAGGGCAAGCTCCGGTCTGATCGATGAAAATGACGCGATATTCGTTTAAGGCACGAATCAAAGCCTGATTGATGAGATAGTGTGTCTTGCCCGAACGTGTTTGTCCGGAACAGAAGATACTCTCAGCCGCCAATCTTGTGTCGGTGATTACACGACCGGCGACCAACTCTTTGCCGAAGCTTGTGATTGGAAGGAACCCTGCCGGCAAGTTACTGATTGGAAACAAAAAGTTCCAATATTTAATCATATCCGCCTTTGCACGGGCTTGAGCTGTCAGCAGGGTTTTCGGGAAGCTGTAAACAGAAACGGTCATAGAATCTCCGGAGGAAAGCTCCACATCAATGTTTCGCTTAAGCCCATTATTGGCATGAAGTTTGCCGCAGTTCTGTAAGGCGTGCAGCAGTTTGTTTCGCTTCTTGGTGGTATTCATACGCATCATAAGCCGGCGTTCCAGCGTGCGTGCTTCCAAATTGACGAACTTATCGTCCAGAATCAGATTGTACTCGCCAGGACGGTAGTACGGTAGTTCGGTTTGATTTACAACATGAATTTGCCGGTCACAAAAGGCTGCGGAAAGCACCTGCTTGAATTCGTTACAAACCGCAAGATCAGCGGTTGGACCATCATAGTGGTTATCCGTGAGAAAGCGGCTGATCTCGCTTTTTTCAATGTTCGATATCAAACCGTACTCCCACAGAATCTCGACGGTCGTCATGAGCATCCTGATCGTCATGAAGAATTCGGAATTCATGGTGTTTTGCTTGAAGAGTACCGTTTTCGGCAGCATCCGTGTGATCAGATTTTCCTTGGGATCTGAATTCTCAAGATGCCGGATCAGAGCGGACTCAAAAATACCGACTGACTGCCGTAAGTCATTGGCATTCCTGATATCAGGACAGTCGTTCATGGTTATGAAGTATGCCGGAAGTTCGGCAGAATAATTGCCAATGTTGTCGGTTACGATTGCGGTCAGATGCCGTGCCTGATATTTAGATCCGCTGCTGTGCAGCAGATCTTCCAGAATGACCTGTACGCCGGCATCACGCGTTTTCTTTGCCTCCACATAGGAGTGGTCGTCGAATATGGTCATGCAGTCATTGCTGTAATCCAGCTCTTGTCGAAGCTTGGTTCTGCAAGCAGTAATCGAAACGGAATTGCAGGTTTCGTATGACCGGTTTTGCAGCAGTGCCTTCACTGGTTTCGCCTGCGAATCGCTTTTCGTCTCAATGAAGAATGCTTGATCGGGTGCCAGTCCTGCTTTTTCGTAAAAATACAGCAGAATACTGGTGACACTGATTGCAAGCAAAAGCTTGTATTTCCAGTGGGCAGGCAAGTGTATCGCCAGAGCCTTTGCAGCTTCTGTTAATGAAAGCTGAGTGGGGATCCGCTTGCGCACAAGGACATCTTTTGCACAAAAGCGCTCCAGTTTGGGCGTAACTGCTTCGCCGGAAGCGTAATACGCTTTTCCGTCCGCCTCCTGCCAGCCTGCCCTTTGCGGTATTTGAATGACTTGGGGCATCCCACATTCCTGCAAGCTGTGAAATAAAGCGAGGATAAAATACTGTTCAGCACATGCAGGATGCCGATGATAATCCGGGAAATAGTGCTGTACACGATGCCGGATAAGGTCCTCATAGACAACTACGATCTCATGTTTTTGATCGTTATAGGTGGCGTCGAAGCCAAATGCATCAAAACTTCCGTCAGGGTGCAGATTGATTACTCGAGGATTGGTGTTCTCCATCTCAAGGGCGGGAATATCGTCGCCGTTCGGCATCTTCAAGTACCAGCGATTCCCGACTTTTCGTAAATGCCGCATGCAGTGCTTATTATCAAAATCATTCCAGATGCTAGTAAGGCAAGAACTGCAATTACGCCATGGATTGTCCCAACTATCATTGTTGGAAGCAGCTTTGTTGCTGCAGGCAGCGGAAAAAGAAATTCCGCTGCTGAGCCCACTGTCACTCGCCACGTTGAACGGTGCATTGGCAGGAAAAGCTGTGTCAGACATAGAGTGTTGAGCAGGGAAGGTGCAATTGGACTCGAAATTGCTGTAATTTTCCTTGCTCTGAGGTGTTGCTTCAGTTTGCGTATGCTCTCCGAAGCACAGCTTAAACATTTCCAGACTCGGGATTAAGTTGCTCATATTGTACCTCCAAAAGTTTGAAAAATTATTTCGATTACGAATTTTTTGAAAAAGCTGCTGTCAAATATCAATATCGCAATGCGATTTTGTATTTTTCAAGCGGGCGTTTTATTGAAAATCGTAAACAGAAAAATTTTTCAGTTTTTTTGCGGCTCTCCCGGGATGAAACCGCTGCGGTTTTGAAGCCCAGCGCTTGGCTTCATTTTTAGTATAGCAAATCAATCATGACATGACATGACAGCTATCGTTTTGTCATGCTTATTATACTTTTGGAGGAATTCAAATGGACAAGCAGAAAAAGCAGCATCGAAACAGATTTCGTGAATATCTTACAGCCGTTCGCTCGGTTGAACAAGCCAAACGGTTAGTAACAGTTCAGGCCGGATGGACACTTCTATTAGAAGCAACAGATTCGAATTTGGAGTTCGCAACGCTCATGGATACTGAATATAAAGCGAATTTCAGTAGTTATCTGCGAAATGATCGAGAAATGCTATTTGAAATTGCAAAGGAAGTAAAAAACTATTATAATGCCAATTCCCTAAAAGCATACCTTGAAGAAATATGTTCTGATCAATCCGGCATTGTAGTTGAGGCAAAAAAGCAGGCACTCAGTGATGCATTCAAAAAATATGATTTGCTGTTTCCTACCGAACAAGCAGAAAAGCAGATCAATGACAATGGGCATCCTACAAAACCAAATAACACAGTAGATACTGCTATAGAGTATCGTATCTAAAATTAGTGAATATGTACTATATATAAATGACTGACACAACCAACAGCGTGTCCCGAAAGGGATGCGCTGTTTTTTTGTGCCAAAAAACAAAGGAGGTTACATCATGCAGCCAAACCAAAGCACAGGCACAGCACCGCCGCAGTCACATGCCCTGCTGACACCGGACATCGCCAAAAACGATATGTCATGGGATGAGGTAGGAATCCTGAGCCAGATGCTCAACGTCCCGGAATGTGATTACATCACGCCAGAACAGCTTGCCCGGTATTCCAGTGATTCCCCGGAAACAGTCAGAAAACTGCTTGACGGGCTGGTCGAAAAAGACTTCGTACAGAACATGGACGGAATCTACTGCATCAACAAGTACCGGATTCCGGATATGAAGCTAACGAGGATTCAGGAAGGTCAGGTGATCCGCTTCACTGACGATGCTGACGGAGAGGAGGCGTAAACATGGCGAACATCTCAAACGGAACCATTTTCCGTGTCCAACGCCGGGATAACTACACAGTCATGTCAAACGTGCATCTTCGTGATCCGAACCTGACATGGAAAGCAAGAGGACTGCTGTCCACAATCCTGAGCTTCCCGCCTGATTGGGATTACACGCTTGCTGGCTTGGCAAAATGTGCAAAGGATAACATTGATTCAACACGAACGGGTGTTCTGGAATTGGAAAACAATGGGTATCTTCATCGGATTCAACATCGCAAACCAAACGGAACGTGGGCAAGAATGGAATTTCAGGTTTACGAAGATCCTGCCGAGAATCAATACTTCAATAATGAAACAAAATCCGAAACCTCAGAGAAAAGCACGTCAAAAGATAAAACAAACAGAAAATCAAAAAATAAAACATTCAAAAACGACGTAGATACGCGATCTCAACCGGTATTGGATTTTCCAATATCGGATAATCCGATACCGGATAATCCGACACCGGAAAACCCGGTATCGGAAAATCCAATGCAATTAAATACTCAAGGAATCAAAAACTCAAGGAATCAAAAACTCAATCAATCTATCAATCCGGAACCGGATGATGGATTGATGGATAGAGAAGCGGAGCTGCCTGAAAGTCTGGTTGATACACTGGAAGCAATCGGCTTCAATGACGGCTATCACCGGGACAGTGATCAGGAGCTGACACAGGAAATCATACAAAACGCACTGGACAGTAATGCGCTGAAAGCCTGCCGGATCCCGTACAGCTTCGCAAAGAGCAAACCGGCTGCTGAGAGAGCGATTCGGCTTGTTTCGTGTTTTGACCGCTATCGAACAAGCGATCCGTTCGATCCGATGATCGGCATTATTTCCGCACTGGCTTCCATGGCAACGACCAAAACTTCCAAATACAACAAGCGCACGGTCAGCGACCGGCAGGTTATCGACAAGATCAACGAACGCATTGCCTCGGACGGCTGCCTCATGGACTGGCTGCTAAGTTTCCAGACACGCTGGGAGGAAATCTACGAGGAACGCAAGGACACGATCACGCACCGGTCGGCATACCTGAAATCCTGCCTCTGGAAGTGGCTGGAGGACAGCGATGCAGAAACCATGACAGACATTTTGATACTCTGAATGCCGTCAGGAACGTCAGACAAGCGATTTTGAGGCGGTTAATGCCTGTTCAGGTATCAGGGTACCTGAACAGGCAAACCCGCCGCAAATCGCACGATAACGCCAAATACAAGAAACGGAGGAATTGAAAATGCCATTTTTTGTTGAAACAATGGACGGAGAGCTGATTAACACGGCTTTTCTTCGCAGCATCTCCCCTATTTCCGGTGAAACGCAGCGCGGTGTCACCGCATACGGGATTGCCGGTTACTGGATGGCAGATGCCGTCCCTCTGACCGAGGAACCGGACGAGCCGGTTCAGCTCGGTTATTACGACACGGAAGCGGAGCTGCGGCAGGAGTATGACCGCTTCCTCGCTGCACTTGCAAGCGGTACGGCGCGTCTGTTCCGCTTCGGAAGCAATTACTGATGCCTGCAACATCCGATCAGGTCGCCAAGAAAACGCTGGATGTCATCATCGAAAGCGAAAAAATGACATCGGCAGTCCTGAAATCGGCTCTTGCAGATATGCTGAAACAGCCGGATACTTCCAGACGCACACAAACAACCCTTGGCGATCTGGCTGCCAAATCGGGCAGAAATCTGGAAAGTATCGAGATAAATGCAAGCAACATCAAGGATTTTGAGAAAGCTGCCAAACGGCATCATGTACAGTTTGCGCTGCGCAGAGAGGTCGGCAGCGATCCGCCGGTGTATCATGTGATCTTTCAGTCAAACCGCATGGAAGATATGCAGCGGGCATTTGCAGACTATGCCGGAGTGATGCAGAAGCGTGTGAAAGAGCATACAATCCCCAAGGAAAAACGGCAAGAGATTGCCAAGGCTGCGCAGAAAGCACACAACAAGTCACACGGCAAATCGCAGGAAAGAAACCTGACGCACGGTGAGGTGACGCGGTAATGGCTTC